>Ga0209632_10005647_pt1 | contig 10802 bp, 9 predicted proteins | sample COG_10_FD_184754 | JGI IMG/M metagenome (GOLD analysis project Ga0209632, IMG submission 184754) | Pelagic Microbial community sample from North Sea - COGITO 998_met_10 (SPAdes) (version 2) | ecosystem: Environmental > Aquatic > Marine > Neritic zone/Coastal water | place: Helgoland, sampling...
CATACGATGAATCATCTACTGAATCATCTACTGAATCATCTACTGAATCATCCATCGTATCCAAATCGCCTGGATATTCGCTTTGATAATTACTATGACTCTCTATTCCAGAGATATATTTACATGGAACATAAATAGTATCATTGTATTCCCCCCTTTCTAAAATATCTCTGAATAGTTTATCATTTTCTGGATTTTTAATACTATCTTCTTTTGAAGCAGGTGGATAAATAGTATATTTAACATAGTTTTCATTTTCAGGAGCATTTTTATAATCTGCTGTATAATTCTCTGCTACTCCATCATATAATAATTCTTTATTATTATCTTCTATCAACCAAAATATCCACGAATTATCTGGATACCAATAATTCATATAAATTAAATTTATAGGTTCGCCTCTTAGTGAAGATGCTTTTGTCCATAATGTATTCATTGTCGGTTTTTCTTCATTATAATAGGGTTCAATAGGATCTAATGAGGAATTAATACTATCAAGTTCTGTTAAAAATCCATAACCAGCATCATCATCCCCAATATAATACTGAGAACCCTCTGGCGAAAATGATACAGTTGTGTCCACTTTAGAGACCAATGAAACCTGTGCTTCATAATCTTCTTCAGACATGCCTTCTCCTTGCCATTCACTATAAACACGCTTCGAATATTCTACAATTGGATACTTACCAAGTATATTATTATATCCCACATATTCTATCTCAATTTCGTAAATTTCTTTACCAACTAAAACCTTTGAATCAACTAAATTTTTAGCTAAATTATAAGTTTTTCTCTTCGGATTATATGTATTACTTTTCACTGCCGTTAAATCAATTCTAAATAAATTATCCTCAGTATAAAATGAAAATCTTTTCTTATATCTGTAGTATTTTAATCCCTCCTTTAATTTATCTTTGAATTTAATGACTTCATCTTCATCATCTTGTAATACAATTTCTTTTTTAAGATTGATTCTAAAGTTATAATCTGTATTAACTAATTGATTGAAACTTAAAGATGGATTTTTATCATCTTTGGTTGATACTTTTTGAATAAAAGATACCGTTGGAATATCAACAATTGAATTTGTTTTACAATAACTCTTAATATTCTGAACACCATCTATCGTACAACGTATATTACTCAATCCTGTTTTCTCTAATTTTACATACTGTAATCTTATATCTAATGAATTGCTCTCATTAGCAAATTTATAATTTTGTCTTAAATGATTTAATACTCTTATAAATTCACTCTTATTTAATATATTCCTAGGATGACTGCCATAAATCCATTCTAATTCATGTTCTTTACTTACCAATGCTTTTGTCATATATTCTTTAATACTTTCATAGGGACCCCCCTTTCTATTTGTATCAAAGATGTTCATATTATATATATTATATGTAAGTTATATTTTTTAAATAACTCATAAAAAATCAAATTTAATTTAAAAAAATATCTTATTAATTAAACTTTATTCTATTTATGCTTTCTCCTTGATCTTTTAGATTTTTTTGATCTTTTAGATTTCTTTGATCTTTTACGGTTTTGTGTTTTCTTTTTTTTCTTTTGATGACCACCCTTTATTAAATTAATAAATTTTGCCAAACCACTTTCACTTTTACTTCCACTTGAAGGAGTTGTAAGATGAGGGATATATCTGATATCTTTAGGTGTCTGATTTTCTTCTCCCACATTTACGCGGCGTCGCGCCTTCTTGGTCCTCTCAGCATTATGATAAGTCTGTTCTTGCTCCCAAAATTCCTTATCTTCATAACCAATTATAGCAAGATCCTTCTTCTCCATCTTGGTTAATTTAGACCAGTCCTTATCAAAGAGTGGAGGCAATTTATGTTTAAGATACAAATCATCATCATATCCAAGTCGTTTGACTGCCTCTCGTACTTCCGTATCCAGTTCCGGTTCTGGTTCCGGTTCTGGTTCCGGTTCTGGTTCTGGTTCTGGTTCCGGTTCATCGCGGTCGCATCGCTCGCGTAGTTCTGATGATACATGCCCGGCGTGACCATTATATTTTCTCAATAACTCAACCATCTCCGTACGTTTTACGCCTTTATTTTTGTACCGTTTCATCAAATTATCAATTTTCTCTTTTTCAATTTCTTTTTCGCTTTCAGTTTTTGGTATAACAAGTGTCGGAGGAGTTTTTTTCTTTTTTGGCATAATATATATATTACAAATATCAAAAATTTAGAAAATTTAGAAAATTAATTTCATTATATTAATTTCATCATATTAATTTCATCATATAAGATAGTCTTTGTCTTGTTTTTACCTTTACTATCCTTTAATGAAATATTACATTCTTCAGCAATATTTTTTAAATCATCAATTTTATATTTACCTATAGGATCTAGATAATTCTTATAAACACTCTTGATATCGCGTTTAATATCATTTTTTAATCGAATCTTTTCAAATAATTCATTTAAATCTTTTATTGGAAAATCCTTTTTATTAACTATTTTTACACCATTATTATATTCCAAATACACCTTTGGATAAGACTTAATCGTTGTCATGTAAGCATACCCTTCATGTAATATCACAAAATGTTTCTTAAAATAATCATTTAGATAATAAACACTTGAAATATTATTTTCTTTGCGCCATAATTGTAATCCATGCTGGATCTTTTGTATATTCATAACTTTAGGATTAAAACTATAATTATCATAACAACTATCCCGCTTTTCTTCTATATGAGAACATATTTCAAGTATCTTACCATTCAAATATACATCATTGCTATCTAAACTTTCAGTGCCCGAATAAATTGGATCGAATTCACATAAGATACATTCAGCAAATGTCTTGTATTTCTTATTCATGTTTGAAATATTTGTTATGTTACCTGTATCTTTTGTATCTTTTGTATCTTTTGTATTACCTTGAACATGAGATGATTCTTTAATATTTTCAGTGAAATTACAATCTTGATTTAAATCTTTTAGTAAATCAAAAATCATTGTATTATTATTATTATTTTATTATCAATCATAGTTTTTAAATCAAATTTATTTGAAACAAAAACTAAGGATAGTTGATTCTAATTCATCAATTTCTAAATTTTTATAAACAACTTTTTCTTCTTTCTTTTTAGGGATAATCTTTTCTTTTTCCGGTATAATAATTTGGTCTATTTTAGAAGTATAATTAACTTTAGATATATTATTTATATAGTCTAAGAATTCGCTTGCTAATAAATCATCTAATAAAGATATGTTAAAAAAAATACCATTCTTATTTTCTGAGTAAGCGATATTATTTTCTTTAATAAATGTAAAAATCAAATTACTGGCTATGCTATTATTTAATTCATCTAATTTGTTATGAATTTGTTTTTTAATATCCATTTAATATAAAAGCGATTAAAATTATACAATTTTACCGACCACCTGAATTTGTTTTGACCGATACTTAACTCTCTTATCTAATACCTCTACCTTTAGTTTTTGATTTTTACTATAACTATCTAAATCCTTGTCTAAATACATCTGAGGAACTATAATCAATACTGGTGATTCTTTTACCGAATTAAATTTTTCTGAATCTAATTTTAGATAGGAAATTAATCCCATCTTTGTAATACTATCTACGACTGCTTCATAAACATCTCCCTTACATGGATAAATCGAATCCATTTTATATGTAATATTATATTCAATATTACTAATACCATTATGCGTTACAATCTTACCTATTGATCTTTTTATAATTGATACTGAATCTTCTAATACATATCCGTGTTTACCACATACATTTTCGATCTGTTTTTTTAAACTAAATTTAATTAAACCATCTATATCTTTTGTTCGATAAATATCCTTGGATGGAATATGAATTGTTGTTGTTTTTAATTCTTGGGCAAATTTATCACTCATTATATATCTAACTAATATCTTTATTATCTTTAATATCAAATTTTTTTATAATTTAATAATATTTCATAAAGATTAAATCATTTTGAACACATGAATCGTCTAATCGTAAACATAATTCAATGAAAAAGACATATTCTTTTTTTACTCCTTTTTCTATAAAATTTTTATTATCATCATATCTTAATAAATATTCATTTAATTCATCTCTTATAAATTTTCTGGTTGATTCACCTAACCATGCGCCAGTGCTTTGATCTTGGATTACAACACCCGGACCAGGAGGATAAGCATAATTCTTTCTTAATTTATCTCCCCTCTTAATAACTTTTAATACGATACCATTATTTTTAAATTTATATCTTTCAACATATGTTAAGAATCCCCAATTTATATTGTACGTAATCTTATCTTTGCTACTCTTAATCATTTTTGAAATATCAATCTCATCAACTCTATCAAAAACTTCAATCTCACGATTATCATATTTATAAAAAACGGATTTCTTATTTATATTATGATATAAAAATAAGCCCGTTAAATTATCTCTATTCTTATCTTCAAATTTATCATGATAAGTAAATTCTGTATCATAATATATAAATAATTTCTCAACACATTTTACTAAAGTTTCCATAAATTCCATTTCTTCATATGATTCGCCCTCTTTTACATATACTAAAACACTGTAACATAGGATTAATTTATCATTAAATGATAATCTATCAAATAAATATTGATATTTGATAGTATCTTCAATGTGTAAATTCTTTAAAACATTGGTTTCAAAATCTTCAAATTTAGCATTTTTTAGACTATCATAAACTCGTCTAATATCCAATTCACTAAAAGTTTGTTTCTCAACAATAATATTTGTTGTTCTTTTTTCTTTACCCTCAATAATATAATTTACTGGTTTTGAATTACCGCTATTTAACCGATAATAAGGAGGTAATAATTTATCACTATTAAAATACGGTTGAAAATTATAGAGACCATCGTTGATTGATAAATATCCCTTATCACCAAAACAATTATGTAAAATATATTTCTCTACAGACATTTCTTTTAAAGCATGAAATAAGATATCAGTATAAACTTCTTTATATTCAGACAATCCATCAATCAATTCTTCTAATGTATAAGATACAGATTTTAAAAACATATTATGAATACGCTTTTTATACACATCTATTAGCGCCTCGGAATATTTTATCTGAAAAGTATCTTCATTCTGTTGATAAACAGTTGGTATATCGTTTCTCATATAATCGCATACCGGAGTAAAACTACAAACACGACTATATTTTTTATCACCACCCTTATACATAAATGATTTTGGACCATCATGATAACGATACGATGGTTGAATCTTAAATTTACCTATATCTTTTTCAGTTAATATATTTGAATTCTTAAAAAAATATTTATCGAGAGCGACAGTTTTTAATAAATTTTCTATTTCACCGATTTGTTTTGCTTTGTATTCAGAATATCTATATAAATACATATCTATACTCTCTCTATCATCAACTTTAGATGAATGTAAATATACCGTAACATTTCTTTCCTCAATATCCAATTCCTTATGAGAACAATTACGAATACCACGTCCTATAACTTGTTCTATTTTATTAATATTATGCCATGGTTCTAAAATATGAATACTTCTGATATTTTTAAAATCTAATCCTTCACTAGCAACAGTTGAACCAATCACTACTTTTATACGACTACCATCTGAATTTTCGGGAGAAGCAACGACTCTTAATTCTTCTTCTAATTTACCAACTAAATTCTCACCTGATCCAGCTATCACCATGTATTTGGCCTGAATAAAATCTTTCTTATCAGTGTATTCACTTAAATATTTACCCTCATATGATATTTTTTCAGATTTAGATTTTAATACCTTTTTACCATCATATTTACCATAACCATTTTGCTCAAGTGCTAATACCAATGGTAAAACACCAGATTTAATCCAATTACTATATATAAAAACGATTCCATCCGAATTTTCTATGATATCTAATATTGATGCTATTTTTGATGAATAATCTTTAAGAATCTCTTTTTGAAAAAATTCACCATATTTTTCAATTGTAGTATTCTTATATGAATATTCCGTGATTGATGGTTTAACTGTTTTATTCATACAATTCATTAAACCTTCTTCTCCATATAAATCTTTAGGATCATCTGAATCACCTGGATAAACTATATTTGATAATTGTAAGAGCAATCCCTCATCTTCAATTCTTAACTTTTCTAATCCTCTGTATTTTGTAGTTTCACTCCTATAAATATCTTTTTGATGATTTATTAAAGGACTACAAAATAACTCTAAAAATGATAATCGTTTTTCATCTGAGATTGGGGAACCAAAGATATCAATAGGTTCTCCAGGAGATTTCATTAATCTTTCTTTATCATGATTCGGATACAATCTTATAGGGAATGATACAGGATTTTCTCCTCTTAAATATGAAATATATCCTTTACATTTATCTTTTAAATATTCTATATCTTTAACATTTCCTTCTGAATCAAATATATCTTTTTCTGAAATAGGTGTTCGGTTATCATTTAGTAACAACATATTTAAAATCCATACTATCTCAGATGAAATATTATACATAGGATTCGCAGTTAACAACACTAATCGTAAATTTTTACTATGCTTAATAACCAATTCTATATATTTAATTGTATCTCTTGATTTAACATCACCTTCCCCTGTTCTAATATTGTGAACTTCATCAATGATTAATACACGATTTGAGAAAGTTTGTTGAAGAATTTCAATCATTTTTAAATGTTTTCCCCTGTGATCTCTGATATGATTCGTATTTTGTTCAACTAATTTTTTAACCCTATTCGCAAAAGCGGCATATCCATGTAATTCATAATATCTTTTAATCTTCTTTTTTGCGGTTTTATCATTAAATGACATTTTATCTTCACTATTATTATCATAAAAATATTCATCTCCAGTACATTGATTATCTCCTTTTCTTGGATCAAATATTGTTTTTCTCCAACCAATTTGAATATTCTGAGAAGCCAAGATGATAATTCTATTATCTAAATCACCATAAACATCTTTGAAATTTTCAGCGATTGAAATACCACTACATGATTTACCAACACCAACACCATGAAATATTAAAATACCCCTATATTGTGTATTTGGAGAAAGTAATTTTTTTAAAAATAACTGATGGGGTGCTAATTCAAAAAATTTGCTATCACATTTATCACTGATTGTCCCCACTTCAGAAGGTATTATATGTCTTCTTAACTCTTCCTTCGCTAGCAGTTTATCTGAAATATCTTCTTCAAATAAATCGGGATAGTATTGAAACTCTTCCTTATAATCGTTTATCTCTCTGTTTAAATCCGATTTTTTATCTTTGATATCCTTTTCGGAAAGAATTTCAATACATCGTTTTATACCTTCTAAATGACAATATTTCATAAAATTTGTTTTTATTTTCATCATTTTATCTCGCTTAAATAAAATATTCTTATCATCGTAATCTATCTTCGGTTTCAATTGATTTATTTCATCGTATTCATCATAATAATCATAATAATCATCGTATTCCAGACTTTGATAATAATTTATACATTCTTGGATACAATCTTTTGTATTTAGTTCTGGTATATTATAATAGTAATCAATCATACCCTATATAATAATAATTATATTATTAAACTAAAATATATTTTTCACTTAAACTATCTATTAAATTAAATATATCATTGATAATCTTAAATCTCGTATGATGATAATCTCTTATCATACCTAATGCTTCCCTTTTGGTTACCCATTTAATATCTTTTAATTCAGTGACTTGATCTTTATTATCCTTATCTATATAGACTATTTTATCATGATTTAATAAATAACCGATATAATAAAGATATTTATATCTGACTCTATTTTCTCCAACAAATTCTTCAGTGAATGGACTAATATTCATAATTAAACGATAATCATCTTCTCTATAATTTGTTTCTTCTTGGAATTCTCGGACAGCACAATCTAAATCGCTTTCCCTATAATTTCTTCTTCCTTTAGGGAATTCCCATTCAGTCATTAAATAACTAGTTTTAGAATTATCTACGAAAGATTGTAAATTTATAAATATATCTCGTTTTTTATATATAAATCCATCTTTTAATCTTTTAAATTTATCATGTCCTTTATTATAATCATTATTCTTTTGGATATTATTCATGTCTATCATCCATAATGTAGACCATAATTCATCAAAACTCTTGTTTATTATTTCAGTTTTTTCATCTATAGTAAATTTATCTATCAGAATTTGTATATAATCTATATTATATACATCATATTTGCCCCTTATAAATTCTATAAAACACAACGAATCTTTACGTTGAATCATTAAAACCTGAGGTTCTTCAGTATCCTTGCGAAAGATTAAATTACCACAACTTAATACTGGATTTCTACAATCTCTCTGAATATGTCCCTTTAAACCACAATTATTACAATAAATAATAGAATTATCATCCATCACGAGTTCCTTAAAAGAATAATCGGGTTTTCTTTTTAAATTAAAATATATTTGAGATATTATAATGAATAAATCACAAAAGAATTCATTAAAACCAAAAATATGGGGTCCCCATGGATGGAAATTTATGCATTTTGTATCTTTAGGTTATCCAGATAAACCTACAGAAGAAGATAAAAAAAACTATAAAAATTTTTATTACTCTTTACAACATACCTTACCATGTGAAAAATGTGCTCAGAATTATAAACATAACTTATTAAAATATCCCATTGATAATCATTTAGCTAATAGAGATACACTTGTAAAGTGGGTTATCGATGTTCATAATGAAGTGAATGAAGAATTAAATAAACCAACTTTAAAATATGAAAATGCTGTCTCTCTTTATCTTAAAGAAGATTCTCAATTATTAGATTATTGTTTTAAATTATCAGTATTAGTAATACTATTAATATTCTTGTATTTCCTATTAAAAAAATAAAATATTTATTGATTCTTAAACCAAACAGAAGCGTTATCATCCTCAAAATATGGATTTTTACCACTTACTATTTTACCACTTTTTGCTTTTACACGCAAAATATCTAATACATGATCTTTCGCATTATTCTTTTTTAATACTCTTTCCAACATCCTATGACCAGTTGTTTGAAAGACAAATCTCCCCTTCCACTTCTTATAAATTGGGTCTTTGATCTTTTCATAAAAACTACTTTTTGATTCTTCTGCTATCTCTAAGAATAATTTCGCATCCTTCTTTGAACCCATAACAGCATTATAAGGCAATTTCTGTTTATCATCGTGCCAAGTCACAAAAAAATAATCTTTTCTAAATAGATCATCCAATGATCTTAAAGGATGAATATCACAATCTATATAAATACCACCATATTTATATAATATTAAATATCTAATGAAATCTGCTCTCTGAATAGGTAATGTGAACGCGTTCCATAAAGATAAATATTGAGGATAATCTTTCTTAACAAGCTCAACACACATCTTTAGATCCCACATCTTGTGCTTATAACCTTTCTTTTTACAAAATGCTTTTGTCTTTTTCACATTTTCATAAAAAATAGATATATCTTTTAAAGGTATTCCATCATCAAAAATACCATATATCTGATGAACTAAACGGGTGGAATTTGAGTGAGATAGGGATTTTTTTCTAGTTCTAGATTTTCTATTTGTTCGTTTTCTACGTGTGGATTTTGTTTTACGAGGCATGTTATATACTAACTATATAATTTATTTACGATCGTATTAGAATTACCAGCTCACTGATTCCCTAATCAAATCAAGGAGAACGCCTTCACCTGGGGCTCCAGGCGACATGTGTATGAAGATATACATCTTTTTATGGCAGTTAGGATATTTCTTAAACTCTCCTTTGAGTTTGATATTCTCCGGTCTATCAAGCGCTTCCTTAAACTTCGTATCATATTCCGTCCAAGATGTTACCACCTGACATCCATCTGGCACATCAATTCCTTTCTCAAGTAGCTTGCGGGCATGTTCATTCCTGAAACGGGTGAGATTTTTCACCCCTATAATACGAATATCCCCACCATTCCCCATGTCTTCATGGAATTTGACGCCATCCCGCGAGAAGACAATGTGGTTAGAATCATCTCTCATGGTAGCTCTACCAGAATCATCCACGGAATCGCCTGGTTCAGTCGTGTTTCCACGGGTTCCGGTGGAGTTTGACTTCCACGGAATAGGTTTCCCACGGTTTTTCTCACATTTATGACCAAGTTCCATATAAGATCCATCATGGGATGTGCCCCAGATAGTTGGTCGGGGTTCGTCGTAATATCCACATATCCGATGGGCATTTAGATGGTTCCCACATATACCATCGGTCTTTGCCTGATTCTTACACTGTAGTCCAGTTCCTCCACTCCACACTCTACATCTACACCTTGGGTGCCAGTCCTTCAGGGACGCCTGAAACGGTGACAGGGTGTTAGTGGAAGACATGTTGGTGGGACGAAAGTGCGACTGACTTTACAACGAGATTGACTCTGTAGAGATTGGAGCGGTACTGATTGTATTATCAGTAGAAGTGTTGTTTCTTAATTCATCAAATCACAATGATAAATCAAATTTATCAGTTCACGAAAAAACTATTCTTCGTTTCATAATTCATCAAAATTTTTTTCTTGTTTAAGATTATAAAAGTAATAAATGCCAAGACCAAGAGTTCTCGTTGTTAAAAAATTATATTCAGATGATGAAATTAAATTGAAAGAAGGACACTGGTTTGAAGAAAGTGATATTAAATATCCTATCGTGAGTTCAAGCACCGATGTTTATCGGTTAGATGATGAAGGTAACAGAC
>Ga0209632_10005654_pt1 | contig 10796 bp, 9 predicted proteins | sample COG_10_FD_184754 | JGI IMG/M metagenome (GOLD analysis project Ga0209632, IMG submission 184754) | Pelagic Microbial community sample from North Sea - COGITO 998_met_10 (SPAdes) (version 2) | ecosystem: Environmental > Aquatic > Marine > Neritic zone/Coastal water | place: Helgoland, sampling...
TATTCTAGTTTTTAGTAAATAAATTGAAAGTTTAAAATATTTAAATACAATTATATTATATATATAAATGTATTTCTGTCCTAAGTGCAATTTTCTCTTAGATATTACCAAAAAGGTAACAGGTCAAAATATTAGTGAAATTAGTTCAGTAGATGTCTTCATTGAAAAAAGTTTAAATAATGACTTAAATAATATTATAAAAATTAAATTTAATAATAATGATTTAATTAAAAATAGTAAATTTAAAAAGTTATCAGATGAAGAACAACAAATAATTATTAATAAATATGATATTTATACAAAAGATAATATAGTAAATGCTTATTTTTATTGTGATAATTGTAATTACAATACAAAATTAGAAGCAGGAGCTATTATATTTAAAACATCTACTGCAAATAGTTTAGAAGAAGATGAAAATGTATTAATATCTAGAATTTTAGATAAAACATTACCTCGAACAAAAGATTTTATTTGCCCAAATCAAAAATGTGAAACTAACAAGAAATTAAATAGCAAAGATAGAGAAGCAGTATTTTATAGACCAAACTCAAATAGTTACAATCTTAAATATGTATGCTGTACATGTAAAACATCTTGGAACCCTTATTTTACAAAATCAAAATAATAAGTTTTAATTTAAATTGAAAATAAAAATCATTTAAATATAATTTAATATATATATAATAAAATGGCAGATTCACAAACTATTACATTAAATGAAAATGATTCAGATGATGAATTAAATATAATGGACTCTGAAGCATTAGATAATATGGACGATGAAAGTATAAACGAAGACAATGATACAATTGCAGAAGATGATGAGGATGATGGTGAAAATAGTTATGAGGCATCAGAAAAATTAGAAGATATCAAAAGTGATAATTCAATTTATGATGACGATGATACTGATATTTTTGATGAGATTAATCCAGAAATTGAATTAAAAAGAAATTTAAGAGTTCCAGATAATGAAAGAATTACAAATCCAAAATTAACTAAATATGAGAAAGTACGACTATTAGGTACAAGAGCAAAGCAAATATCAGATGGTTCTAAAATTTTTATTAAGAGTAAAAAAGTTAGAAATGCAATGGATATTGCAGAGTTAGAATTAGAATATAAAGTAATTCCACTTAAAATTAAAAGACCTTTGCCAAATGGAAAATATGAAATATGGTCTATTAAAGAATTGGAAATAGTTTAATTTATATTTAAAATTTAATAAATATAAATTTAACATGAAAAACCTAAACCTACCATACCTTTAGTTATAACTAACAAATTATAGTTAACAGCATATATCTTTATTATATAATCCGATTTATGCTCTTTTCCATTCATATTTAAAATTAATCTAGCACTATCAAAACAGCTAAAATTACATGTACCAGTTGGTTGAATATCTTCTGGACGAAAGCTAAAACTATAAGAATACACAAAATTATTTGGACATTTAGTATGATATTTATATGGTTGATATAATCTAAAGTATTTAGCAGGCAATGGCATCATTCTATCGTTACCATTGAATTGCAAAATAGCTGTATCAAAAATATCAACTACACCAGCAGATGAAAAATTTTTGGTATTAGAGTAATTAAACCAATCATTTCCATACGTAAAATCATCTTCTTCATCATCATCGTCTTCTTTTTCAGATCTAATTAATACATCAGATCTCTGAACAGCCCATACTATTTCTTTAACAGGATGAAAGAAATTTAATTTAATAATTGGATTTTTATTATTTTGATGGAAATAGTAATCTCCATTAGATTGAACTTGTTCAATTAAATAAAAATGATTTTTTTCAGCAAATTTCTTTCTTTCATTTAAATCTAAATAAATAAAGTCAACATACAATTCTGCATGAAATTTTGGTATTAATGGTTCTGCATTTTTTTTATTTGAAATCCATAATTGATCAAATGCCCTCCATTTGATATTTAATTTAATTTCATGATTAGTTATAGCAATAACTGGAATTGATAAACCAATATTTTTACAAAACCAAAAGTTTGTAGGTATTAATAAATCTAATTCTTCACTAAATGAATTAATATTAAACCCTGAATAGTCTTTTTTACCAATTAATTCATTATAAGCATTTCGTTTTTCTACATTTTGAGTTAATTCAGACCAAATTTCGAACCATTCGCCATATTGCTTATCTATTTTATAACCTCCTATCTCCAACTCTACATACTCTATCAATGCATGCCCTATCGAATTTACCCATGAAAATATTGTTTTACTATTACATTTATTACACGGGCATTTCATATTTAAATCTTTCACACAAATATTATTAATATTTTTTTCATTTAAAGATCCTAATTTTACTCTTATTGCAATATCTGATATTAAATCACCATCTTTACTAATTGTACAAGAATTCATACTTCCGAAAGATATACCACCAGAAAATATTTGAGATTTAACTTCCATAGCAAAATTGCTATGTCTTTTATAAACAGATTTAAAGAATGTAATTTCAGGGTCACCAGTTAAAAATTGATCTTGTTCGCCAACGGCAATTAATTGTATTAATCCACCTCCCATAAATATATATAAAATATAAAATATATTTAATTTTTTTTCTTAAAGATAATCTAAATTATATATATGAATCATAATCAAGATGTTGCATATAATTCAATTAAAATTATTTCAAATACTGAATCTTATGATAAAAAGTCCGGATCTATAGTAATTAATGGAGGAATTGGTTGTAAAAAGACTATACATTGTGAATCTATTTGTGCAAAAGATTCTTTTTTTAATAACGTAACTATTTCTGGTGCAATTAATAATATTAATTTTGATAACTTTACTGCAGAAACCGGAACTATTAATCATTTAACATCAAATCATATTAATGTTAATCATCATATTCATAGTGATATGATTGAAGCTAATAAAATAACTTTTCATGATATAATTCCAGATACTGAACTGAATAATATTGGTGATGAAGATAATAAAGTTAATATAAATAGTAATAAATTGTCATCAATTGATGCTAATATAAAAAGCTTAGTTGTAGAGGATATTACCATTGATTCTTTTTATTTTGATAAATTAATTCCTAAAAATTATAATTCACAAGTAGGTAATGAAGAATATAGAATTAATTTATTTGCTAATAAAATAAATTCTAATTTTGGTAAATTTAATGAAGATTTATATGCTAAAATTATAAATGGGGAAAAACTAAATATTTATAATGACATTTCATTAACAAATGATTATAAAAATAAAACAATTATTACTACTAATTCACAAGAGAGTAGAATTGATATTAATGCAGAAGTTATCAACTTATCTACTACTTATAATAATATCAAAATTACTGACGATGGAATAAAACTAAGCGGATTAACAATATTAGATCATACAATTTTAGATATGAATAAATATAACAAAAAATTTATTTATCCAAAAGAAAGTTTAATATTTTTAACAGGATCAAGATGTCATGATATTATTTTATCAACTCAAACAAATGAAAATGATGTTCAATCAATAGTTAGAAATGGTACTTATGTAAAAATTGTTAATTTATGTAAAGTAAATGTAATTATTAATGAATTTATTCTAAATAATAATGGCAATTATTATGAATTTATTTTTATACAAGATAAATGGATTTGCTTAAATAAAGGCAAGTCAAAAAGTAATAATATTATTACAATTGTAGAAGAAAAACACGACTGTGTATGTGATACAGAAGATGAGACAATTCAAGAATCAAGTACATATTGCGATATTGACAGTGATGATAAATTTAGTATTGGAGATTAATTTAAAATATTAATATATATATGACATATGTATTATATGAATCCAAAACTAATAAAAAAATTAATATAAAAAAATTAAATTTTGAAAGTAAAAATAAAATTATAAATGGTGAATACTATGTGACTAATCCTTCAAATGATTTTAAAAAAGAACTTTCATATGATGATGAATATTTGCCATTATTTGATATTATGAGTACAGAAATAAAGTTTATTTATAAGACAAATATTTATAAATCTATAAAGCAAAGTCATTTTAGAGTATTAAATAATGACTTGATTAATTTTTTAAAGAAATATAATTATGAAAAGTCACTAATTGAAATCATAAATTTATTTAATTTTGATATACTAGAATCTATATTTTTAAGATTTGTATTTTATAACTCGTATGAAATCGGAGCTGATATTAGTTATTTTAAAAATCCAGCTTTTATAAAAAGTTATGATATTAAACCATTTTTAAAAAAGTCATCAATTGTTAATACTGCTTTGAACACCGGAATTATTAATGTTAATGATTTACCAATATCTAATAATAAATTAGAAGAAATATATGATAAAATAAAAATTTTTTTATTTACTGATGACATTCTCTTATCGCATATGAATTTAATTAAAAGTAAGCAATTAAATGGTTTAATTAATTTTTATACATTGTATGGCTCTAGTTTTTTAAATAATTATTTAAGACAAGTTCATAATACAACACAAGATGATAACTTTGTTCAACAAGTTAATAAATTAAATAATTTAATTAAAGAAGTTCCTAAATTAAAAACTCCTAAATTAGTATTTCGTTTTATAAATGATGATTCTTACTTAAACTTTAATAAAGTAGGAGATACATATATTAACAATTCATTTATGTCTTGTACAAGAAAACCAAATATTAATGCTGAAAATAATGAATTTGGTTTTATATTATTAAAAATTAATTTAACAGATAAATTTAAAGGATATTTCATATCGATTGAAGCAAATAGTGTATTTTCTCAAGAAAAAGAAATAATTATAAGACCTGGCGTTAAATTCAGGCTAAAGTCCATAGATAACAATGTAGAATTTTACCTATTTGAACATAGAACTAAATATTTAAGAAATATTAAAAAAAAATATGAACTAGAAATAGTAGAAGTATTAGATTGGGAAATTCCAAAATATGATTTTTTGAAGATACCTGAAGTTGACTTAAAAAATTTAGTATTAGAGGGCAGTACTGGAGAAGAAAAAGTTAATTATTTTATGAATAATTATTGTAGGATTAATAATTCATGTTATTTAATTATGCCAGATAGAACTAAAAAATTATTTTATTGCAATTATTATAATAGTTCAGAGTTATATAATAAATTTTATTATTACAAAACCATAAAAGGTTTTTTTATGTTATCGTTTGATAAATATCAAAATATCGATATTTTTATTGAATTTGGCGACGAATTAATAGTTAATTACCCATCAAAATACTTGCTTATTAGTGATTTGGATAATACAAGATTAATATCTTCATTAATTGCGAATACATTTGAAATAGAAATGATAAGAACATTCCCCATTTTTAAATCAATAAATAGCTTTACAAAAAAAGATAATTTAATTTATGACAATATCACATTTAACACTTTATTATATGATATAACCTTTGATCAAATAAAATATAATAATATATACAAATTTAATGATATAAAAAAATTTTTAAATGAGAAAGTGAATGAAAGAAATATTCAATTTTCATTAATAAATCTTGTAGATAAAAATATTAATTATAAAGATTTTATAAAAAAAATATTCAAAAATGATAGTTATATTAAATTTCTAAATTTGAGTTTACCCTCAAATATATACAATTGTCATTATATACATAATGGATCAGAGTACTTGCTTAATAATAATATTGTTAATATTAAAACAATGACAAGTATGTATTCAATGATTAATAATGAAATGAATTTAGATATAGATGACAGTGCTAAAATAGATTTTAATAGAGAAAATAGTTTTATAAAAAATTGAATTTATACTTTATTCATTATATATCATTATTAATTAAAAAATGTCTTTAATTAATAATAAAAAAAGCGGTGATAATAAAAAAAGTACTGATAATCAATGGGTTTCGGTCAGAAGATATAAAAAAGATTCCCATAAATCTAAAAAAAGAAGTTTTAAAAAGAAAAAATTTGATACAAAAAAGATTAATAGAAATAAAGTTCATTTTATTCCATTTGGTTTAAAAGTATTTGTTGATAATTTATTTAAAAGAGGATTAACTGCATTTAATTTCTTTGAAGAAATTAATAAAGAAGTTAATGAAAATTCAAATATTAGAACTAACGTTGTAATATATATCATTAATGAAGCAGCTTCTTTTGATAAATTAGATATCATTGAATATATTCTAAATAATGTAAAAAATAGATATGCAATTGTTAATACTAAGTCTGGATATATGGAATACACTCCAATTTTTAAATCTGCCTATAGAGGATCTATCAAAGCATTAAAAATGTTATGCTGTGGTGGTGCAGATTTAAAGTCAAGAAATAAATTAAATGAAACAGTAATAGAAGCTTTAGAGCAAGGAAGAATAGACGCATTAAAAAATGATCCTGATTATGAAGTTTTCATTAATGAAAGATATAATGAATGTAAAGTATTTTTATCTAACTTTTCTTTTAAAAGAAAAAAAATAGTTTTTAAAAAAAAAAGTAAAAAAAATAAAAAAATAGTTTTTGACTTAGAATCAAAAGTTAATATTGAAAATATGACAATTAATGAATTAATTGAAGATTATTATGATAATATAGTAAAAATTACAGAATATGTCGAAAATAAATTTTATGATGATATACTAATTGATATAATTTGTAAAGTTTTAGAAAAAGATATTAATATAATTATCAAATTTTTTAAAGTGCTGCCTGTACTTGGATTAAGTGGACATTATGATTTGTTAATTAATAGTTTAAAAAGTACAACTGTTAATGAATATATAAATTTTGATTGTCCTTTGGCAAAAAATATAGTAATTGATATTCTAAAAGAACTAAGTTAAATTTTTTGTATGTTTGAAATAATATCTTTCTTTGCATAAATCATTATATTAGATTTACTTTCTTCTAATAATAATTTATTTATTTCTTCTAATTGATTTTCATTATTAGACTTACTATTGCTAACAATTTCTATATGATATGATGGTACATCATCAATTGTGGTTGTTAGTTTATATTTTTCCATTATTTTACTAAAAGTATTTCTAATAACTTCAACTCCTTTATAATTTGGATTTCTTAAAGTAAAATTTAATTTACTTGATATTTCAAATTCACCACAATGTGATTTTATACATTCATTAAAAAGCACTAAATCAGAATGGTCTAAATCTAAATGTAGATCAGTACTATTAAAGTAGGAATTTATAATTTGTTCATAACATTTTTTTTTATCTAATTTCCAAATACTTTTTTGAGCATATTCAATATATTTCTCATCAGTATAGTCCTTACCAAATTTCTTAAACATAAAATCTTTAAACATTCTAATTACTTTCGAATAAATACTATATCTTTCATTAGCAGAATCTTTATCTTCTTCTGCTAGGTATTTATTTGATAAATCTAAATATCCTTTATCTTCATCAACTGCAATTACAAGTAATGGATATTGCTTATTTTCTTTTAAGAGACAAATGCTTCGTTTTTTTCTTCTTGTAGATGCATTTGCTAATTGTACCATTCCTTCAATATTATCATATTCTAATAATGATACATATATAGCGTCGTTTTGAATCTTTTTTACACGACATATTACTATATCGTCAATTTCTGGGTAGATATTATTATAAAATCTCATATTTATATATCTGTTTATTCCTATAAGTTAAAAATAAATATTTTCAATTTATTTTTAAGCATTAATTTATCTTTTAAATTTAGAAAAATAGAATTCGAAGGACATTCCTGCTAAAAATACAACAGTTGAATATATTAGAAATCCAGACTTACTTAAAATTACTAAATTATCTAAACCAGACTTATCTAATATTTTACTTTTGTCATTTTTTACAAAAATATCGGAATTAATTTCAGATACATCTTGATTTTCATCTGATTCACTTTCAGATGAATGTTGATTATCATTACTTTCAGCACATTCACTTTCAGATACATCTTTATTATCACAACTTTCTATAAGATTTTCTTTTATTAATTCGTTAGTTAATGGTATATCATCGCTATCTATTTCATTCTTTTGAATTAATTTTTCAGACAAATAATTTTTTAAATTATATTTATTTAACTCTATAATTTGCTTTATTAAATTATAAATTGACTTTATTCTTCTTGCTTTATTTTTCTTTTGCTCCATAAATTTTTTATGTGGATTAAGTTCTTTATAAATTTCTTTAAATGATAAATTTGTAAAGTTTAATAAATTAAAATAATTGTCTGAATTAATTGGATCAATTCCAATATATACTTCATTATTATCAAAATGTTCAATTATTACATCATTTTCTTCAATATTAAAATTATTATCTAATTTTAATCCTAAGAACTTATTATTTGAATTTGTTATAATATACATTAGCTTTAATAACAAATAAAATTTAAATATTAAACTAGATGATTAATTAATTTTAAATAATTTCTTAAGTTTAGTTTTTAATCCATCATATTTTACTGGATATAAACCAAATAATTCCTTCATTAAAGCAGAGTCATTATATTTATAATCAGTAGATAATCTCAAATGTTCCAGTTTAATATTATCAAAATTTAAAATAATTATTTTTGAATTACTAAAAGTTAATTTTATATGACTTACTTCCGATTTTTTTATTTTTTTAAATTCTTCTCTTATCTCGTTAAGAGAAGTAATTTCAATATCATTGATTTTGTCCAAGAATAAACCAGATTTAATATCATTACTAGAATAAGTATATGAACCTGGTAAAACATTAACTAACATTAATTTACTTTCAAATCTATTTTCAGCTTTAGAAAATGTAATTAAATTATGCATAGTTTTTCTATCTAAATTTGCACCAATTAATTGATTTTTATCAAGATGATTATTTTTAAAATTACAAATGACCAAACCAGATATAATTTCATAATCTATATCTGTTTTATTTAAATTTAAATAAATTGTATCAACTTTAAAATCAGGATATTCTAATATAGCTTCTGTATTTTTTATTTCATTATTTGAAAAATATTGTATTTTAACTTTGTCACCTATTTTATATCTAAATAATAAATATTTAATATTTATTTTTTCAACACTCCAATCAACTTTTACTTCTCCAAAATTATCAATATCATAATTATTAATCTTTGTTAAAATGTCATACTGACGAATTCCAGCTTTATATAGACATGAATTTTTATTAATTTTACTAATCAAATATCCCTCACCTTGTAATTTAGTGTAATTAATTATAAAATCATCAATTTTGGAAAAGTCACATAGTAAAACAGGTTTGCTAACAATTTTATTTACTGGATTTTTAAAATTATTTTCTAATATTTTGTAATAATTAATTGGTACAGAATATCCAATATTATCAGCAGTATTTGCAGATATTTTCTGTGAATTTATTGCAATAACTTCATTTTTATCATTAATTAATGGTCCTCCAGAATTACCAGGATTAATTGGAGCGTCTGTTTGAAATAAATGTTCCTGTGATCCACTAATAACTCCTCCAGTTAATTTTAAATTTTCTTGTCCTAGAGGATATCCAACTGCATTAACTTTAATACCTTGTGTGACAAGGTCGGAATTACCTAATTTTAAAAAATTTTCGCCATTATTATAATTTGTTTTTAATAATGCTATATCATAGTCAGGACTTATTGAAATAATTTCAGCAGAATATTTTTTCTTTCCAAAAATAGGAATAGTTATTTCTAATTTTATTGCATCTTCAACAACATGAGAACATGTTAATATATAACCTTCGTTGTTAATAAAAAATCCGGATCCTATACTTTGATTTTCATATGGAGATCTAAATGGTGCATACCAATCATGAACAACGTTATGTGCAATAATTTTACAAATCGTATTATAAAATAAATCAGACATTTATATATATATATATAAAAATAGAAAAAAATTGATTTAAGTAAATTCCTGGAAATTATTTTATTTTTATATATATTAAATGTCAAGAAGTAGTAGTAATAATACTTCACTATCAAGTGATGACGAATATTATGGTGATAATGGAGAGGAATTTAGAGGATCAATATTGAATAATAAATATGCATTAATTGATAAAATAGGGTATGGCTCATATTCATCGGTTTGGCTGGCATATTCTATAAGTGACAATAAATATTATGCAATCAAGATTCAAAATTCAGAAGATTACGATGAGGGTCTTGTAGAGCTAAGAATATTAAGAAAAATAAAAGAGTTAAATAATGACAAGATGATACATATGATTGAAGGATTTGAGGTAATAAAAAAAGATAACATAAAGAAAAAAATAAAAAAAGGGAAAAAAACTTTTGTAAAGAAATTTACAGAAGTTAGAAAGTTTATTTGTATGGTTTTACCTTTAATGGCTGGTAGTGTTTACTCCTTAATTCGAGAGGGTAAATATAAAAATGGTTTAGATGATAAGCTAACAATGAATTGTATAAATACAATTTTATATTCAGTAAATGACTTGCATAATAAATTAAGAGTATGTCATACTGACCTAAAGCCAGAAAATATGTTAGTTAGTGGTATGTCAGTAAAAGTAAATGAATTAATTGAAGATTATAGTAAGATTAATTTAAAGCAAATTTATGATCATCAATTGAATGAGGAACTACAAGAAAAAAATTGGAATAAATCAAGTAATAACTACAAAAAAAAAATAAGAAAGTTAAAGACAAAAATTTTAAGGAAATGTCATAATTCTATATTAGATAACATGATTATCCTTTCTGAATCAGAAGAATCAGATTCTGAATGTAATTC
>Ga0209632_10005658_pt1 | contig 10792 bp, 10 predicted proteins | sample COG_10_FD_184754 | JGI IMG/M metagenome (GOLD analysis project Ga0209632, IMG submission 184754) | Pelagic Microbial community sample from North Sea - COGITO 998_met_10 (SPAdes) (version 2) | ecosystem: Environmental > Aquatic > Marine > Neritic zone/Coastal water | place: Helgoland, sampling...
GATTGCTCGTATGAGGAAATCGCGGAAAACATATTCTGATGCAGAGATTGGTGGACTGGAGATTGGCCTTAAAATGTTAACGGAAGGAAGTCAACTATTCGAATCAATTCCAGCAACCGACCAACGTAAGATTATTGAGATTGTGGTTGCTATTGAGGTTGAAGTTTTAGAAGGACTATTTGGAGAAAAGTAAGCTGCATGTCTTTTGGCAAAAAAGTCTTATTCTAAATGAGAACCATTTCCAAACCTTCGGAAGGATTATTCAAAGACCGAGGCTCCAAGTTTATTGGTTACGCTTTTTCTGTTTCTAATACCGATGAGGTGAAAGAGTGCTTAGATGAGCTGAAAGCTCATCATACATCTGCACGCCACTTTTGTTATGCTTATTTGCTCGGAGAAGATGCTGATGAATATCGAGCCAATGATGATGGCGAACCTGGCGGTACGGCTGGGTTGCCAATTCTGAATCAAATCAAGAGTAAAGATGTAAGCAACGTTTTGGTTGCTGTAGTCCGCTATTTCGGGGGAACAAAACTTGGTGTTTCTGGTCTCATCAATGCTTACAAGGAAGCGGCAAAAGAAGCGCTGGATAAAGCAAAGGTGGTTGTACGTATTCCAAAGTCTGTTGTACGTATTCAATTTCCGCATTCGAGTACTGGAGATGTAGAGCGATTGATACGCCAAAACAATTGGTCTATTAAAAACCAAGTTTTTGCAATGGACTGTATCTGGGATATTGAGACGCCTTTGAATGAAGAGGTGGAGCATCACTTTTTACAGCCAATTAGTGTTATCCCAATCGAGAATTAGCCTAAAACAAGAAACGCTGCTCCTGCTACAATTGCACCTAACGTAGGCCCCACAACAGGAATCCAACTGTAACGCCAATTACTATCGCGCTTATTTTTTATGGGAACTAAAGCATGAACGAGTCGTGGTCCAAAATCACGCGTTGGGTTTATAGCATAGCCAGTTGTTCCTCCCAAGCTCATTCCAATTCCTACAACTAGAAAAGCTACGGGCAACGCACCAATAGATCCAAGACCTATAACAGTATCAGACATGGAATCAGATGTAAACGTTGGTCCAGCCAAATAAAGCACCACAAACACCAAAACAAATGTCCCCAAAGCTTCGCTGAAAAGATTTTTTAATGTGTTTGGGATGGAAGGACTGGTACAAAACGTACCTAAAATGCTGTCTTTATCATCCATGTTATTGTAATGGTCTGAGAAATGAAACCAAGCAAGAAATGCTCCGGCCATTGCTCCAAGTAATTGAGCCAAGATATAAAATGGCACTTCTGTCCAAGGAAACCTTCCTGCCACGGCAAGACCAATACTTACTGCTGGGTTTAAATGCGCTCCACTATACGGACCCGCAACAACAACACCTGCAAAAACAGCAAAACCCCAACCAAAAGTGATAAGTGGCCAGCCGCCACCAAAAGCAAAGCTATCTTTCAAGCTTACGTTAGCATTCACACCAACGCCAAGAAGTATGAGTAAAAGCGTACCGATAAATTCTGCGATATATGCATCCATGCTGGTAATTTGTTATTGGTTGGTCGCATAAAACTAGAACTAATCTTAGATAATGGCATCTTTGCAACTTCAAGCATAAAACCTATACATGTACCCAACGCTTTACGACCTTGTTTTAGACCTATTCGGAATTTCCATTCCACCATTTAAACTGATACAAAGTTTCGGAATGATGGTGGCACTCGCTTTCCTTGCTGCCAGCATCGATTTGAAGTCCGAACTCAAACGCAAAGAAGGACTTGGATTACTTGACCCAGTACGGAAAAAGATTTGGAAAGGAAAGACCTCTACCCTTTTGGAAAAAGCTATTTCTGGAATTGTAGGTTTTGTAATTGGCTATAAGTTTCTAGCAATTGTTCTCGACTTCGATAGCATTGCAGGAAACCCACAAGCGTTTATTCTTTCTACCGAAGGCAATTTACTTGGTGGTATTCTAGGAGCAGCACTTTCTATAGGAACCCGAATTTGGGAAGACAAAAAAGAAGGACTTGCCGAACCAAAGGAGGTTGAAATAAACGTTCATCCGTATGAACAGGTTGGCACCATTACCATTTTGGCAGCTGTATTCGGAATTTTAGGAGCAAAGATTTTTCATAACCTCGAAAACTTGGACGAGCTAATGGCCGATCCGGTTGGCGCTCTCGTTTCGTTCAGTGGCCTATCGTTTTTAGGCGGATTAATTTGCGGCACCGCAGCCATTCTCTATTTCGCCAGAAAAAACAATATCAAAGCGCTACATCTAACAGATGCCGCACTTCCCGGGCTAATGTTGGCCTACGGAGTTGGACGAATGGGCTGCCAAATAGCTGGAGATGGAGATTGGGGAATTCCAAACGATGCTCCAAAGCCTGAATGGTTGACCTTTTTACCAGATTGGGCTTGGGCATACAACTATCCAAATAACGTTTTAGGAATCGACCTTAAAACTGATTTCGCACAAATGGGATATTTCAGTTTGACTGGTTACGCGTGGCCAACACCTCTGTACGAAATTGTAATGGCCCTTACTATTTATGCTTTTCTTCGGTTTATGAGAACGCGATGGACGGTTCCTGGTATGGTAATGTCCTGGTATCTAATTCTTGCAGGTGCTGAACGATTTGCCATTGAACAGATTAGAATCAATAATGAATATCCAATTTTTGGAGGTGTAACACAGGCAGAAATCATCTCAACTGTGATGATTCTTCTTGGAATCGTATTCCTCTTCCTAATGCCCAAAGTGGGCAAGAAATGGGCTGAATACTGATGGATATTTCCACACTCAACCTTCATGAAATAACCTGTGACGTTTGTTCTGTTGCTAGAAAGGCTGGAGCGTTTATTCTGAACGAGCGAAAAGCATTCTCATCCAAAAAAGTAGAAGTAAAAGGTCACAACGATTTTGTGTCTTACGTAGATAAAGGCGCAGAAAAGCTGATTGTTGAAGAACTAAAAAAACTTCTTCCTTCAGCTGGTTTTATTACAGAAGAAGGAACGGAAAAACAAGACGATAATCTCCTTAAATGGGTGATTGACCCGCTGGATGGTACAACAAATTTCATTCATGGTATGCCCTTCTTTGCAGTCAGTATTGCCCTGCTTTACGACAAAGAACCACTTGTTGGAGTCGTATTCGAAATCAATCAGGATGAGATGTTTTCTGCATGGAAAAATGGTGGTACGTTTTTGAATAACGAGAGAATTCAAACCTCAGATGCTAAAACGGTTTCGGACTCATTACTTGGAACAGGCTTTCCTTACTACGATTATCACAAGCTCGATGAATATCTTGCCTTGTTCAAGCATCTAATGCAACATTCGCATGGATTAAGAAGACCTGGCTCGGCTGCAACTGATTTGGCTTATGTCGCTTGTGGTAGGTTCGATGGATTCTACGAATACAGTCTCAGTCCTTGGGATGTTGCCGCAGGAATACTTCTCGTTAAAGAAGCTGGTGGAATAGTAACGGATTTCTCTGGCGGAGACGATGCCATTTTCACAAAAGAGATTATTGCCACCAACCCGCATATTCATACAGAGTTTTCGCAGCTTCTGCGTAGCTTTATGAAATGATGCGAACGGCAATTACACTCCTTTTATCCTTCCTCCTATTTCTCGTTTCTAACGCACAAGAAGACACCGTTTCTGCGGTTTCTGACACAACCGTTTTAGAGGAAGAACTAGTTAGACCCTCCACAAAACGGGTTTACAAGTTTGATGTGAAAGAAGAAATTGGCCCGCCAGTATGGCGAAAAATGCAACAAGCATTTGAAGAAGCCAACGAGTGGGATGCCGACCTCATTCTGCTGCACATGAATACCTATGGCGGAATGGTAACCCATGCTGATAGTATGCGAACAAAAATCCTCAACAGTAAGATTCCAGTTTGGGTTTTTATAGATAATAATGCTGCTTCGGCTGGAGCGCTTATCTCTATTGCTTGCGACAGCATTTACATGCGCAAAGGAGCAAACATTGGTGCTGCAACGGTAGTAAATCAAACTGGCGAACAGATGCCGGATAAGTACCAAAGCTATATGCGAAGTACCATGCGTTCTACAGCTGAAGCAAAGGGCCGTAATCCTGAAATTGCGCAGGCAATGGTAGATGCTTCTCTTGCAGTTGATGGCGTCAGCGATTCGGGCAAGGTCATCACTTTCACGGCATCAGAAGCAATGACGCACGGCTTTTGCGAGGGAATGCACGAATCTGTTGACGAAGTACTGAAGCAGAACGGATTTCCAGAATACGAGGTTAAAACATACGAGGTTAGTGAACTGGAAACCTTTATCGGTTGGATGATAAACCCAGCGGTTAGTGGTGTTCTCATCATGATTATTATTGGTGGAATCTACTTCGAACTACAAAGCCCAGGTATCGGTTTTCCTATTGCGGCCTCGGTAATTGCCGCGCTACTTTACTTCACTCCTCTCTACCTTGAAGGTTTGGCGGAAAATTGGGAGATCATCATTTTCCTTGTGGGAATTGTACTTGTTGCTGTGGAAGTCTTTGTACTTCCTGGTTTCGGAGTGGCTGGAATTGCAGGTATCGCGTTTATCATGTCATCCTTGATTCTTAGCCTAATAAACAACGTTGGATTCGATTTTGAAATGACGATGCCAACTCAAATCATCAACGCATTTCTTACAGTACTACTTGCCACGGTGGGTGGCTTTTTCGGGTCCATTTATTTAGCCCAAAAATTCGTTACAACGTCAATGATGAGTTCAATGGTACTTTCTTCCGTTCAGAAAAAGGAAGACGGTTTTGTAGGAGTAGATGCGAAAGAACATGAAATGATAGGGAAGCAAGGAATCACATTCACCATACTGCGCCCGTCTGGAAAGGTTGAAATTGACGGTGACATTTATGACGCGACCGCACTAACGGGTTACATCGACAAAGGACAATCTATTCAGGTTGTGAAGTACGAAACCGCACAGTTGTTTGTTCGGAAGGCGTAGGAAACTATCTACCACAAAAAAAAGCCCTGTTGGAAATTTCCAGACAGGGCTTAAAAAGCAACAAATTTAAGAATCAAACCTTACGTCCGATTCCGAAAATTTTCAGTTCCACAACCCATTTATTGAGTTCGCGCTGATTGTACATATACAATTCAATTTTCACCTTCTTTCCTTTCTTATTCTCTTTAAGAACGTATTTCTTATACTCTGTATCTTCTAAGAAGATATCGTTTGTCTTGTCTTTTTCAGATGCAACCCATTCCTCGCCTAAGCAAGCGGTAATAGCCTCTTTTAGTTTCTCATAACTAGAAGCTATATGAGGGGAATACATACGGCTTTCAGCAAGATAACTGACTGCTTCCGGATACATTTCGTCAGCAGTAATTAGCATTTCCACACCTGATTTTACTTCAACTGTAGATTTCTGATACGGTTTTTCAACACCACGAATGGCAATGGTAGTTTCTTCTCCTCTAATTTCCTTAAAGTAATCCTGAGACGAGTCAACAACCTTTTTAAGGTTCTCGCACATTGCGTCATCCTGAGCTAAAGATGCCATCGGAAGAGCAACTGAAAGGATGAGTCCGAGTAAGTAGGTTTTCATTGTTTGGTTTTTTTTATTGTGTGTTAAAGTTAAAAATTGAACTGCGCTTTGCAAGACAAGAAACATGCCACTAGCTACTTCGATATTTTACTTACTAATCTGGTCAAACCAGCAGCAGCCAATCCGTAGTCAGGATTAAGTTGAATGGCATAAGAATACTCCTGTTTTGCCCTAGCAACATCTCCTTTGGCTTCGTAGCACAAACCACGCATATAAACCGCCTGAAAGTATTTCGGATCAACCTTAACAGCTTTATCAAAATTGACAAGTGCTTCGTTATAGAGTTGTAGATACTGGTATTGAATGTATCCCATGTTGTAATACGCGGTGCGATAAGTACTATCAATTTGGAGTATGCGCGTGTAGGTTTCCAATGCTTCATTCAGCTTATCCACTTGCTGGTACTGCATTCCTAGAGCGTATAAAGCATCCACTCCATCTGGTCTTATGTCCAATGCAGATTTCAGATAACTCTCCGCTAATGGGTTATTCCGAGCCCAATGCAACACGCCCAACTCTACAAATGCATCGTAGTTATCCGGGTTTTCTGTTGTTGCTTCCAAATAGTTATTAATCGCTTTTGCCGTATCACCTAACTCTTTAAAGCACAAAGCTTTTACCATAAAAGGGCGGTCATCGCGAGCATCAATTCGCAACATGTCGTTGGCATAATTTATACTCGCTTGATGGTTCCCCAAGTAAAGTTCAAATTGTGACAAACGATGTAATGGCTCAACGTAATCAGGCTGAATCTCATGCGCTTTAAGCAACGCATTTTTACACTGAGCAGATTTGTTAAGTCGAAAATAAACGTCCGAAATAGTAAGGTAATACTTGGCAACTGTACTATCCAAAAGCAACGCCTTGCCAATGTCGGTCAGCGCATAATTCACTTCATTCACGTCAAGAAAAGCTTTGGCTCGTTCGTTTAGCAAATCGGTATTACTTGGAGACTTTTCTAACAACTGCGAAAGACTATCCAACCGCGCTACTTGCGGAGTAACTTCCTCCACAGGCTCAACCTCAACTTCTTTTACAGGCTCATCAGCAGAATTGCAACTAACAACGGTAAGCGCACAAAAGAATATTAATCCTATAAATCGATTCATTGGGTAACTACTACTTCTTCGCCCTTAATTGCCGCCTTGATTTTAATCTCCAACTCTTCGCTGAGTTCAGGATTGTCCAACAAAAGTTCTTTAACGGCATCTCTTCCTTGTCCTAAACGAGTTTCTCCATAACTAAACCAGGAACCGCTTTTCTTCACAATTCCGTGATCCACTCCAAGGTCGATGATTTCTCCCACTTTGGAAATTCCCTGTCCGTACATAATGTCGAATTCAGCTTTACAGAATGGAGGTGCAACTTTGTTCTTAACAACCTTCACTCTTGCACGGCTTCCAATAATGGCATCGCCATTTTTTATCTGTCCTGCACGTCTAATATCTAACCGTACAGAAGAGTAAAATTTAAGTGCATTACCGCCAGTTGTAGTTTCTGGGTTTCCGAACATCACACCAATTTTCTCTCTCAATTGGTTAATGAAAATGCATACGCAACCTGTTTTGCTAATGGTTCCTGTAAGCTTACGTAAGGCCTGTGACATTAATCGTGCTTGAAGCCCCATTTTGCTATCTCCCATTTCGCCTTCAATCTCAGCTCTTGGAGTCAATGCCGCAACAGAGTCAATCACAATAATGTCAATAGCTCCAGAACGAATTAGGTTCTCCGTAATTTCTAGCGCCTGCTCGCCATTGTCTGGTTGGGAAATTAAAAGATTGTCAATATCTACTCCCAAACTCTGAGCATAAAAACGGTCAAATGCATGCTCCGCATCAATAATAGCAGCAATTCCGCCCATCTTTTGTGCCTCTGCAATGGCATGAATAGCAAGCGTTGTTTTACCGGACGATTCTGGTCCGTATATCTCAACAATTCTTCCTTTTGGGAAGCCGCCAATTCCTAAGGCAACATCTAAACCAATAGAACCAGTTGGAATAACCTCCATGTCTTCTACTGCAGTATCTCCCATTCTCATAATGGAACCCTTACCGTGTGCTTTTTCTAACTTATCCATGGCCATCTGAAGGGCCTTCATTTTCTCTGCTTTTTCGTCTTTAGCCATAATTTCTCTTCTTAAAATGTATTTGTTTTTATTCACCAAGATCTTCAAGAATCTGAGCTGTGTGGTCTTTTGTTTTTACTTTGAGTATTACTTTTTCCAGCACGCCATCCGTTCCAATAACGAAAGTTGTACGGTGGATTCCGTCATATTCCTTTCCCATGAACTTCTTGTTTCCCCACACGCCAAAGGCTTTGATGGTCTCCAATTCGGTATCAGCCAATAGCGTGTACGGCAATTCATATTTAGCAATGAATTTTTGATGGCGGGCTTCGCTGTCTGCCGAAACACCAATTACTTCGAAACCACGTTTTTGCAAATCGGAATAGTTCTCACCTAAATTACAGGCTTCTGCCGTGCAACCTGGTGTCATATCCTTTGGATAGAAAAACATAATTACTCGCTTACCTTTCAAATCAGACAACGAAATCGTTTTACCATTCTGATCTTTCCCAGAAAAATCTGGTGCCTTATCCCCTTCCTTCAACGTTACAATGCTCATCTATTTCCTTTAGTTTACGCTTATATACAAAGTAACGATTTGTGCCTGCCTTTTCCGACTGTTTCGCTACCAAGTTTTCCACTTTGATTGCAAGTCTAAAGCACAAGAACGTAATGTATTTACGTTCTAATTAAAGCACTTAAAATTGGAGTCTTCGAACGTAAATCTATTCCCTCAACTTTACCATTTTCTGGTAGTATTTCCCGGAATCGGACTCAATATGAAGCGTGTACATTCCTTGGGTAAGAAATTGTAAGCCTGAGAAGCTAAAATCCACAGCTGTGAAATTCTCCGCTGTGCCTTCAAAACGTCTTACCTCCTGCCCTAGACTATTGACTAAACGGATAACCACGCTTTGCTGAGAATGAGAATAGAACGTTCCTGTAATTTGGTTGGAAAACGGATTTGGCGAGACTTCAAACAGCTCACTTTCTCCCACATTATTTGGCTCAATGCCTGAAAGCATTAAGTTGGCTTTTGCAAAATTTGGTATACCATAACCATACAAACCATCCGGGTTTCTGAACTTGTGTGCACTTGCTTCAATTGCATGAAAAATCTCCATGTTGGTAAGTGAGTCATCTTTATGGATTTGCCACAAACAAGCAGCCATTCCAGCTATAATTGGTCCAGAAAAGGAAGTACCGTTACCGGTTACCACTTGTCCGCTGTTATTCAAAATGGTTGCTTGCTGTCCTTGAGCGCAAACGTTCGGCTTAATGTCATTATCGGAAGACGGTCCTTCTGAACTGAAGTTAGCTTTGAAGCCTTCAGACGTAACAGCACCGATGGCTAAGACACTATCACCATCGGCAGGAGAGCCAACGTACTGCCAAGGTTTATCACCAGAGTTTCCAGCACTATTAACAACTAAGATTCCTTTAGATGCAGCAATGTCTGCACCTCTTGAACCACGTGTGGTATTACCATCCATATCGGAATACGAAAAATCAAAATCCGAATTATCGAATGTGGTGTAACCGAGTGATGAATTGATAATATCAGCCCCAGCACTATCTGCAAATTCTGCGGCTGCAATCCAATAGTCCAATTCTATGGGCAATTCGCTTGAAGTATCTTCGGTACGGCATAACAAATAGCTGGCGTTTGGTGCGGTGCCAACAAACTCTCCCGGTAAGTTTGCAGCCATGGTAGAAAGCACCGACATACCATGAGAAGCATCTCCATAAATTGAATTATCACGAGCTACAAAATCCCAACCTCCAACAAGCCGATTATTAGCTCTCAGACTATCAAAGGCTGGAAATACATCCACATTTGGGAAGCCACCATCGAGAACAGCAATCAGCATTCCTTCACCTCTAAACCCCTGATTGTGAAGAGAAATACCATCAAGCATGTCAATTTGATTGAGTGCTAGGCCGTAATTACTTTCGTTCAAATCGGTTCCAGAAAATGACTTTTCCGCCTGAATCAATTCAAACTTGTCAAACCTTTCTTTATGACCGTCTTTTTTACCTACCGGCTCAGAGTGGTTTACAAAAGGAAGGTTTTGAATAGCGCTAAGCGCGGATTGATTAGGAACAATAACCGTAACTGAATTAAACCACTTGGAATGTGTCAGATACACTCCTCCAGCATCCAAAACGGCTTGAATATAGGCTGGGTTAACTGGAAGGTCATTTTCCAGAACAGGAATATTTTGGCGCAATCGCCTGTCTAATGCTCGCTGAGACAGGAACTCAAGTGGTTGCGAAATATCAAAAGGGGTATTGTCTTTATCAGTAAACTGAATCCAATGTTGAATTGGCACCTGCCCCATTACGAAACAAGGAAGCAAAATGATGGCTATGAGGGCCAACCTTTTCATTCTCCGAAATCGGTAACAACCTGTTCGAAGAAAAAGCCAACCGAATCGGTTCCCTGAATGTTGTGCATCTTCATTTCCTTATGAATAAGCCCCACATTTTTCGCATACACTTCCTTGGCAAATAAGCTCAACGCAACAGGTGTTTGCCGATCAAATTGTAATACGGTAACAGTAGAATCGAATGTAAAACCGTTGATGGTATACGGCTCATGCACGTTTACATACTCATAATCCCAAACTGCGGGAACCGTTGTCTGATTGTAAAGTTCTTGTAGCGTTTGAAGCAAGTTCTTGCTGTTTCCATCCCATTTTTTCCCCTCCTTTACTGGGAAATTATGTTTGATAAAAACTACATTTTCTTCATTCTGTTCCGCAACACTGGGGGTTCTTGTACGGTACCAAATGTCCTTGACATTCCATTCAGCAAGTTGAGATTGTTTGGAATATCGCTCTACTCGAATTGCTGGTCGACCTTCTTCATCAATAAATGTCGACTCATTCAAATCTCGCAGGAAATAATGCGCTTCGGCAGAACCAATTGAACCCACAGGGTCATCTTGCCAAATTGAATCAACCTTGTATTCGACAAATCTGCCAAGTTCGGTTGGGAAATAATCATACCCGATTAAAGGCAAAAGTGTGTCTTCGCGATAACAACCGCTCAATAGCGAACAGATTACACCAACTATGAATACTTTGCTTTTCAAAATCGTTATTCGAGTTCCTAAGTTCGGAGTTCTAAT
>Ga0209632_10005671_pt1 | contig 10774 bp, 7 predicted proteins | sample COG_10_FD_184754 | JGI IMG/M metagenome (GOLD analysis project Ga0209632, IMG submission 184754) | Pelagic Microbial community sample from North Sea - COGITO 998_met_10 (SPAdes) (version 2) | ecosystem: Environmental > Aquatic > Marine > Neritic zone/Coastal water | place: Helgoland, sampling...
CTAATATATTGAATGATACTTCGTTTGCATACAAGTGATTCGATACATCTAATATATTGAATGATACTTCGTCAGCATATAAGTGATTCGATACATCTAATATATTGAATGATACTTCATTAGCATATAAGTGATTCGATACATCTAATATGTTAAATGATACTTCATCCGCATATAAGTGATTCGATACATCTAATATGTTAAATGATACTTCGTTAGCGTATAAGTGATTCGATACATCTAATATATTAAATGATACTTCGTTAGCGTATAAGTGATTCGATACATCTAATATATTAAATGATACTTCGTTAGCGTATAAATGGTTCGATACATCTAATATATTGAATGATACTTCGTTTGCATACAAGTGATTCGATACATCTAATATATTGAATGATACTTCGTCAGCATATAAGTGATTCGATACATCTAATATATTGAATGATACTTCATTAGCATACAAGTGATTTGATACGTCTAATATATTGAATGATACTTCGTCAGCATATAAGTGATTCGATACATCTAAATTTGTTGCTGAAACGTCTATTAAATATGCGTAACTTTCGCCAATTTCTTGTTTTTTATATTTATTTGATTCATCCATCATTTTTACAAAATTTTCCTTTTTGAATATTAAAATAGCCACCCCATCTCCACCATTACCACCTAGCTTTGCACCACTACCATAAAATCCATTAGAAATATCAGGATAATCAATAGAATTATTTGAGTAATCAATATTTATATCATTATTATCATTTATATCATTATTATCATTTATATCATCATCATATATTAAATTAATACCAAAATTATAACTACTATCACCACCATAATGACCCATCTGTACTTTAAATGCAGCACTACTCTCTATTTCGTGTGGGTCGTAAAAGTATTCAAATTGTGTATTGTATGACGTATCGTGAGTTCCTCCACTAACATTTATTACAATTGTTCCACTACAGTCTATTTTAGTTTCGACACCAGCACCACCAACTCTAATATAAGTTGTTTGGTTGTCACTTATTTCTTTGGTTATGTCTGAATTATTATAATTATAAGATATATCGCCTCCATATCCTGCATTACTTCCTGATGCATTACCACCACCACCACAAACAATATAATCATAGTTAATATAACCTACTGAACTTGACCCGCTTATGCTATTAAATCCAGTTTGTATTTGAAGTTGATATTCACCACTTGAATCATAAACAAAATAATAACTATTATTTGTTTCATATACTTTTGGTTTTTTTTCTTCACTTGGAATAACAAAAAAATTATCTAATATCTCGCTTGCTGAAGGTAATTTATAGAATGATAACTTCTCGTATACATTTACTTTTTTTAATATTGATTGACCATTCGCAGATAATCCGCCATCGATAATTGTTTGATGTAGATGTTGTAATCCCAATGTTTCTGATACACTTGCTGTTTGATTTACTACATTAAAAGTTTGAACATCCACTCCTCTTGCTTTTAGCCATAATAAATTTCCATAATTACTTTTTTCTATATTATAATTACTGCCATCACTAGTGCCATCACTACTTGTTTTAGTAAAAATAAAGGCTCCTTGTTCTATTTCTCTTTCTCCAATAGTAGCAGATGGGTCATACCCGAAAAATATATTATTATAAACATCTGTATTATCCTTAATAATTATACCAGAACTCATAGAATCATTTAGTCTATTTAAACTAATTATATTATCACTAATATCTAAATTTCTTGTATGTATTGTTGTTGTCTCGCCATTTACTGTCATGTTACCATTTACTGTCATGTTACCATCTACTTTTAAACCATTATTATTAAATACTAAACTACTATTAGTATCATTACTATCTATATTTAATCCAGATTTACCGATAATTTCACCACAAATTGTTAAGTCACTACGTCCTGTAATATCACCAGAAATATCAAGTGTTGAATATCCGCTTATGTCACCATAAATTGTTAAGTCACTACGGCCTGTAATATCACCAGAAATATCAAGTGTTGAATAACCACTTATGTCACCATGAATTGTTAATGCACTATGACCTGTAATATCACCAGAAATATCAAGTGTTGAAAACCCACTTATGTCACCATAAATTGTTAAGTCACTCTTTCCTGTAATATCACCAGAAATATCAAGTGTTGAATAACCACTTATGTCACCATGAATTGTTAGGTTACTCTTTCCTGTAATATCACCAGAAATATCAAGTGTTGAATATCCACTTATATCACCATAAATTGTTAAATCACTCTTTCCTGTAATATCACCAGAAATATCAAGTGTTGAATATCCGCTTATGTCACCATAAATTGTTAAGTCACTACTGCCTTTAATATCACCAGAAATATCAAGTGTTGAATATCCGCTTATATCACCATAAATTGTTAATGCACTATGACCTGTAATATCACCAGAAATATCAAGTGTTGAATATCCACTTATGTCACCATAAATTGTTAAGTCACTACGTCCTGTAATATCACCAGAAATATCAAGTGTTGAATATCCGCTTATATCACCATGAATTGTTAAGTCACTATGACCTGTAATATCACCAGAAATATCAAGTGTTGAATAACCACTTATGTCACCATAAATTGTTAAGTCACCTCGTCCTGTAATATCACCAGAAATATCGAGTGTTGAATATCCACTTATATCACCATAAATTGTTAAGTCACTACGACCTGTAATATCACCAGAAATATCAAGAGTTGAATATCCACTTATATCACCGTAAATTGTTAGGTTACTCTTTCCTGTAATATCACCAGAAATATCTAAGGTTCCATCTCCCTTAATATTATTTTCTATGTATAAATTTTCATAACCACTAATATCGCCGTAAATTTTTAAGGTTTCCATTCCATTCACATGTCTATAAAAATTAATTGTATTTGAAGCATCTAAAACTAAACCTCTTGGGTTATTTCTTTCTTCGATAAATAAACGTTTATGTCCTATTATCTCACCACTAATATCTAAATCCGAATATCCATACATATTGCCATGAATCGTCTGTTCATTATGACCTGTAATATCACCAGAAATATCTAATGTACCGTGTCCATTTATATTTTTATGTACAAGTAAATCACTATGACCTGTAATATTGTCACTTATATCCATAGTTGAAAATCCACTTATATCACCGTGAATTGTTAATGTATTATGACCTGTCATTTGTTTTGTTATATCTAATGTACCAAGACCACTAATATCTTCATGAATTGTCAAATCATTGTATCCTGTAATATGACCTGAAATATCCAATTTACCATACCCTCTTATATCTGAATGTATCAATAAATTTTGATAACCGGTTATGTCCTTGGATATATCAAGTTTTGAAAATCCACTAATATCATCGTGAATTGTTAAAGTCCCGTGAGCCAAAATATTTTTTTCAACTGATATATTAATATTTCCGCAAATATCACTATTATAAATGATAATAGTGTCATCTGGATAATTACCACCAATTTCTTTTGTAACTAGTTTAGAGGAAGCTGTATACTCACTTGTCACTATGTGATTATTTGATGAACGATTCATACCACCTATCTTTCTAAATGACATTTATATATATATAATTTTTTAATAATATACTTCTTTCATATAAAAAATCATATGGAATTAACAGTTAAGTATTATTAAGTTTTATTGGACTTTATTTTTTTTTATTTTTTATTTTATTTTTTTTTTAGTTTTACTTTTATTTTATTTTTAGTTTTACTTTTATTTTTTTTTTATTTTTTTTAGTTTTTTTGTTTTACCTTTTGTTTTACCTTTTGTTTTACCTTTTGTTTTACCTTTTGTTTTACTTTTACTTTTACCTTTTGTTTTACCTTTTGTTTTACTTTTACCTTTTGTTTTACCTTTTGTTTTACCTTTTGTTTTACTTTTAGTTTTACTTTTTGGTTTCTTGGTGTTTTTAATTGGTTTCAAAAAATCGTTATATAATCTTTTATCAAGGTTTTCGAAAACTGGATCAACCTTTAACAATTTTGCTAAATTTGTTTTGTTGTTGTCAAACTGCATATTTTTTTTACTGATATCATCATTATTTCTACTATATAATTGAACATTAGTTTTATGTCCATTTGAAATCATCCTGATACTTTTTTCTTTTATATCATCTTCATTATTTATTGAAGATGAATATGAAACTAATTTTTTAATTTTTTTAGCCTTTAAAGTCTTAGTCTTAGTCTTAGTCTTTTTTTTATCATTTATTAAAATTGGAATTTGAAAAACCTTCATTTATAACATTTATTTAGATTTTAAATAATTTATTATTTATAGTGAAAATAACTTAAAGAAACATATATATACATATATGGACCACTCTTAGCTCAGTTGGTAGAGCATTCGACTGTAGTTGTTTATAAAAGTTATCGGATGGTCACTGGTTCGAATCCGGTAGAGTGGAACCAATACATTTTAACAATAAGTTTTATTAAAAAACTTATTGTTTATTAAACCTCTTTATATTTCATCTGAAAAATCGTCATTTTCTTTACAATGTTTGTAATCTATTAAACCATTATTATTATTAAAATTATCATTATTACAATTATCATTATTGCAATTATCATTATTACAACTATTATTATTACAACTATTATTAATATTATTTCTTTCTTTCTTTTTAATATAACAAAATGGCCAACACAAAAATCGATATGAATCATTTTCACCATTGTTTCCATCTTTTTTTTCCAAGCACTCTTTAAATGCTTCGCGTTCTATTTTCCGTTCAACCTCTTCTTTTCTATCATTTTCTCTGTCTTTGAATGGGTCCATTATCCCTTCTATGAATTTATTTAATTTTTGTGGTTCTTTCAATTCTTTACTATAATCATTGCAAAACAACCAATACACAAATCGTTTAAAATTACTTTCTTTTAATATTTCAGCATTCTCAATTTCTTGTAAAATCATTTTATCAACTATTGAATATGCTGATTTTAAAACTAAAATCTCTTTTATACATATATCTTTTCTTTTATATGCTTGATTTATATCAAAATTATCTACTTCTTTGTCGGTATTCTTATAATAATTATAATATTTGATTTCATTCTTTACTGTTTTTAAATTATATATTATTTTCTTCTTCCTATCTTCTATTCGCTTTATTATCGAAAATATATTTGTATTGTATATTATCGGATATAATAACCTTATATTCCTAGGTACTATGAATTTATTTGTTTCCTTTATTTCTTTTATCTTATTTTCAACATTGTCTATCGTTTTTATCAAAATTTTCTCAATATTTATTTCTTCATCACCTTTATTTTTATTATAAGGATACAACAATATTGTTCCTGATTTGAATTCTACTGATGTTTGTAATTTATCATATTGATGAGATGATGTCTTATGTCCTTCAGAACGTGCGTCTAATTTATAAAAATTAACTAATGCTAATAAAAACGATATTAATCCATTCACTGACGAAATTAATATCACCCCCCAAACATGTGTGTGAATAATTGATGCTAACACTGATGCTGTTGTCGATAATAAAATTGCCGGTATCATTAAACAATTCAATTGTGTTTCAACATAAGATTTCGACTCCATATATATTATTTTTTGTCCTTTTAGATAACTGGCTAATATATCTAATGAATCAGAATATTTTTGTTGATCGTCAAAATAATTATTATTTATATATTCTTCTATTTCTACATATTTATATTTCCTATATGGTTTATCGTTTAAATTTTCAGATTTTAAATTATTATCGAATGTATTTTGACCTATTTTAGCAGCAAAGCATTTTTCATATTTTGCTGCTTTTTTTGCTACTTCTTCTTCCATCATCATCATTATCTATTATCTATTATTTATTATGTATAAATTATAAAAAATGATTTATTTTTCTGTATTTATATATAATATATATAATACATAATTCATAATAAATATTATTCTATGATTAGAAGAAAAAAACAAATGATTTCATTCTCAGATTACGGTTATTTTATTGATACTGAAGAAACTAATGTTATCTCAATTTATCCTGATAATCTAAAATTAATGAGACAAAAATATAATATATCTACATCATTTACTCCAAATTTGAATAAATATAAAATTAATAATAATAATGTTGATATTATGGCTACTATTCACGAATATGAAAATGTAAGTTTTTATAATTACAATTTATTTTCATATAAGTTTATCTTATACTCATTTTCCATCTTTATTTTCATACCCATTTATTTATTATTTGCTTCCTTCATAACTCTGTGTAAATGATAAACAAAAACTTATATCCATACTATTTAAATCTAATATACGCCCATATTCATCCATTAATTTTATTCCTATTTTTTCTATTGTAACCGGACTCATATATTCTTTGGGTGTAGATACTATACTTAACATATTGGCTATTTCAAAACTGAACGAAAATGTTGTCAGCGGTATCCGTGCTAAAATATTCTTTGGTAATATTACTGAATTAAAAGCACTATAAAAATTACTTGCACTATCATTATTCGTATTGTAATCATCTATTGACATATAAATATATTTCGGTCCTGTTATATTCATTAATGATTCACTTTTAATTTGAAAATTAGTATTTGTGTCTTCACTTTTATATACACCATTTCTAAAACCTAACATCCATCCTAATTTCTTAACTAAACTATTACTATCTGGCTGACATTCTCGGTTCTCATTAAATAATAATTCTACTTTGTTAATCAATTGATTGCTTATATCAAAAACCATCTTCCCTGTTCCAGACCCTTCACTATCCACATCTACATCAAAATTTATACCTTGGAATATGCTAACTTCTGATTCGTTTTCAGTCTTATAGTTTTCAATATTGTTTAAAGCATTTATTATTGCTGTCCTACCATAATTGCCATCTTCTAATTCAAATAATCCTGTTATAACACCACTATTCGAATCATTTGGTGTTACTCTTATTGTAAAATAATTATTCCCAAATAATTTTGAAATCGCATAAAATGTTGTCGGAAATTCAATAGATGATAATTCCATTTTTCTAACATTTGATAATTTTAATGATAAATTAATATCAAAATTACTTGACGTCTGGTCATAATTATCTCTAAATCTTGTATCTACATTTAAATGCTTCTTAAGAGTACGCTCTTGTAATATATTACCCATTTCAATAACCGGTTTCTCTATTATATATGGATTTGGATTTATAACCTCTTTTGTTTTTTTTATATTTTCAGATAATTTTATTTTTGCCGATGTTATAAATTGAATAGTATCCTGTTTTAATTTCGGTGTTAATTTCGGATTACTTAACAACTTTTCTCTTAGTTTTGTTTCCTTAATCTCTATAACATTCGAATCAAAATTATTCGGTAATTCAAATATATCCTTAAGGTCATTTATTGTATAATTTCTTATATCAAAATTAAATGGTTTGGATGACATTTTTATATTTTTATATTACCTTTTTATTTTTTATTTTGTATTTTATTTTGTATTTTATTTTGTATTTTATTTTGTATTTTATTTTTACATTTGTTTTTTACAATTTATTTTTTAATCTTATATATATACAAATAAATATAAATGTTTGGAACTAATAAAACCAATGTTGTTAATCTATTTAGAACTCCTGAAACTTCTAGTTTAAGCAGTGATGGAAAAACTGTCGTTTTTGAAAATAAATCAATTTCAATCGGAGACGTAACAAGTGAAACTGTTGTTGAACCAGACATCAAATTTAATGTTGTCGGTAAAACTAAAATTGATGGTGATGTTAAAATGCAGCAAAATGTTCAAATCGGCAACCCTGAAGCAGCTAATGTTGATGCTAATGATAAATTAACTATTAATGGTAATACTAAAATTGATGGTGATGTTAAAATGAAGAAAAATGTTCAAATCGGTGACCCTAATACAGATACAGATAATGTTGATGCTGATGATAAATTAACTATTAATGGTAATACTAAAATTGATGGTCATGTTAAAATGAAGAAAAATGTTCAAATCGGTGACCCTGAAGCAGCTAATGTTGATCCTGATGATAAATTAACTATTAATGGTAATACTAAAATTAATGGGACTATGAATACGACTGAAATTGTTATTGATTCTGATTACAGATTAAAAACAAATGTCGAAACACTTGATGACTCTTTTGTTGTTGACCATTTAAGACCGGTTATTTATAATAAATATAATATCAAAAATAAAGAAATAGGTTTTATTGCACACGAATTACAAGTTCATTATCCTGATTTCGTTTCAGGTGATAAAGACAACAACAAGATGCAAAGTGTTAATTATAATAATCTGATTGGTGTTCTTGTAAATGAAATTCAAATGTTGAAAAAACGTGTTATTATCCTTGAAAATAATTATAAGGAATAATTATTTATTTATTTATTTATTTATTTATTTATTTATTTATTTATTTATTTATTTATTTATTTATTTATTTATTTATTTATTTATTAAAAAAATGAATACTTTTAACTTATTTAATTATCATTATATTATACCTTTTGCTTCTTTAAATAATGCATCTCAGTAAATTAAATCCTCACGTCAGAGACAAAGATATTCAGTTCTTTGAAGAAGGACATATCTATATCATTTATAACAATCCTAATGTAAAGTACACTTCCACTACTACTTGGGTACATAACCACTTTGAAAAATTCGATGCCGATAAAATTATCAAAAAAATGATGACAGGTAAATCTTGGAAACAAGGTCATAAGTATTGGGGTATGACTTCCCAACAAATTAAAGACTCTTGGAATAATAATGGCTCTACCGCCGGAACTAAAATGCATTATGATATTGAATGCTTCATGAATAATTCTAAATTAAATGGTACATATTCTCATAAAGACCTATATAATTATTATTTTGATAACACTATGGATACTAGTTGTATTAATTTTGACTCCTCTAATTTAGTTCCAAAAGAATGGAGTTATTTTATTAATTTTATTCGCGACCTATCCGATATGGTTCCATATAGAACTGAATGGACTATATTTCACGAAGAGTTGAAAATTTCCGGTAGTGTTGATATGGTTTATGAAAAATCAGATGGAACATTTGCTATTTATGACTGGAAAAGATGTAAAAATATTACAAAAATTAATAACTTTAATAAATTCGCAATCGTTCCTAGTATTTGCCACTTACCTGACTCTAATTTCTGGCATTACGCATTACAATTGAATATTTATAGATATATTTTACAAGAAAAATACGGTAAAATTGTCAGCGAATTATGTTTAGTCAGACTTCATCCAGACGCAAAAGAAAATAATTATGAACTTATTCCTGTCCCTATTATGGAACAAGAAATTAATGATATCGTTGCATTGCGTATTTGCACTTTGAACTTTTAAATAATAAACCTAATAATATAATCTCTATTTAAACACATTTTAATTATATTATTTATTTATTGATATGATAAACTCTTTTTTTAAATATCCTTGCTCTTTTTTTAAATATCCTTGCTCTTTTTTTAAATATCCTTGCTCTTTTTTTAAATATCCTTGCTCTTTTTTTCATATTATAAGCGCATCATTTTCCACATTATTATTCGGATACTCTTTGTACTATGTTAAATATGATTATGATTTAATACTAAATACAACTAAATCACAACCCATTGAAAAAGTATTACCTTACACTGAAAAATATAACAAACAATACACTGAAAAATATAATAAAATTTATAAATCAATACCAATTAAACTCTTTAATTTTAATATTTCTGATGAATATCTAAATCAAAAAATAAATCTAGTTACATCTAATTATAAACAAGAATTGATTGGATTACAACAAGAATATTCCGAATTGCAAAATATTTATAATAACACTGATTCTGATTATGATTATGATTATGATTCTGATTCTGATTCTGATTCTGATTCTGAAATTATTGAATCTAAAATTATTAAAATACAATCCATCCTAAAAAATCACGATTTGATTATAAAAGAAGTAAAAAATATATGCTTTCAAGAATCTAAGGAAAATTTTACGAAATCCCTTGAAAATAATTTTATCCTTGAGAATACCCCAATTGGTAATGTAATAATGGTTTATAATTTCAACGCACAAGGATTTTCTTATTTTTCTGACAAATCTATTAGTAATAAATATTTAGAAAGTGTTTGTAAAAAATATTGTATCCAATTTAACTGCATACCACTATTCAATAATGTGTTTATTAATAATGGAAAACTATCTAACTTTAATTTTATAAAAAATGAAATTAAAAATGAAATAAAAAAAAATCATAAATTGTCTTTTGCTGATTTTAAGAGAAAATGTGCTTTATTTTAATTCTATAGTATATATAAAACTATATTTTCTTATTAATGTCAAAAACTACAAAGAAATTAGATAGAAAAAAAAAACTTTCTAGAAAAAAAAAACTTTCTAGAAAAAAAAAATTAAAAGGTGGTGTCCCTCCTAAGAAAGGTGCTACTGTCCCTCCCAATAAAGGTGCTACTGTCCCTCCCAATAAAGGTGCTCCTATTCCTCCTAAGAAAGGTGCTACTGTCCCTCCCAATAAAGGTGCTCCTATTCCTACTGTGGCACCTAATGCTAATGCTAATTCTGCTGCTCCTATTCCTACTGTAGCACCTAATGCTAATGCTAATTCTGCTGCTCCTATTCCTACTGTGGCACCTGATGCTAATGCTAATTCTGCTGCTCCTATTCCTACTGTGGCACCTGATGCTAATG
>Ga0209632_10005682_pt1 | contig 10758 bp, 20 predicted proteins | sample COG_10_FD_184754 | JGI IMG/M metagenome (GOLD analysis project Ga0209632, IMG submission 184754) | Pelagic Microbial community sample from North Sea - COGITO 998_met_10 (SPAdes) (version 2) | ecosystem: Environmental > Aquatic > Marine > Neritic zone/Coastal water | place: Helgoland, sampling...
CATTGTTATTTCCTCTTATTGGTACCCGCGGCCGGACTCGAACCGGCACGCCTTACGGCCACAGATTTTAAGTCTGTTATGTCTACCATTCCATCACGCGGGCTAACTCTTATTTGTCCATCAATTCAGCTTTACGCTTTTCAACAGCTGCAAGTCGCTGTGCTTCTAATTCGATACCAGCTTCTTTATCACGACCCATAACCAGCAAAATGATTGCCGAAATAAGAGGCGAAATCAATAGTGTGACTACAAACCAAAGCCATCCATTTCGGCCCCAATTGTTAGCCCAATAGCCAACTAGTGCTGAAAACACTACTGCAATTAAAATAATATCCATTTACTCTTCCTTAAACTTTTTTCGATGTTTGGAGTCAAGCCAGGGAATCGAACCCACTTACCCATTTTTATCTCTTACACAATACTTTATGGTGATCTCTGTAGGACTCGAACCTACGACCTAGTGCTTAGAAGGCACTTGCTCTAAATCCAGCTGAGCTAAGAGACCATCAAAAAATATTTTATCTTATAATAATATAATAACACATTTAAAATGGAAAGTAAACTGTTATTTGCAATTTATTTAAATAAAAATTTTATAATATACACCCACAAATTAAACAATTTTGCGCTAGATTAATTTGCGGATGTACTCTATTATTTTAATATAGATGAAATTATGCAATTGCTTCTTTATAAGAAACAAGATTTTCCCAGCGAAATGAACGCCATCCTTCAGCTTTAACATCATAAACAGCCAAAATATCTGGATTAGATTTTTTAGATTTCTTTTCAATATGCTCTTCAACATCAATTTGTTGTGGAAGCAAATCTTCTTTGAGCGTACAGGTCATTATACGCGTATCACCATTTACTTTAGTAAATGTAATTTCAAACAAACCGCTGTGGAGCGCTTGTTTTAATTCATCTCTATTGATAGTGTCAATCATAATATAGTTCTCTCCTTAATTATCATGCATTTGTTCTAAAACAGAATCAATATTTTTATCTAAGTCTTCAACAAAGAAAACTAATTCATTTAAAAGATCTTCACGCGATTTACCGAATGTTTCGGCCCTGCGCATAATAGATGTTATGCGCTCTTTTACCATCATGCTTGTCACGACGTCCATAATATACTCCTAATTATATACAATTGGCTTTAAATGTGTAACAAATAAAGCTTCAGCAGTCAATCGATCATGTTTTGTATTAATACCTAAATCTTCTGCAGATATATATTTTAACATAAAACAATGATCTTGTAAACTATGTTTAGTAAATTTTATTCCAGATCTTTCTGCAATGTTTTCGGGATTATTCATTGACATTTTATGACGAGCAATGCGCGCCTTAATGCAATCGCCAGTTTCTCCAACATATGCCAATGTGCCATCTTCAAGATATATAAAATAAATACCAGCAATTTTGCTGCATATATTGTATCGAACATACTTTTCAAATCTAGAAAAGGTTGTTGGCATAGTTTTCATTTTGTGTATATTGGCATTGGTATATAATTCTGCAATTTCATTAATATGCATGATGATAGTCCCTCAATTACGTAAACATTTTTACCATTACACCTTTATAACATATAAGAAAAGGAATGTACACAGTTAATTTACAAATAACTGTATTTTTTTAGCATTTATTTGTAATTGAGACATTTTTGTATCGGTAATATTTGGATCTTTTTTTACTGTAGTCCATCCAGTAAGTGCTGACATATCAGCGGCGGTACAATCATCACACGGGTCATCTAATGGCATAGTATCATCTTTATTTTCTAAAGTATTCATCTGCAAGTTTTTCCTGTAAATAGAATGCTTCTATTTCCCAAGGTAATTCATTATAATTACAATCATATACTATATTATTCCAAGTTTTTTTATCAACATTATATTGTTTAAAAGCAATTTGTTTAACATGTACCAATTCATGAAATAGTGTTTCAATCATATCATTTATAGTTAAATCTTTATTTATCTCTATAACAAATTCTAAATTATTTGGTTCTTCTTGATCGCACGATCCCCAAAGATTGCTCTCACTATCGATATATTGTATATCTATTGAAATATTTTCGGGCAAGCCCAAATTATCTGAAGCAAAGCATATGGCGCTATCTAATTCAGAAATACTCAATACGCCTTCTTCGGCATAATAAATCACTTTTTAGTGCTTCTTACAATTTCAATATTTTTGGGCTGTTTAATAAAAAGCTCACCCTTCGGATGATAAAGTACAAATTTAGTTTGCTCTTTAAATTCGTCAAAAATGCCTTTAAAAATAGGGCGCCATTTAGCAGTTAGTCGTTGGGTGTTCATATTTTCACGATCCGATGGTAAAAACATATCAGATGTACTAGTAATATCAAATCCAAAAAGAGAATCAAATCCATACATATGCACTTCAGTAGCTTTTAATTCATTGCAGATCCAATGCAAACCCATATGACCACAATTAAAATCAGTGTGATTTGCGGCGTATTTTGGAAGATGCGTATAAAATTGTTTAATTTGGCCGCTTCTTTTCATATAAAAATTTGGTTTCATTTCCATAAATTTCTTTGGGCGCGCCCCAAGAACCCAATCACCAGGCACATCAATCTCGCCTTGATAAATGGAATTCATCATTTTAAAATCTACAATAACACTAGTATATACATTTTCTACCGCAAAGGGTGGAATATTACATACTACTTTTAATCCAGTAGCAGGCACGTACATTGCGGACGATCTACCATTGCCAATTAAGTGAACTACTTTAGCCATTTGTTTTTTCCATTTGTCGCATTATCTCTTTTTTTCCTTTTGGTCCAGTCCAATGGATAGCTCGTTTTTTATTGCTATCATGTCCATCAACAAGTTGTAATCTAAGCCAATTATATTCATTTGGTAATGTATTAATATATATTATGCGATCTAAAGGAGATTTTAACATAGAATGCAATACCTCCTGATCCCCAACAATTGGCGAAGTCTTTACGGTTTCTACCCATTTGTTTAAAATTTTAGGATTACCGGATACGCCAACTAAACCAGAATTATGCCATGTTTCTCCGCGTCGTTTAGACCAAGGCAAATCTTCTACCATATTTAATTTACTTGGTTCAAAATAATTAAATACATCACCCATATCTTGCAAAATTTCAAAGTCAGTATCAATCCAACAAGCAGAATTGGCCAATTTTGCCACTGTGGCGATTGTAGCAGGTTTTTTAAACCAACCAGCTTCAGATAAATGCGTCATATCTAAAATAGTATCAACATTATTATTAGCATAGGTAAGAATATTGGAACTACATCCAAAGTCCGCAAAAACTAATGGTATGCTTATATGAGCGGTATAGTTTTTAATAAACCATGGAAGCATCCATTCAGTTTTTGAATCGCATCCAGTAATAAAGCATTTATCAAATAAGTTCATATTGTCCATCCTTATACTGGTGTTTAGCCAAACAGCCAGGTGTTAGTTGAATAGTTGAAAATGAATCCTGAGCTTCTACCGGCCATGGATAAAATTCTTCTATCCACGGAAACCAACTGTTATTAATAAAAACATCAGTTGGCTTGGCACTAATTTTAGCTTGTTTAATTAATGCTTCTGCACCCTTTGGTTTAATCTTATAGGCATGCGCGCCCGGTAAATAGTTTTTAGAAACTAGGGGATTTACACCAATTTTCATTGGTATATTAAATTTCCCATATGAAGGGTGTCCATATGAAAGTAATTTATTATATGGTTGAAATTCATTAATAGGTGAATGTACTACAGCATCATGCTCAAAAATTAATATTTCTTCATTGTGTTCTACTGAATATTCCCATAGCGAATGATGCGAAAGAAATGCTGCTACACATCGGTCGAGTCTAGAATACACTTCTTGAAATCCGCTAATTGGTATATCTTTTGATTTTAAGATTTCAATTGGATTATCTGCTGGAGTAATAGCTTTCCAATTTTTTACTTCAATACCATATGAATTTGCAGAGTCAATACAATTTTGCGCTGCTTTCACCGATTGTGGTATATCCATTATAGTTATAACATATGATTTCATTATTTAATTATACCCTATATTCAATAAAAAGTAAACTATAAAGTTGTAGTTGATGGGAGTCCTTGCACTTTAGTATAATGTTCTTTTGTCACCCCAAGAAAGTAAAAAAGTTGTCTACACATCAAAGCATCATTTGGCCATAGACCAATTTGTGGATTATGGACGGCATCAATAAGTTCACTTGCAGCCGTTGGTGTAATTATATATGCAGAATTTCCGGCCAACCCCTGCGGAATTTTTTGATCATTATCAATCCAAGGGACGATTTGATATTTCGAACTATTAGCATTTATTGCATCGCGATATACTGATGCCCGTCTTGTTGCACCGATTGGATTATTAATACCTAATACCTGATAAATAGTAAAATTGATATCAAAGTCTATTTTTTTTGTAAATACTGCATCATGTTCAAGAATTAAAATATTTTCATTAGTTTCTTTGCATTTTTTCCATAGTAAATAATGGCTCATTGAACAGGCCATTCTTTTATTTTTATTTGCAGTTGGATATGCTTTTTTTAATAATCCAGTACCAAAGTCAATGGTTTCACCAGACCAGGGATAATTCCATATAACATTATGATCTCTCATTTCTTTATGTACCGTTTCGGGCGTTACGGCATTAAATTGCTCAAGTTGAAACTCATTGTATACCCGATATGAACTTTCAACAAGTGTTGCATAGCCCTTTTCAGAAATTGTGTCTCCTTCAATTACAATAGCATATGCTTTCATTTGTTCAACTTATTTTTGTGTGGAAATATTGGGTCAATTGGATTTACATCAAGGAAGTCTGTCAATAGCTTTGTACTATCTCCACCAATAATATCAAGCACAAGCAAATCATTTGGTCGTTTCCAAAAATATTCGAGCACATCCTTATTATGAGAGTCATATGCTAAAGAAGCCTGTTCTCGATTAGGAAATGGTGAACCATAGACTCGAGTCCGAATGTCTACCTGACGTTGAGCCATGTTCCATCCACGCTTTCTTTCAAGGTAGGGTACAATTGAATCCAACCAGTCTTTCTTATTACGAATAGTAATGATAAACTTAGAGTTTGGAAACTTCTGGTCGAGCTCTTTATACACCGGAATCACTGGAATGTCGGTGGCACCGTCTTTATGAAATCCCCAAAGTTCTTTTTCACTCGGATAGTGTACAACATCGTATCCAAGTTCAATCAACGTTTCATTAAGTGTGGTTGTACCTGTACGTGATAGTCCAAGTCCAAAAATTTTAGATCTCATAATTCCATTCTTCTCTTGGTAAATTTACAACTCTTAGCAATTGCTCTTCGGTCATATTATCAGCACCAGGAAATTGGCAGTGTACAAATCGGGTGTTTTCATCTCGGTGATCTATAATCCGCCGCTTTGGATTTATTTTGTCTTTTGTTCCGTGCACATAGCTATTCCAACCATTATGCATTTCAAGCATATTCATATTAGTAGCAAATATCATAGCATGTAGATATGGTTGGTCACACGTATAAAATGAATTAAGACCGGATTTATTTATTAGCTTAACGTAATCATCAAACGCAACCCATTTTTCTCGGGCATGTTGCATTCCTTTATTAGAATACATTACAACACCGGTATTATAAACTTGTACTAGCCCATCTTCGGTACGCGGAACTTCTATACCATATTGCGCTTTTACTATCTGCGCCCATTTTTCATCTGTTTGACTTGTTATACGGCCAAGAGTAATTGTTCTTTGTTGCGGTTGAAACGGTTCAGTACAAATACCAATGTCCGCATCAAAGCCTTCGAAAATATTTTCTTTTAATCCATTAACCGGAAAAACATCAGTATCAGCAAATAAGACATTATCATATTCATTATATGGCGATTCAAACACGGGTTTAAAGGCACCGTAGTGTGGAGAATAGTTACCGAATCGCCGATCGTGAATATATTTAGGATTGTCTTCAAATATATAATCAGCGCCAATACGACTAGCATAAGCTTTCATTGCGTTCACACCGGCATGTACAGAGTTACGAACAGCGCCATCCCAGTATTGATAAATTAAATTTTTCATTTGTGTCCTATAAAATATCGATGGGTCGGGTTAACTGGGCATGCAAATTGTGTAATTTTAAATGTATCGCTCAATTGCTTATTAAGATTTTCAAAATAAGCAATATTATCTATTCCATCAAAATTACGATTATGTGCAATAAAGATATAATCGTAATTTCTGATTTGTTGTTCAATAATTGCACGGTCACGTATAGGCATTTCATTCATACTAAAAGTAGCAAGCAATAACGATTTTTCGCCGCCAGATAACCCAGCTGCATCTAAACTCGAATATTTTACATTTTCAATTCCATTTTCAGATAAAAATTTCTTTTGGATGGTATGCATAAGAGGGAAATCAATAATATTGTATTGCCCGGTAAATCCAAGTTTCATAAACACCCGGCACATATTACCATATCCACCGCCAATGTCCGTCACCCGAGTTACTGTCTCAGGAGCATTTATACCATAATAGTTTTTCATTTGGTGTAAATAATACGAATTTTGAATGGTCGTAAGACTCATTGTTTGGTTATTACAAATTTTAAATGGGGTGCCTACTTTAGAATCTGCAATAAATGGCAAAACAGCATCTTTAACCCAATTGTCATTCATAACATAATTATGGTATTTTTGAGCAAGGCCAGCCTGGTTAGGGTGAATGGTTCGGCTAATCATTCGTTGTTGTAAAAATTTTGTTGGCTGTGATTCATATTCTTTACGAATATCTTTAAGCATATTATCCCATTGAGTCATATAATCCCTCTTTCTACTAAAGAGCGGTAGTTATCGATCTTTGGCGCTTTTTTACCACCAGGTTTTATTTTTGATCGAATATGAATAATTTCAGCTTGGTCAACCCCTTCATCAAAGCTTGAATGATTCCATTGCTGCCGATCTAAATAGGCTTCTTGAGTATTTTTTATACCAGCTAAAAATGCCAATCTATGCATTATACCTTCGTCATTAAAGTTATTATTAAATTTCATTGCATCGTCAAGATTATAATGACTGCGCAATTTTTTTCTTATCTTTTTTTCCAAGCGATAAATAGATCCGCCCCAATATGCATAATTAGGATCACCTAATGTAGGAAACCGTTTATGTAAATTTTTAGCCAACATTGGTTGAATACCAAAATTACGACCAATGCCTTTTTCATCGGTAAAAATATTTTTTGTAGCACCCTTACGCCGAAACATATCAATATCCATCATGACAACAGTGTCATAATCATCGAAGTCCGAACTTAACATAGCAAGCTTTTGGCTTTGGAGGCTTAGCGCGGAGTTAAATACATGGCCACGAAGTAGTTGGTAATCTGCGCCACAGTACTCAGCATATTCTTGGATACTCTCTTGTGAACGTTTTTCTAATTCACGCAGATCACCAGCCCAGTGCTGTAATATAATATTTTTCATTCTAATGGTTCCTTTGAAAAGAAATAATCATGTTGAATTAGTATTTTTTTATTTCTTAGATGGTCTTTAATTTTTTTAGAATATACAAATCCAGCTTTTTTAAAAAATTCCAAATATTCTTCGTGTGATGGAGAACCGGTATTAAATGTTATTCCTTTTGCTGGAATTTCGCAGTGAATAAATTTACAGTGGTTTAATATATCATTACACCCCGTTAAAACATCAAGCTCTGCACCTTGTATATCAATTTTAATAAAATCTGGATATGCAATATTTTTTTCTTTTACGTAAGTGTCAAGGCGAGAGGTTGCTATAAGAGTAGTTTGGTATTTTGATTTTAAAAACTCCGGAGTCTCTACCATATATGTATCGCCCATTCCGCCATCATGATAAAATGTTTTAGTAATATCATCTTTATCAGATAGTAATACTTTATGCCAAGTGCCCCATTTCACTTTTTGAAATTTATTAGGACTTCCCTCAAATTGATGTATAGTGGCTAGGGGTAATATGCGGTGCAATAATTGGCTAAAGCTACCATCATGCGCACCAATATCATAACATACATTTGGATTAAATTTGCGTATTATATGTTCAATCATTGCGGCCATTTTCTTCCTATAGCAGGTGCCATATTAATACACCCTCCTTTATATGTGGTATGGTTATTTTTCCCATTGCTGCACAAAATTTGATACCATCCCCATTCGGCCGGCAATAATTCTTTTTTTTCATGTAAGCTATTAACCATATCTACATTCCATATTTCGGGTGTATGCATGATAAGACTATCCGGACTAATCATTTTCCACCATCTAGGATTATTTTTTGTCATGTTGTGTTTTACAGGAAAGTCTAACAATTTAGTATCCATCACTCCCCAGCCCAGTCCAACGGGGCCCTCATCTTTAGCCTTTTCTAAAAAGCATGCATAATTCAATGCGTCAGAAAAATATAAATCCCATCTAACTCTTACTATAACATCATATTTTTTATTCAATTTTGCCACAAGAGAATTATGAGCTAAAATTTGTTTTGTGCCGTAATCTAACTTTTGAGTTTTTTTATACTTTTTTCTTTTTGAATCAAAATATTCTCCAGCATATACAGTAGTATCTTTTATTGGACTATAGTCTATTATAGGTTCTGGTTCAATGACCATATTTTCATATTTTTTTAAAAGACAATTATCCCACGTGTGGTAAAAATAATCTGCAGTAAAATTTTTAAATGCAGCTTTCATTCTAGCATTTAATGTTTCAAACTGAATATTAGTTTTTCTTTGTTGACCGCTTACACAGACTGCTATTTTCATTTTTTCATTTTTGTTTGATCTACAATTTTTTGTTTAATAATTGTAGAGCTAACACCTTTTGTATAAGGTATATATACCATGACTATATCCCTCAAGTCTAACCATTCTTGACTAAATCCCATTTGATTGTAATAGTCTCTAGATGCCCAATCAGTACCAATTGCAATAATATGCGGTTGAACCTTTTCAATAGCTTGTGTACTATCGGTATCTCCAATATTGCGAACAACCTTATCACAATAAATACACGAATCAAGTATAAGTTTTCGTTCTTCAAATGAATGAAACGGATTAAATCCCTTATAATCTCGTATGAACTTGTCACTATTTAAAGATACCACCACAATATCAGCAATCAATTTACAACGTGATAAAAAATTCACGTGGCCGGCATGAAATAAATCAAATGTTCCACCAGTATATAATATCCTTTTGGTCATTATTCCACCGCTTTTATTAATTCTTCTATATTTTCACCCTTGTACGGAAGCTTATCTTTTAAGAAAAAGTGCACAAAATGTGCTTCCTTAACTTTATTTTCAGGTATTGCATTAAACAATGCGTTCCATTTAAAATTCATATGAGCAACATTCATTTTTTCTTCTTTAACCCAAACATTAAGAAGAGTTTGATCAGTTGACCATTTCCAATTACCCATGCCATCAATAAAAGGTTTAAAATCAGGTCTTCTTAAAAACTGATTTGGGGTTTCGCCTTTAAGATATTTAAGAATAGCTTTTGAATTTAATACCATCATACCCATATTAAAAAACTCCGCGCCGGAAGCATTCCATTTCCAATCAATGCTACGAAGAGTTCCGTATTGCATTTTAGAATATCCAATAATTTTGCGTTTGTATTCTTCGGTAATAGGCATTTCTCTTTCGCAAACAAAACCAGCATCAACATCATCTGGCAAATCATCAAAAATGTTTGGTGCACCTGGTCGAATCCAGATGTCAGCATCAATAATTGCTACTTGATCATATTTTGGTAAGTAGGTAAAGGCGTTTTCTTTTTCAAAGATAGGCAGATATCCACCATGCTTTTCATAAGATTCTTTACTTCTATTTGTTGCAAAGACATCTGGCTTAATCATTAAGATAGGAGACTTCTGAACGATATGTTCAATATTATGGGCTTTGCAGTATTGCGCCACCGATTCAACACAATGGTTATACAATGTTGAGCGTTTGCCCACGCATACTTGATATATCATTCGTTTCATTATTTTATTCCTATTCGGTTTTTGGTTGAGCTTCTTTTGCCGAGAACTCTCCAACAATTTCGCCCTCCATAAACTCTTTAACAATTTCCGGTTGGGTTTCGGCTTTTTTAACAATTTCTGGTTTTGGTTGAGCTTCTGCTGCTAAAAACTTTTCAACAATGGTATTTATTTTATCATAAACTGCACCAACAATAGAAAGATTTTGTGCAGTAAATACGCCAGCTTTAGTAGACGCGTCAATTACTTGCCGTACAACTACCAGATCATTAATATCTAAATTTGTTGATTGTGACGCTGGTGGGCTAGATTTAACAGCAGCTTTACTTTTGGGCGCTGATTTTGTTTTTTTGGTCATGTGTAATTTCCTTTAGCATAATTTTACATAATTTTTTAGTTTCATCAAAAGTAGATTTAAATCTATTTTGCCGATATCCATTCTTCAAAAACCATTTAATATTATCTATTGTACCAGTTTTTCTATCGGCTGGCAAATTTAGATCATTAAATAATTTTTCGACGCTAGATCTTAATACTAGAATTTGAAATATATTCATTACTTATCCTACAATATAGTTATAAATTTCTTTCCAGTTTTTCATAACTGGCAATTGTTCATATAGCATATTATGAGAATGCTCCATAATAATCGATTCAAGACCTAAACGATCCCCTAATTCGGCATTTTCAATTTTATCT
>Ga0209632_10005684_pt1 | contig 10757 bp, 19 predicted proteins | sample COG_10_FD_184754 | JGI IMG/M metagenome (GOLD analysis project Ga0209632, IMG submission 184754) | Pelagic Microbial community sample from North Sea - COGITO 998_met_10 (SPAdes) (version 2) | ecosystem: Environmental > Aquatic > Marine > Neritic zone/Coastal water | place: Helgoland, sampling...
TGATGTACGCAATAATATACTTTTCTTGGGCTGTGCACCATATTGAGTGAGATTGAGAGCCTACTGCGGCTCCGAGACTTATACTCTGCCCAAATTCAGGATCAGCATATTGAATTGGAAAAGCTACAGTTTTACTAGTATCCTGAAGTCCGATGGTAACAGCACGACCTGCACTAATAGTTTCTCCAGCCGCAGCATAGACTTCCATTTTTCCTACGGTGGATGGAGTTCCCGATACCCAAGTACCAGCATCATAAATTAAGCTTTCACCATCAACAGGAGGACTAGTTGTAAGATCTACATCTTGTAAACCATCAAGGTTTAAAATTGGAGTTGCTGGTACCCATTCAGATCCATTAAACGAAAGAAGATCGTTTGTAATGGGAGGAGTAGTTGTAAGATCTACATCTGTAAGGCCTGCAAGGTAAATATTGCTAAGTGCGCCTGTAGTGACAGTCGTCCACATCTCGCTATCAGCATCGTAAGCAAGAATCTGACCGTCAGAAACGGTAGAGACGTCCACATCTTGAAGAAAAGACAGGGTAGGAACTGTAGGGATATACTCACCTAAGCCATCGTAAACTAATACGCCTGTATATGTTCCAGACGCAGAAACGTCTGTGAGGTCGCTGGTAGAATAAGGATTTGCCGCATGATATGCGGCAATGTACGAAGTGATAGCAAATTCAGTAGGAACTACCTGCTCAGGAGTTTGAGAGGATAGAGTAACATCATTTGTAAAAGCGATTACATCTAGAACTCCATCTGTAAGAGTTCCAAAAGTGAGGGTACCAAACTGAGCGTCATCGTTAGCTTCATACTTATTTGCATTTAAATAAGTAAAGTTTTCATCGAGCTCATCAAAAGTAAGTTCAGTACCTTTTACAAGGCGGAGGGTTAAAGCCATTTTCTATCCAGTAATTACTAATGCTGCTATTCCAGCGGTAATCAATCCTGTCACAGCGATCCATAATAATTTAGTAATGCTCTGCAGAATGCGGTCATGAGAATCAAGGTCTCGTGAAGCGACCGATTGCATAATTTCTAAGTCGGTAAGTCGTGATTCAATTTTGTCTCGTGAACTTCCAAGATCTGAAATTTGCTCTTCTATCCTTGCTAAAGCAACTACAAGCTCTGTGAGCTTATCAATTTTATTCTCTATTCGGTCTATGCGGTTATTCTGTAGTTCCAGCTCCATTTAATAATTTTTCCATCAACTTGCCGTAGTTGCCTTGCCCAAAAGGGATTCCTTCATTTATCTGAACATTGGTTTGACTACGAATAGCCGTTGATTGGGCTTTCTCAAGCTCCGCGAGTGCTTTAATCTCGTCCATTCTCATTTTATGTGCCATCATCATAAGATCCGCAAGGTCTTTTGATGTATACATGCCACTCTCTTGAGCTTCTTCAAGCTTTGCACTAATAATTTCATCAAGTACTGAGGCTATATTCCCTCTGTTTCGATACCCCATGTCTAGATATACAGTATCAACGTACTTTTTTACTTCTCGAGTATTTAAAATTTCTACAATTCGTGACTCCGGTACCGACATATACGCACATACGTCTTTAATATTACCGTATTGTAGGTAACAATTAGCTACTTCAACTCCTTCAGGAGATATTGTGGAAACTTCTTTTGACATGACATAAATTATACAGTAGGAGATATCCGTTGTCAAGAAATATTTTTAAGATGGTGGAGGCCCGAAGGCCTCCAGACCAATTAGAAGTTGTAAGAGAGTTCTACAACGTGTGTTTCTTCCGCTACACCAGTATCAAACTTGTATCCGAGGGAGAAGTGCTCAAATGAACGTGCAATTCCTACACCGGAATGGTCAGTACCTGCGAAGGCAGTAACATCGAAGTCCGCAATTTTTCTAGAAACGCTTCCCACGTAGTATTCAGCCTGTGTTTCCAGGTCATGATAGACGTATGCAGAAAACATACCATAACTTGCGCCAAAGTAGAGCTCCTGTGCTTCGTCGCTCAACTCTACCGCGTCACCGTAGTAGTCATACTGTAGGTATCCAAAGTCAACCGACAGGGAATCCGTAAGTTTGGGAGCGAAACCAACAAGGTAGTTTGCTTCCGTAGAAGCTTCAACACCTTTCAAGGTTGACGCCCAGAAAGTTCCATACAATCCGGCAGCACTTTTCGCTGTAAGAGAGACTTGGAGCGCGGGGTCTTCCTCCGTTTGCGTTACTCCTCGAAAAACATATTGTGAACTTAAACCAATGCTTCCAGAAACTTCAGCAAGTGCTTCGCCTCCGAAAATCAACAGTCCCATAATTAAATACTTCATTAACTTCTCCTTTTTTACTTCTCGAGAAATTCATAGTTTCTCCATTATTATTAAAAAATAGTATATAATAAAATTTTTCGAAAGTCAAGAACAATTTTTCCAATCTTCCTAAGTCTCTTTCCCTCTTCCAGATAGTTTTTTCTCTTTTTTTCGAAATTGGTTAATTTTTCGAGGGGACTTTCAAAAAAATACGAAAAAACGCACCCGTATCAGCTTTTTCGATTTTTTGGATTTCTCTTTGTGGTTTACGTGAGGATGGGCGCGAGCGCTACCATTATCACTGAGTCTTATAACCGCCCCCGCCTACTATCATTCACAATGATGTAGCAAAAAGTTGGCACGGTCTATGCATAGAGGGCGCGCACCACAATGGTGCAGCGTTGCACCACTATAGGGCGCTCGTAACCTATTGATATTGTTAGAGTTTTTCTAAATTACTATCATATTGATTGTAACCGTGCTCTATTGTGGTGCAGCCACACCCCTAAAATAAGGCTCTATCCTGGGCAGGCGCGCGTAACCTATTGATTTATAAGGGAAAGAAAAAGTTGGCATGACTCCTGCATATATATAGGTAGACAAGAAAAAAAGAAGGATAAAAAAGCATGACAAAATACACACTCTGGAGTGAGGTGCAACGCGCGGATTTCTTGCCAGAAGACGGCAAGAGCTATCGCAAGATTGGGCAATACGTTGTTGCCTGTTCATTCGATGCTATCGATGCGGCCGCGGCCGCTGGCTACAATGTCAAGGCAGGCGATAAAATATCGCTGGCTAACGGCTTCGAGATTTCGCTATGATCGCTGAAGCCGCTGTTCAAGCAGGCTTCGGCATTCTTGGCATGATAATTGCCTTTGCAATTATCTTGCCACTTGCAGGGTTATTCCTGCTAAACCTTATACCTTAATCGCATATCGTTATGCTATCTCGGTATATAAAAGACTGGACAATTACAGAATACCCCTGTAAAATCCAACCCATGCAATCAAGCATTTAACACTACTAAAAAGGAAATAAAATTATGTCTACTTACACTGATAAAATGGTCAAGCGTATGCGCGATATGGCTCCGCTTGATCTTGATAAGGCTAAGAAACTTGCCGACGAATTCGGTTCTGTATCTTATCGCTCTATCATCGCAAAGGCTAAAAGCGAAGGCGTTGACTATATCGCTAAAGCGCCAGCCTCAAAGCGGGCCAAAGGCCCAACCAAGCGCGAGCTTGTTGGTGCTATCGAAAAGTCCTTAGGACTGCCCCAGTCGGATCGAGAAAACCTAACGGTTGATGCTCTTAGCATGGTCTTAGCTAACATTGGATAAGATCGCCACGGTTTGCGGTTGGAGTGGCGCGGCTTGTATGAGTTGCGCCCCTTTCATCATCGACACGCCTGCGGGTAAGGCGCTCGCAATTGTAGGGCTTGGACTCTTGACGGTACAGGCCATTTGCAACCGGACAATAAATCTGGTATGCTTAAATCTCATTTCAATATTTGGATTTTCATATGCACTTTATTTTTGATTTAGATGAAACGGTTATCGACTCAAGCCACCGCCAAGGTGAAACGCTTGCGGAATGGATAGCTTTAAACACTCCCGAAAACGTGGCTAAGGATACGCTTTTGCCTCTGGCCGACCAGATGCAAAAAGTTTATGATGCTGGTCACACCGTGACCGTTTGCACTAGCAGGGTATTATCTGACCACGATTTCGAGAGCTTTCGAACCTTGGGGTTGCGCTTTGATAACATGCTTTCGCGTAGTTTGTTCGATGGCAATGAAAACCCAGGATCTCTAAAATTGAGATTATTGCAAGACCTTGCAAAACGCCAAGGTATATCATGGGCGCGGTTTTGTCGAACTGCTATGATGTTCGATGACAATCAAGACGTTATTGATACCTTAAAAAACAATAGCCTCCGCGTTATTAATCCGGTAAACTACAATTCACGAAATAAGGCGGTATAAAAAAATGGCTAAACAATTTTTTGCTACAATCGACAGCGAGACAACTCAAAACGAAAAAGTCGCGGATTTTGCTTGCGTTATCACCGACCGGCAGGGTCGCATTTACGCACAATGCGCGGTATTGGTGGACGGTATTTTCACCGACTCCGAAAATCACCCGCTCTTTTTTGATAAATCCGCACCTCGTGACGCGCTGTGGTCTAAGGCTTCGGCGGATCGCCGTTATGCAAAATATTCGCAAATGGTCGCGGATGGTTCGCGGATGGTCGCCTCGGTCGCGGCGATTAATCGATGGCTTGAACGTGCGGTCGGAAAATATGACCCGATTTTGACCGCTTACAATCTGGCTTTCGATGCTGGCAAAATGTCAAATACTGGCATTGACCACACCATTTTTTCAAGGCGCTTTTGCCTCTGGCAGACGGCCTGCGTTAAATGGGCTTCAACAAATCAATACAAGAATTTTGTGATGCAAAACCATGCTTTTAATGCGCCCACAAAATTCGGGAATATGACCTATAAAACGAACGCCGAGGTGATGGCGCGATTCGTTACTGGTCAAGATCTGCCAGATGAACCCCACACTGCGCTCGAAGATATTATCGATTATGAATTGCCGATTTTAAATGCGCTTGTAAAGCGAGGTAAAATGCAGGATATTATCGATTCCGGTGTGGGCTATAGCTGGAGAGATTACCAAGCAAAAAATCATTTTACCGCAAAAAAGGTTGCATGATATGAAAACGAAAATTTTAGCGCTTGCATTTAAACTTTATATTGCCTATTCCATTACCGCCGACTTTCTGTTAATCTGTGGCATTATCTATTTAATCATTGAGGCTTAACATGAATCAAATTGAGACTTTACAGGCTGAGTTAAATGAGATTGTCGAAGGGCTAACGGGACCGGTTGCGGTCCTGTTAGAAGGGCGCGACACTGCCGGAAAATCTAGCACGATACGCGAGGCCACGCATTATCTGCCCATGAATCGGTTTTCTGTTCATTTGAGCAAAAAGCCTAGCAAGCGCACCATGAAAAATTGGCTTGCCTATTGGGCGCACAAAATGCCACGCGGGAATCAGATCGTTTTTTATGATCGTTCATGGTATAGCCGCGCGATGGTTCAGCGCTTGAATGGCTGGTGCTCGCCTAAGCAATACGACAATTTTATCAAATCGCACAAAATCTGGGAACGTGACCAGAATGTCACCATGATAAAAATGTGGCTTTCGATTACTGAAGCTGAACAGCACCGGCGAATTGAAAAGCGCAAAAAATCACCCTTGACCTATTGGAAATTTTCGCCCAATGATGAGCGCGCGCTTTCCTATTATGATGAGATGACCACGCTTAAAAATGCTTGCATCGATGACGATTGGATCCATGTTGATTACAATAATAAAAAGACTGGTATTGAGAATTTTTTGCGGGAATTAATATTTGCATTAGGAGAAAAATAATCGTGCCAACTTTTTCAGCGTTTCACGTGAAACATTTTTTAGCGTCAAAATTTTGGCGCGTTTCACGTGAAACATTTTTTGTGAAAAAAACGAAAAAAAAGCTTGACACGCCGAATTTTTCGGCGCGGGGGCGCCAGTGCGAAAGCGAAGTGCAAATCCGATTGGTGTTACGCTCTTGCGGGTCCGAGTACGGGTGTGAGAACCTTAGTCTCCGCACACGATTGCGAAAATTTCTTTTTGATTTTCAGCGCCGGACCGAAAGTGAAAAAGCGATTTATATTTGACCCCGTGCGCCGTTCCACGAGTGCAAAAACGAAGTGTAAAAGCTACCGCGCGGGGATGTGGCAAACCGAACTTAATTTGACTTAATTGAACTTAATTGAAGCAAATAGCCCCCAACCCCGCTCGCCCTGAGCATGAACACGGACTCCCAGTAGGTACATTATAGCGGGTTTTGCAGCAAATTGCAAGAGATTTATGGTGGGCAGGGGACAAAAAGACCCCGTACGGGGTTACACTTAATTTGAAAAAATTTTGCGCCGGGTCTGCAAATAATTCTTGACCCCGAAAGGGCAAGAGCGGCCCCCGGGAATTAATTTGCGTCTTTTTATGACCAAAAGAGAAGTAAATATTTGACAACCCAAACAAAAGGTATTATAATATATCCCATGTTAAGGAGAATTATATGTGTAAAAATGAGATAAAATACTTCCGACCAGCAGGTTGGGATTATAAAGAAACTACAGTTAAGTGTGGTCGTACAGATTTCTTTGGTGATAAGCGTCTGTGTGATAGCTGTATTGATTTGGCTAAAAGCCAGCATGACTATGATATGGAAGCTGACAACGCTTGGCTCCGCTCTGCGGGCTGGGGAGAACTATGATTACCAGTTTTGATTTCTGGAAAATTGTGACCATATTAATTGGGCTAATATATTTCATTGTAGGGTAAAAAGTTGTTGACTCTAAAAACAAAAGGTATTATAATATATCCCATGTTAAGGAGAATTATAGATGAAACCAGGAACTTTTCGTAGCTGGTTGGAGCGTAAGTGGCAAGAACATATTGATGAAGTTGATATGTTTGAGGGTACAATGCCCAACTACAGTAAAAAATGTTACTTTAATAAATACAAGTATTGGTTGGTTCGTGAATTTAAGCATGAAATAGGGAGATAATATGAATACAATGGACAAGATGGATTTGTGTTTATTAACTATTGATGTAGTTAACGATTACTTCCAAAAAAGCGTAGATAGTTGGCGAGAAGAAGAACAATTCGAAGTGCCTCGCATTAACTTAGCAATATCTGAGATGGATGCTGATAGATACGCAGAGCTAGATACAGTGGATGCATTCCACGAATATACAGTTACATTGAATAAGCTGTGGATGCTTGAAAAAGATTTAGACACAGAACTTCTAGTAGGTATTGTAGCTCATGAGTGTGTACATGCTTTCCAACTAACTAGAGAAGCTATAGAAGAGTTTCCTAGTAGCGGTAAAAGTGGCGAGCCTTATTGGTTTTGTGAGTATGAGATAGAGGCACGTGGGTATGAGAGAGCATTTGTATGGTTAGTAAATAAAAAAGTTAAGAAGCTTAGGAAAAAAAGTTCTTGACATTTAACTAAAATGCTACTATAATAGTTTACATAAATTAAAGAAAAAACAAAAAACAAGGAATTTTATAATGAGTAATTACACAGTAGAACAAGTTGAAGAGATGGTAGCAGCATATAGCGAGAACCCCTCACGAGAAACAGTTTCTTTCTTTGCAGAAAAATTTGAAAAGACAGACCGCAGTATCATTGCTAAGTTAGCACGAGAAGGCGTATATCAAGCACAAGTTGCTGTAAAAAAGACTAGTGGAGTAACTAAAGACTCTTTAGTGCAAACTATTGAAGCTCACTTAGGTGTAGAATTGCCTTCACTAACAAAAGCTTCGAAAGTAGACTTAGAAGCCTTGGTACTTTCTATTGGCAACTAAGCTTAGAAAATCTACTTCTCTAAAGAGCTTTGACCTAGAGGAAGCTGTACGTCAGAAAGGCTACGGCTTCCAAATAGAGTTTGAGGGAGATATTGACTCCTCGGAGCATCATGCAAAAGATACCATTGTATCAAACGTATGCTTTTGGAGTAACATACCTCAGTTTGATTTAGAGCAGTTAGCATATAAGGCTCCTACTCAAATGGGAAACCTCTCTAGAGTGCATTGTAAGGTGTTATCAGTATGGGATCGGCCCTCGGTTCAGTATATTGTGATTAATACATGGAAAAAGGAACTACGGTAATGGAAAAACATTGGGAAATTAGAGTTATTGAAGAAGACGGGATACTGTCTCTTAGAGAGATAACTTTTCATCTAGGGCAGCCATATATGGTAGCTACTAAACAGTCTCAATGTTTTTTGACTATTGGAGAATCTGAAGGAACATGGAGATCACTTATAAAGAAAGCTTGTGAGCTTCCGACTATCGCATACCCTTTTAATGAGTTTGTACAGTTAGATCTTTTTGACAGCAGAGGCTAAGGCCTCGGGGAGTAGCGGGCCGCCTCACAAAAAAGGGCCTCGCACTAATATTTATATAAATCATATATCCACATATGCTTTATATAAGTAAGTAGTGTTACTGCTCAGTTTTAGGCCAGGTTTCTGAATATCAAAAAACCTCCAACAAATTAAATAAGGAGAAACTTAATGGCTGTTAAATTTAAACCAAATGAAATTATTGTGGATCGAGCTACGAAAGTAAAGACGAAGAAAGTTTTTCCTATAGCAGGAGTTAAAGCTTCTGAGTTGCTAGAACTATGTACAAAACCTGAATCTGACTTACGAAGAGGGGAACGAAAAACCCGAGCAAAAGCACGAGTAGAGTTAGCAAAACGAGGTATTGATTTTTCTAGGTCTGTAGTGTAACCACGTGAACACGCTAGTTTCCAAAACTAGAAATTGCGGTGCAATCCCGTACAGACCTGCCTATTTTTAATTTTTTGACCAAAGGTTAAAAAAGTTCTTGACAAATATGGTTAGTCGAAGTATAATATATACTTATTCAAAAGATAGTTCCATGCCTGAAATATGGTTGGATGGTCACTCGGAAGACTATAAAAACCGTATCTTGTTTATGGGCTTTATAAACAGGACGTCTGCCCCTTAAGGATTGGGGACTCGATAATGCATTAATCCCTGAGTCTAGCGGACACTCTGAGTCCCTAAGGAGTTATGCATCACTGGAAACCTCCTACAATAAAAAAGTTCTGGGTGGGTTACTCCTAATATAGCCCTACCACTGTGAAGGGAGTAGCAAGTATGATCGTAGGATGGGGTTCATACAACCCTCTCGTAAAGAGAGGAGATAGACTCGATAAATTGCTAGTAATTGCTAAGAGTCTTTAAAACAATAGCTCATTGAACTGTGTTTATGGCCCTCACTGGAGTTTTCTCCTCTGAGGGTCTTTTTTTATGCCACCTATCTGTAAAAAGTTCTTGACATTCAAGCCAAAATCTCTTATAATTCATTTTTCACCTGAAAAATATTTTTGGAAAATTTTATGACTACGAAATATTCATACTCCTATGAGGAGCTATTTGAAGATATTCCTGGGGATGATGAGCATGTTGCTTTTATTGTACCCGCAGAGATTTTGGATGAGGTAGCTGACTCTTCTTTTAAAATTAAAGTAGAGAAAGGTATTGTAGTAATCCAAATCACATAAGAGAGAAATTATGTCCAATATACTTGAATTTCCTATCGAACGAACCCTAAAAAATAGACTAGACGTAGCATCTTCTCAGCTAGAGGAGTACTATGATGCTCTTGGCAGGATGGAGATGCTAGCATATACCCTTGAGGAGCAAGCTTTAGAAGTTGAAGAAGGCTATAAGCATTTACTGAATCGGTATATAAAAATTGTAGGGCTTGAGAATACGGAAGCACGATACCTAGAGTACGGGGTCGTAACAGTTTATTCAGATGAAGAAGGTAACTTTACCTTAGAAGCACCACTTAACCCTAACGACTAAAGGAGAGAAGGATGAATTATAGTCAGGAGGAGTCTCAGGTACTCATCCAAGAGTATGAAAAAAATCCATCAAAAGAAACGGTCGAAGCACTTGCTGAGAAGTTTCGAAAAAGCACTAAATCCGTAATCGGAAAACTAAGCAGAGAAGGAGTCTACAGACGAGAAGTTTATAGATCCAAAACTGGGGATGTGCCGATTACAAAAGTAGAAATCGTAACATCTATAGCAGATATGCTAATGTGCGAACCAGAACATCTACACGGGCTTGATAAAGCTCCAAAATCCTCATTAAAAGCTCTTGAAGACGCCTTACGCGGGGTCTCAACGGGAAAAGAAATTATCTTCCAAGACTAAGATGAAAGGGTAGGAACTAAACCTACCCAAATTCATTCAAATCTAATAAAATCTGCAGAGATTACCCTCCTCATACGGAAAAGACCATAAAAAAACCCGTCGCGAATTGGGCATGGTTGTGGGAATTAAAAAAGAAAATTGTAGTTAAGGCTTGATGTAATTGATGCGGGATCGTAACAATTATTGTGCTTTTACGGGATTAAGACGGTTAGGTCAGAATCAGTACATAAGCACGAATTGTTAGATTGAACGTTGGGTTTTGACTAGCTCATCATATCTTGCATAAATCCCGTAGTAGAGTGACGCCTTATCTTTAAGTAGAACGGCGTCACACTTGTACGAAACAATGCATTACGATTTTGCTAGTTTAGGTTTGTAAGAAAAGTGACTTACCTGATTAATCTTACGATTTAGAAATAAATTATAACATACGTTTTGGCATAACACAAGTAATATTTTTGAGCAGGTATACGGTTCTCCGAGCTGGAAAGGAAAGAGGTTACTAAAAAATATTTAAACTGAGGAAAGGTAAAAAAATATCTTGACTTTTTTCGTTCTTTCGTGTATAATATGTGGTAAGAAATCGAGAAGAGAACTCGTAGAACATCTCCGTGTAAGCACGCCACGTTAATCAGATGGATCTAATGCCGGG
>Ga0209632_10005688_pt1 | contig 10750 bp, 11 predicted proteins | sample COG_10_FD_184754 | JGI IMG/M metagenome (GOLD analysis project Ga0209632, IMG submission 184754) | Pelagic Microbial community sample from North Sea - COGITO 998_met_10 (SPAdes) (version 2) | ecosystem: Environmental > Aquatic > Marine > Neritic zone/Coastal water | place: Helgoland, sampling...
ATTAGATCAAGGTCCTGTAATTTGTGCTGAAGGTTTTTTATTTGAAATTGAAAGACGTGGGTACATGGCATCAGGAGAATTTGTACCAATGGTATCTTTGGACCATCCAGAAGTTCTTGAAAATTTACATAGAGAATTTCAACATGCTGGATCAGATATTGTTGAAGCTTTCACTTATAATGGTCACAGAGAAAAAATGCGTGTTATTGGAAAGGAAGAACTTCTTGAACCTTTAAACCGCTCAGCTTTAAAGATTGCCAAAAAAGTTGCATTAGATACACCCAAAGGATCTCAACCAAACTTAATGGCAGGAAATATTTCTAACTCAAACATTTGGAAAGAAAATGACAAACAAGCCCAAAAGGTAGTTGAGGGGATGTTTTCTGAAATGATTGGTTGGGCAGTAGATGAAGGTGCTGATATATTGATTGGTGAAACTTTTTATTATGCTGAAGAGGCTTTCAAAGCACTTGAGGTAATGAAGAAAGCTAATCTTCCAACAGTGTTAACAATTTCGCCAATGGGTGAGAATAAAATGAGAGATGGAAAGTCTGTAGTTGATACATGTAAAGAGTTGGAGCAAAGAGGAGCTGACGTTGTTGGGTTAAATTGTTTTAGAGGACCTGCAACAATGTTGCCATTTTTAAAAGAAATTAGAAAAGCAGTCAAATGCCATGTGGGTGCTTTACCAATTCCCTATAGAACAAATGAGAAATTTCCAACTTTTTTTAATTTGCCTGATAGAGATGATTGTGGCTGTCCCTCTCCTCACGGAAGAACATTTCCTACAGCTCTAGATCCACATTTTTGTAATAGATATGAAATAGGTCAATTTGCAAAATGGGCAAATATTTTAGGTATACATTACCTTGGTGTTTGTTGTGGTGCTAACCCAATGTTAATAAGAGAAGTGGCTGAATCAGTTGGCTTAAAAGTGCCTGCAAGTAAATACAGAGAGAACATGGAAAATCATTTTATGTATGGAAAGAATAAAAGAATTCCAAAACATATGACTGAGTATGGAGATAAGGCTTAACTTTAATTAGAGTTTATATTGGGTAACAGATCTTTTAAATTTTTGATTTCTAGTTTTGGTTTGTAATCAAGGTTATCAAAAATATTATTATTTCTGTTAACCCAAATAGAACTATAACCATAATTTCCACCACCAGACACATCCCAAGTATTAGCACTTAAGAATGAAACTTCTTCTTTTTGTATTTTATATTTTCTAATTGGCAGATCGTAGACTTTTGAATCTGGTTTATAAATTCCAACTTCTTCAATTGAAAAAATATCATCAAATATATTATCTAGATTATTACTCTTAACTAGCTCATTAAGAAGAGATGGTGTTCCATTAGAAAGAATACCTAATTTATAATTTTTTTCTTTTAATTTTTTTAAAACCTCGGGCACTTCTGGAAAGGGTGAGAGTACCTTATAAAGGTTTAATAATTCATTTTTCATTGAGGCGTCTATCTCAAATGCTCTCATTGATTTATCCAAACTATCCTCAGTTACTTGCCAAAAGTCTTTATGTCTATTCATTAAGCTTCTAAGCCAAGTGTATTCTAATTGAGTAGTTCGCCAGTAATTTGCAAAACCTTCCCACTTATCACCAATTTTATCTTTACATTTTTCTGCTGCCGAATTGACATTAAATAAAGTGCCATATGCATCAAAAATTATTGCTTTAATATTTTTCATAAATTAAATTAAAATTAATGAGTAATATTAGATTATTTTTCAAAGAAAGGTTATCACTTAATTTAACTGCTAAACTTGATAAATCACAATCTCACTATGTAACCAAGGTAATGAGAATAAAGATTGGTGAAATTTTCTCTTTATTTAATAGTAGTGGGGAGTGGGAAGCAAAAATTTTAACTTTATCTAAAAGTATAGTTGAATTTAATATTACAAATCAGTTAAGACAAAAAGAAAGTACGAAAGAAATGTGGCTAGCTTTTTCACCTATTAAATCAAATTATTTTAACTTCATGATTCAAAAAGCAACTGAGCTTGGGGTTACAAAGTTTATACCCATTATATTTGATAGAACGATAGTTAGAAAAATTAATAAAGAAAGATTAGAAAAAGTAATTATAGAAGCTGCTGAGCAGTCTAACCGAATAAATGTACCTTCTATTGAAGAGCCACAATCTTTAAAAGATTTTTTAAGTAATGAAAAAATTGATCTACTATTCACGGATCTAAACTCTCAAAATAAAAAAATAGATTTAGAAAAATTAACAGCAAATCCAATATGTGTTATTATTGGCCCGGAGGGTGATTTTTCAGAGGAAGAAAGAGTTAGGATTCTTAAATTTAAAGGCGTTCAACCAGTCAAAATTAATGACAATATATTAAGGTCAGAAACTGCAGTAATCTCAGCATTATCCATCGTTAATTATTTGATTAACTGATATTTTGTCGCGCAAACTAAAGTGTAATTTTTAAAAAGACACTTTATATAGAGTGTGACAAATGAAAAAATTTATATTTACAGCTTTAACTATAATTTTTGCAACAAGTGCAATAGCAAATCAACCTAAAGAATGGCAACTGGGATTTCAAAATCCAGCCTCTGATGGGATGAGAGATATTGTTAATTTTCATAATAATATTTTGCTTCCAATAATTATCGCTATTAGTGTTTTTGTTTTATTTTTAATGATTTATGCATGTATAAGATTTAGAGCTTCAAGAAATCAAGTTCCATCAAAAACTACTCATAATGTTGCAGTAGAAGTTTTGTGGACGTTAATTCCATGTTTAATCTTAATAGTAATGGCAGTTCCGTCTTTCAAAATTTTATATAAGCAAGACACAATTCCAAAAGCTGAAGTTACCATTAAAGCTATTGGTTATCAATGGTACTGGGGATATGAATATCCAGACGAAAATATTATATTTGAATCTTACATGATTAAAGAAGAAGAGTTAAAAGAAAATCAACCAAGGTTACTAACTGTAGATAATGAAGTTGTTGTTCCAGTTAATAAGGTTGTTAAAGTTCTAATTACAGCAAATGATGTGTTGCATGCATGGGCACTTCCATCTTTTGGAGTTAAGAGAGATGCAGTCCCAGGACGAATAAATGAAACATGGTTTAAAGCAGAAAAAGTAGGAACTTATTATGGTCAATGCTCTGAGTTATGTGGAATTCAGCATGCCTTTATGCCAATTACAGTCCGAGTTGTTTCTGAAGAAGATTATGCAGAATGGTTATTGGGGGCAAAAATTAAATTTGCTAACGAGCCATTACTAGAAAATAAAAATATAAAAATAGCAGGTAAATAAAAATGTATACACAAACAGCATCACACAACGATCACCACACACCAACCGGATGGAAACGTTGGGCTTATTCAACTAACCATAAAGATATTGGAACAATGTATTTAATTTTTGCAATCGTTGCAGGAATTATCGGTACAGCTTTTTCAGTATTAATGAGAATTGAACTGATGCATCCTGGTGATGGAATTTTAGGTGGAAACTATCACTTATATAATGTCTTAGTAACTGGCCATGGATTAATTATGATTTTCTTTATGGTAATGCCAGCAATGATTGGTGGATTTGGTAATTGGTTTGTTCCAATTATGATTGGTGCACCCGATATGGCTTTTCCAAGAATGAATAATATTTCATTTTGGTTACTGCCAACCTCATTTATTTTATTAATACTTTCTGTTTTTATGGATGGTCCTCCAGGTCAACAAGGAGTAGGTGGTGGTTGGACTATATATCCCCCATTATCATCTAAGGCTGGTCAACCAGGCCCAGCAATGGACTTTGCTATTTTAAGTTTACACTTAGCAGGAGCTTCTTCAATTTTAGGAGCTGTTAATTTTATTACAACAATCTTAAATATGAGAACACCAGGAATGACTTTGCATAAAATGCCTTTATTTGCTTGGTCTATTTTGGTTACGGCATTTTTATTATTATTATCATTACCAGTTCTTGCTGGAGCAATCACAATGCTGTTAACAGATAGAAATTTTGGAACCGCATTCTTTGATGCTCAAACTGGAGGAGACCCAGTTTTATTTCAACATTTATTCTGGTTTTTTGGTCACCCTGAAGTTTACATTTTAATTTTACCAGGCTTTGGAATGATAAGTCACATTGTTTCTACTTTTTCAAAAAAACCTGTGTTTGGATATTTGGGTATGGCTTATGCAATGGTTTCAATTGGTGTTGTTGGATTTGTTGTTTGGGCTCACCATATGTACACCGTAGGACTTAGTACAGACACTAAAGCTTATTTTTTAGCAGCAACAATGATTATTGCAGTTCCAACTGGTATCAAAATATTTTCATGGATAGCTACCATGTGGGGTGGATCTATTTCATTTAAAACGCCTATGGTTTGGGCATTAGGGTTTATATTCTTATTTACCGTGGGAGGTGTAACAGGAGTTGTGCTTGCGAATGCGGGTGTTGATACTGCGATGCATGATACTTATTATGTAGTTGCTCACTTTCATTATGTACTTTCTTTAGGTGCAGTGTTTGCAATATTTGCAGGTTTTTATTATTGGTTTGGTAAAATGTCAGGCTATGAATATTCAGAGTGGTTAGGACAACTACATTTTTGGTTAACTTTTATAGGAGTTAATCTAATATTTTTTCCTCAACACTTTTTAGGGTTAGCTGGAATGCCAAGACGATATGCTGACTACCCAGATGCTTTTGCTGGTTGGAACTATGTATCTTCTATTGGTTCTTACATTGCTGTTGGAGGTTTATTAGTTTTCTTTATTAATTTGATTTATTCATTTTCTAAGAAAAAAACTGCTGCAATGAATCCTTGGGGTGAAGGTGCAACAACACTTGAATGGACAGTGCCATCTCCACCAAATTTTCATACTTTTGAAGAATTACCAAAGTTTGAAGATGATGAAAGTATTGAAAAAACTACAGTCTGATAAAATATTAAGTTATAATTTTTAGCTGATATTTTTTAAAAGATTTTGATATACAAAATATTATGATGATACCGAATAAAAAAACAAAACAAAAAAATATTTTTACAGCATTAGGAATAGTTGTTTTTATGATATTTTTATTCTTTTTTACTCTCTATAATGTGGGAGTTTTCGATAGACAGTTGTGATAAAAAAAAAAACACTTACCCCTATAATTTTAGCCGGAATTTTTTTTATTATGTTGGGTCTCTCTTTTGCAGCTGTACCTTTATATGATTTATTTTGTCGAGTTACAGGTTTTGGAGGAACTACCCAAATTTCAAAAGATATACCCAAAATAGTTCTAGATAAAAAGATCAGCGTTAGGTTTGATACCAATGTAAATAAACTTCCATGGAATTTTAAGATAAAAGAAAATGTTATTGATATAAAGATAGGTCAAGTCAGCAAAGCTGAGTTTGAAGTAGAAAACTATGGTGATGAAACTACCTACGGGGTAGCAAGTTTTAATGTGTCACCTTCTTCTTTTGGCAAATATTTTTCTAAATTAGGCTGTTTTTGCTTTGAGAAACAAAAATTAGGACCTGGTGAAAAAGCTAGCTATATATTAACTTTTTATCTAGACCCAGAAATAGTGAATGACTTAAATACAAAAAATATTGAAGATGTCACTTTGTCCTATACCTTTTTCCCATCAGACTATTATGAACCAGACAAAAGTTAATAATTATTATGTCTACTGAAAAACCTAAGCACGATTATCACCTAGTTGATCCAAGCCCTTGGCCTATTTATGTTTCTTTTTCATGTCTGTTTTTGGCGATTGGATGTATTTATTACATGCATGCTGATGTTTCGTGGGCAATGTATGTAGGTTTTGCTCTTCTAATTTATGGTGCATACATGTGGTTTAGAGATGTTGTGAATGAGTCGGTAGATCATGGTTATCATACACCAGTTGTAAAAATTCATCATAGATATGGAATGACACTTTTCATTGCCTCAGAGGTAATGTTTTTTGTAGCATGGTTTTGGGCATATTTTAATACAAGTTTATTTCCTACAGAAGCTATCGGTAATGTTTGGCCTCCAGTCAACATTGAAACATTTGATCCTTGGGACATTCCCCTAATAAATACATTAATTTTATTGCTTTCAGGAACTACTGTTACATGGGCGCATCACGCTTTAGAAGAAGGTGACAAGGAAAGTTTTATTCAAGGTTTAGCACTCACAGTTTTTTTAGGTTTTTGCTTTTCATTATTGCAAGCTTACGAATATCATCACGCAAAATTTGATTTTGCTGGAAATATTTATGGCGCTGTATTTTATATGGCTACAGGCTTTCATGGGTTCCATGTTATTATAGGAACTATATTTTTAGCTGTGTGTTGGTGGAGGGCTAAAAATGGTAAATATAAAGAAGGTGAATTCTTTGGCTTTGAAGCAGCTGCATGGTATTGGCACTTTGTTGATGTGGTATGGTTATTTTTATTTGCTGCAATTTATATCTGGGGCAGTTAAAAGTTAATCTTGAGAAATAAACTTTTATTTTCAATTTTTGTATTTTTTTTTATTTCTATATTTATAGCACTAGGTAGCTGGCAACTAGTAAGGTTAGATTGGAAAAATGAATTATTAAATAAAATAGATATTTCTTTGAAGAAAGAACCTGTTGATTTAATGACCAATATTCCTGAGGACTATCTAAAGATTAAAACTTCAGGAATCATAGATTTTGATAAACAAATTTATTTATATAGTTTAAATGAAAAAGGTGCACCAGGATTTAATGTTATTAATCCAATTACAATTAATAATAAAAACTTTTTATTAAATAGAGGATGGATACCTTTTGATAAAAAAAATACTGAAGAAATTAATATTTTTGATCATAAAACTATTTTAGGAACTTTAAAAAAACAATCTAAGGCTAGCAGGTTTAAACCTGTAAATGATATCAATGCTAATTACTGGTTTACTTTAGATAGAGATGATATTTTTGAATATACAAGTAAGAATTTTTCACCATTTGTAATTTACTTAAATAATAATTTAGAATTACCAAAGCCAAAAATTATTACTGTAAATATTTCAAATAGTCATAAAAAGTATGCTATTACTTGGTTTTCCTTAGCACTGTCAATTTTCCTATTTTATTTATACGTTAGAAAAAATACATATTAATTTTTGCAAGCTTATAAATAATTCTTAATTATCTCAAAAATATTATCTAAATTTTCATGATGACTAATTCTATCAATATATTTTCCATTATTTAATAAGAGTATTGATGAACTATGATTGATTAAATAACTACCATCTTCATTAAAAATTTTTTCACTTAAAACACCCCACGATTTTGAAAGTAAAAATACATTTTGAGGATCTCCAGTTATTCCATAAATTTTATTTTTAAATGAATTTAAATAATCCTTAATTATTTGAGGATTATCTCTTTCTGGGTCAATACTTATAAAAAAAATTTTTAAATTTTTTTTTTCATTATCATTTAGTTTTTCAATAACTTGATCAAGATTGGTTAGAGTCATTGGACATACATCAGGACAATTTGTAAAACCAAAAAAAATTGCAGTTAATGGTCCTTGAAAAGATTTTTCTGTTATGGGTTCATTATTTACATCTATTAAAGTAAACGCAGAACCAGCATATGAAGCAATAATATCATCTTTCTTTCCTTGTATTGACAATACAATTGGCAACATAATAAATAAAAAAATTAACAAACAGCCACCCAGTATAGTTATTGACGTCTTTAATTTCATATTTTATCAACTTAATATATTATATATTATAATTATGTCTAAATTTTTTAAAAAACTTTTTGGGACTTTGTCTGATAAGCCTTGGGAAAAAGAACAGATGGCAAGTGACAACCATCATCAAGGTAAAACTTTTGATATATCTCTTCAAACGTCAGCTGTTATAGTTATCTTTGGTGTAAGTACTGTATTATTTACTTTGGTTGTGACTGGATACCTTTATAGCATCCCGGTTAGTCAAGATACTAGCTATCTATTGAAACCTAATCTGTTGTGGCTAAACACTTCAATTTTACTATTTGTGGCTTATTTTTTTAACAAAATTACAAATGATATTAAGAATAATAAATTTCAAAAAATTAAAAGCAATTTACTTATAGTTGGTTTTTTAAGCTATGCTTTTTTGTTTGGACAAATATTTTTTTGGTTTCAATTAATGGAAAGTGGAAATTATGTTTCTACTAATAATTATTTTTCATCCTTTTATATTTTTACTGCACTTCATGGACTACATCTTCTAGGAGGGCTATTTTTTTGGGGAAAAACTTTTTCTAAAGTTAATAGACTTAAAATAGAAGAAATTATAAATGAGAAAAAAAGTGTTGATGCTTTATCACTTTATTGGACTTTTTTATTAATTGTCTGGTTAGTATTTTTTTTAATTATGTATGTATTTAATGATGCAGTAATAGAGTGGTGTAAAGCTTTACTTGCTTAGCCAATTAAAGAAAAAAGATTAAAATAGTTCCAATTACTGTAATAAAAATAAGCAAAATATTTACAGATCTTAAATATTTTTTTACCTCAGGGTTTTTTGTTTCTTTAGAGAAGAGACCAGCACCAAAAGAAATTACTAAATAGAATAAAAGAACTAACAAAATAATAACTGCAAAAATTTCAATTTTACCGAGCATATTTAATTGATTATACTGCCTTTATAAGGATATTTGCTAAAAAATTATTCTTTAGACTCTATCTGTATTTTTTTTTATAGTTAAAAAAGGTAACAAAGGAAAAAATGTGCATGCAGGAATAATATTCTTAGCAGTAATTATTGGTTCAGTTTTGTTCCATATATTTACTCCATGGTGGTGGACTGATATTGCCTCAAATTGGGGAGCAATGGATGATACGATTAATTTGACTTTTTGGATTGGTGGTGGTGTATTTATTTTAGTTTGTTTGTTTATGGTTTATTGCATACTAAAATTTTCTTATAAAGAAGGACGAAAAGTTGAATATAAACCAGAAGATCACAAATTAGAAAAAATATTAACCATCGCAACTACAATAGGAGTTATCGCCCTTTTAGCACCGGGTCTCATTGTTTATAATAATTATATTAATACTCCAAAAAATGCACTGCAAATTGAAGTGAATGCGTGGCAATGGGGATGGCAATATAGATTACCAGGTAAAGATGGAATATTAGGTACAGCCCAAGTTGAAAAAATTACTGATGATAATCCTTTTGGAATAAACTTAGATGACCCAAATGGAAAGGATGATATTTTAATTCAAGACGATGTGCTCCACTTAAAAACAGATAGACCAGTAAAAATTTTATTAAGGTCACTAGATGTTTTGCATAATTATTATGTTCCACAATTTAGAGCAAAAATGGATGCCATACCTGGAATCATTACTTATTATTGGTTTGAGCCAAATAAAATAGGAGAATACGAAGTTTTGTGTGCCGAATATTGTGGAGTAGGCCATTATGCTATGAGAGCAAAAGTTATAGTTGAAAATGAAGGTAATTATAAAAATTGGATTAATGAGCAAGAAACTTTTTCAGATTTAATTGTTAAACAAAAAAATGATAAAATAAAAAAAAACTTAGTTGCTAAAAACAATAATTAAACAATGTAAAGGATAATTATGTCAGACGAATATAACCAGAAAAATTCACCTCTTGAAGCACAGTCTTCAGATACCATATCTGGTTCATCTGGTACACCATCAAAAGATATTGATTATGTGAGACCTGCAGAAATTCCCGAACAAGATCTTTATCATGGTCATAGTTTTATTACTAAATGGGTTTTTTGTCAGGATGCTAAAGTTATAGGTATTCAGTATTTTCTTACTGCTGTATTTACAGGAATAGTTGGACTAATACTTTCTTGGTTGATGCGTTTACAATTGGGTTATCCAGATCTAGTTCCGTTCATCACAGCAGAACATTATTATCAATTTGTAACTATGCATGGCATGATAATGGTTGTTTATTTTCTAACAGCATTATTTTTAGGAGGTTTTGGAAATTACTTAATTCCTTTAATGGTTGGAGCGAGAGATATGGTTTTTCCATATGTAAACATGGTTAGTTTTTGGATGTTTTTTATTGCAGTTTGTGTTCTCATGGCTAGTTTTTTTGTTCCAGGCGGACCAACAGGTGCAGGATGGACACTCTATCCACCCCAAGCTATTTTGCCAGGTACTCCTGGTTCAAATATGGGAATTACTTTAATGCTTATTTCTTTATCTTTATTTGTAATTGGATTCACTATGGGTGGTTTAAATTATATAATTACAATTTTACAAGCTCGTACTAGAGGAATGACATTAATGAGAATGCCTTTAACGATATGGGGAATTTTTACGGCAACAGCCTTGGCTATGCTAGCTTTTCCAGCATTATTGGTCAGTTGTATTATGATGACTCTAGATAAGATGCTTGGGACCAGTTTTTTTATGCCAGCAATTCTCCAAGCAGGAGAAGTACTAAGTTATGGAGGAGGAAGTCCTGTTCTTTTCCAACACTTGTTTTGGTTTTTTGGCCACCCCGAAGTTTATATTGTGGCTCTTCCTGCTTTTGGAATAGTTTCAGATTTAATATCTGTTCATGCTAGAAAAAATATTTTTGGATATAGAATGATGGTTTGGGCTATTGTTGGTATAGGAGCTTTAAGTTTCTTCGTTTGGGCCCACCATATGTATGTTAGTGGAATGAACCCTTGGTTTGGGTTTTTCTTTGCAACAACCACACTTATTATTGCAGTGCCAACTGCATTGAAAGTT
>Ga0209632_10005697_pt1 | contig 10739 bp, 10 predicted proteins | sample COG_10_FD_184754 | JGI IMG/M metagenome (GOLD analysis project Ga0209632, IMG submission 184754) | Pelagic Microbial community sample from North Sea - COGITO 998_met_10 (SPAdes) (version 2) | ecosystem: Environmental > Aquatic > Marine > Neritic zone/Coastal water | place: Helgoland, sampling...
TACAACTCCTAAATAGTGAAATATTGTGGCCTTTGTATCTTTTATATCCTGCCACCATGTTGATGCACTGAACCGCATTGGTTGAATAAGACAATTACCTGTCAAAATAGACCCTATAAAAGTGACAACCCCTGCATTAATATGGAAGCTTGGTAATGGATTGAAGATTCTATCTTTGTTTATGGCTAGTTGCACGGGTGGCCCTATAGACCTATAGCTATCGCCGCACATTAGCTCATACTCATGAGACATTATGCAACCTTTTGGATGGCCTGTTGTTCCTGACGTGTAAAGAAGACTGGATTCACTTTTTGGAGTGATATTCATCCAATTACTATTTTTATCATGTTTTGGAACTAAGTTTTTGAGACTATCAACATCAAAAACTTCGATGTATTTAGAATATTTTTTGTTAATATCATTTAATAAGTCAATATGGTTTTTATCACTAATAAGGAGAATAGAATTACTATCATTAAGAATATAAATGACTTCTGAAGGAGACGAATCTGGGTTTAGCGGTACTATAGAAATTCCTAAATTGTTGGTAGCTATCTTAATAAGGTAATGCTCCACGCGGTTTCCCAGTAGTAACGCCACCCTATCTCCAGAACCATAACCGGCTTTTTTGAAGTTATGCTCGTAAGCATTAACTCTTTTCAGTGCTTCTGAATATGATAACTCTAACATTGGAGTTACTAGTGTCTTAGGTGAAATAAAAAAAATTGCTTCAGGCCACGTCGTTGCTGCCTCAAAAAACACACCACCAATTGTTTTGTTTTTAATATTCAGCATTTCTAACTTAGCACTATTCATTTTTTGGTCTCTTGTACTTCAGAATTTAGTATAGCATAAAAACCTAAGTTTTTTTAGATGTGGTTTTAGCTGAGTAATTTTAAATTGAAATAAACCAAACAAAATGAAAGATGACGATTTAAATTTGACAAACCAGACAAGTAGGTGCTGAAAAATGACCCCCTTATTTCATGGATTTTTACTTGGGCTTTCTCTGATATTTGCTATCGGTGCGCAAAACATATTTGTTTTTCGGCAAGGTCTTTTGGGGAAGTACGTTTTGCCCGTAGTACTTTTCTGTGCGATATCGGATGCTATTCTTATATTTATGGGAGTTTTAGGATCATCATTTTTCTTAATTGAGGATATTTCTTGGCTAAAACCGTATTTGTTTCTTTTTGCTGCTTTGTGGCTGTTTTTTTATGGCTGTCTTAGAATAAAGAGTGCTCTATTTACAAAAACTTCTTTAATTTTTGAGAAAAATGACCGATCAGATTTTTGGCCTACAATCACGATACTTTTTCTTTTAACTTTTGCGAATCCTCATGTCTATTTAGATACTGTTTTATTATTGGGTACAGTATCACTAAAGTATGTTGGCTTTGATCAAATTTTATTCGGTTTGGGAGCCACATCGGCAAGTTTTGTTTTCTTTTTTGGGCTAGGTTACGGCTCAAAAACCTTAATGCCTTTAATGCAAAAACCGAAAGCTTGGAATATATTTGATTTTGGAGTTGGTCTTTTAATGTTTTCTTTGGCAATATTGTTGTTTAATTCCAGTGGTTTCTTGTGACAAATTACGCCCGAGTTTTTTGGCGTCGTTTTCGCATGCCTGCAAAGTCGTAAATGAGTGGGTGTAACTAATATTCGTCATTATACTTTTTCTCGTATCTGTTGGGAAAAGAAATTGGTTCAAAGTGTAAAGTTTAGTATTTTCTGTGCGCTGTTCGCAGGCTTATCGTTTTCTGTGAATGATATAGCAATAAAATACTTTACAGAATTAATGCCATTACATGAAGTCGTTCTATTCAGAGCTGTAATAGCGCTGATTTTTACTCTTGCTGTTTTTTTACCTTTTGAGGGTGGTTGGAAAGCATTAAGAACACGAAGGCCTTTACTCCATATTATTGGAGGCTTTTGCGTAGTTTTAGCCAATTTATGCTTCTTTTCAGCACTTGCTTCCATTCCACTGGCAAATGCCTCAGCAATTTTTTTTGTAGCGCCATTAATTATTACAGCACTATCAGCGTTAATTCTAAAAGAAAGTGTCGGGTTTCGACGGTGGTCAGCACTTGTCGTAGGAATGATTGGTGTTTTGTTAATTATTAAGCCTGGCTCAATAAATTTTGAGTGGGCTATCTTACTACCTCTCGTTGCAGCATTGGCATACTCACTTAAAAATATCATAGCGCGTAATATGGGCTTGAGTGAGGCCGCTGTCACAATGTCATTCTATCTGCATATCACTTTTATCGCTTCCTGTGCAATAATGGGCATACTGTTTGGTGATGGCAAGCTTGCGGTGGGTGATGATCCAGCCTTACAATTCATTTTTCGTGCTTGGGTGATTCCGTCAGGTGAAATGATGATCATAATTTTTGTTGCTGGAATTAGTAGTGCGCTTGGTGGTTACTATATTTCACAAGCCTATCGGCATAGCTCTGCAAGTCTTGTAGCTCCATTCGAATACAGTACTTTACCACTTGCAGTGTTTTGGGGCTATTTTATTTGGGAGGAATTTCCTGATTTATTTTCTGGTGTCGGTATTATTCTAATTATGGCATCAGGTATATTTGTGGCGCTGAGAGAAGGTAAGCGAGAAGGAGAACCTTCAGCAAAGCGGGTTTCTGGACGAAGGTAGTTCCTAATGCTGCCGTGATTCTTCAAACAGCATCTTTTTTTTTAATGTGAGACCCCAGTGATAACCGCCTAGATCACCAGATTTTCTCAAAACCCTGTGGCAGGGAATTAACCATGCAATTGGGTTTTTTCCTATAGCACTGGCTACAGCTCTAACTGCGTTTGGATTCCCAGCTTCTTTTGCAATATGAGAATATGTAGTTGTAGTACCTTTCTGTATATTTAAAAGGGCTCTAAAGACTTTTAGCTGAAGCTCAGTTCCTTCAATATACAGGGTTAATTTTGAATTGCTGTAAAAAACGTTATCAGCTATTTTTTTGATGTTAAAATGTTTAAAACTTATACTTTTTTTGGGCCACCGTGCTTTCATATCAGTTTCTATATTATCAGTAGAATTACTATTCTTAAATGCTATCCCGAGGATCATATTTGATTGTAAAAAAATTAAAACTTTACCAAAAGGCGAATCTGACCAACCATAGCTAATTTCATCAATATTCATAATACCAGAATTAAGGATTATTTCACGGTTGTTGTAAATAAAATTTTTCATTTGGGTTTTGCTGATCTGTCAAGCCATTTATCACGTCGCGATAAATAAAAAGAATAACTCTTTGGAAGATAGGTGTGTGCATTTTCTGGGCTTAATTTTAAGGCAGCTTTGTAAGTCCATTGGGGATCTGCTAATAGTTCGCGCCCAATTGCCACTAGATCAGCGCGGTTTGATGATATTATAGTTTCTGCCTGTTCTGCATCAATGATGGCCCCAACAGCCATTGTTTGAATATCTACTTCCTCTTTAATTTTTTGTGAATAAGGAACCTGAAAACCTGGAACAATTGGAGACTTAGCTAAAATTGGTGATCCACTTATTCCGCCTGATGAGCAATCAATTATATCAACACCTAGATCTGCTAGCGCTTGTGCTAGAATTATATTATCTGTGATGGTATTTCCACCCTCCACGTAATCCGACGATGAAACCCTGTAAAAAAGGGGTTTGTTTAATGGCCAAACATTTCTAACATCTTTGACGATCTCCAATGGAAGTAGCATCCTATTTTCTAGGGTTCCTCCGTACTTATCTGATCGGTGATTTGAGAGGGGTGAAAAAAACGAATGAAGCAAATATCCATGAGCACCATGTATTTCTAACATTTCAAAATTGGCTTCATTAGCTCTTTTGGCAGCATTACAAAAATCAGATTTAATTTTTTCAATATTTTGTATTGAAAGCTCTCGTGGAGTTTGAAAATTTTCATTTACGGCTAGAGCACTTGGGGCATAGGTTTCCCATAAATCTTCAGGCCCATTGTTTTTTATTATTGACGTTGCACCATCCCATGGCCGAAGGCAGCTCGCTTTTCGTCCCGCATGTGCTAGTTGAATTCCAGAGACACAATTATGCTCTTTGAACACTTTTGTTATGTCTTTTAATCCATCGACATGTTCATCTTTCCATATTCCGGTGCAACCGTGTGTAATTCGGCCATTTTTTGAAACGGCTGTCGCTTCAATGAATGCTCCACCCAGACCAGAAAACGCAAAGCGCGAATAATGTTGCCTATGCCAGTCACTTATGAAACCATTCTTCGCTTTATATTGACACATAGGCGACAGTACTATGCGATTGCGCAAAGATTGTGATTTGATTTTTAGTTCAGAGAATAGTTTTGATTTTGACATTGTGTCTCTCGAATAGAAAATATTTCATGTTACAGACTTCACTATATCATCAATCGCTTTTAGTTTAGATAAAATCGAGTGCATTTGTGATATGTCTATCATATTAGGTCCATCACTTGGTGCATTATCTGGATCTTGATGAGTTTCTATAAATATAGCGGCAACACCAACGGCGCAAGCAGCTTTGGCAAGCACTGGAACAAATTGACGTTGACCCCCAGATGAACCATCATTGCCACCTGGTAGTTGAACGGAGTGAGTGGCATCAAATACTACTGGATAACCGGTTTCTGCCATTATTGGGATACTACGAAAATCATTTACTAGGTTGTTATAACCAAAGCTAGTCCCACGGTCACAGAGCATAATGTTAGAATTTCCAGAACTTGAAATTTTTTCTGCAACATATTTCATATCTTGTGGGGCCAAGAATTGACCTTTTTTTATGTTTATTGTTTTCCCTGTTTTTCCAGCAGCAATTAGTAAGTTTGTTTGACGACAAAGAAAGGCTGGGATTTGAATTATATCGACTACGTCACTCACGGGATCACATTGATGAGGCTCGTGAACATCAGTCAAAACTGGGCAATTAAATTCGGCGGAAACCCGTTGTAAAATATTTAAGCCCTCATCTATTCCAACGCCTCTTGAGGTATTAATCGAAGTCCTATTAGCTTTATCAAAGCTTCCTTTGAAGATTAAGGGCAAGTTTAATTTTTGACAGACTTTAGTGAGGTTATCTGCGATTTTGTAGGAATGGTCCAAACTTTCAATCTGACAAGGGCCTGCAATTAAAACCAGTGGTAGATGGTTACCTATATCAATATTTTTCACTCTTATTACGTTATCTAACATCTAATTCCCCAAGTATTTTCTCAATAATTATAATGTCAGACGGGTTGTTTAATTCCCAGAATGACGAGCCAGTACCTTGCATTAAAACACACTTAACTTTCATTGCGTTTTCGAGAAACCGCAGTTGCTCTAAGCCCTCTAACTTTTCTAAGGGCGTCTCCTCCCAATTTGCGTATTTAGATAGTACTTCATTTCGATATGCGTATACTCCTACATGGTGGTATACAGGAATTAGTGAATAGCTTTTGGCGTCGGTCTTACTTAGAAATGGGATAACCTCTTTAGAAAAATATAGTGCGTCATTATTGTTATCAAAAACTGCGGTGGTTGCTCCAACGCGATCGTTTTTCCTGTCATTCAAAAATTGTTGGTAGTGTTTCTGACCGCATCTTAAAACTGGTGTTGAAACGTAAATCGATCGATCTACTTGCATCCTTTCTATTAAATTTTCAACAAATTTATTTGGTGTTAGTGGTGCATCACCCTGAAAATTGACGATTATTTCATCCTCAATCTGATGCAGCCTTACGGCTTCAGCACATCGGGCGGTTCCGTTTTCGCAATCAGATGATGTCATAATGACGTTGGCTCCAAAACTTTCAGCTACTTCTTTTATTTTTGAATTGTCCGTAGCAATGAAGATATTGTTAATACCTTTTGTTTTGTTTGCAGCTTCCCAGGAGAGTTGGATAAGGGGTTTAGAGAGTCCATTCTTAAGTTTCAAAGGAGCCAAGGGTTTGCCTGGAAAACGGCTTGATTCAAACCTTGCTGGAATGATTATGGTAGTTTTCATGTGAGACCTGCTCTAAGACAATCGTGGATATGTAATATGCCTACGGGATAATTTTTATTGTCTACTACAATTATGACATTAATTTCTTGATCATTCATAATTGAGAGTGCCTTTATTGCTAGCTCATCTTGATGTATTGTAATGGGATTAGGGTTAGCTATCTCTTCTGCGGACATATTCATCAAATTTTTCATGTGGCGCCTTAAATCACCATCAGTTATTACTCCAAATGCAATATTGTTTTTTATAATAACAGCTACGCCAAAACCTTTAGATGTCATTTCAATGAGAGTCTCAGGCATAGTTGCCGATGGCTTGATTACTGGCATTTTATTTCCAATATGCATAAGTTGGCTGACATTGGCGACTTGTGCACCTAATTTTCCACCTGGGTGGAGTACCTTGAAGTGTTCTGGTCTAAACTCTCTTTCTTGCATTAAGGTCACTGCGAGTGCGTCCCCTAAGGCCAGGGTCATTGTAGTTGATGTGGTTGGTGCTAAACCAATTGAGCATGCTTCATCCGCTTTTGGTAAAAGAAGCTTGAAGTCGGATGCTTTCATTAAGCTACTTTTAGGATTTGAGGAAATACCAATCAAAGGTATTGAGTATCGCCGTGTATGTGAAACAAGATCGGTTAATTCTATCGTTTCACCAGAATTAGAAATTAGAAGGCAGGCATCTTTTGTAGTTAAAGCCCCAAGGTCGCCATGGCTCGCTTCGGTTGCGTGTACGAAGTGTGATGCAGTTCCAGTGCTTGCAAGTGTTGCAGCAATTTTTCTACCAATATGGCCAGACTTACCAACACCGGATATAATTAAGTGCCCCTCAAGCTTAATTATCAGTTTTACTACACTTTCAAAATCCTTTGGGAGCGAATTAGCAAGTAGGTTTAGGGCGTTTGCTTCAGTCACTATTACAGTATAGGCAGCATTTCTTATGTTTTTTTTCATACTTTGTACTTTTGGCTGAAGTAATTGAGTTCTACTTGTTAATTAATGGAATATTCTTTTAATGATATGTCAGGACTTCAAAATAATCACAATATAGTTTAAACATTATATATATTTTGGTTGATAGATATTACTATAACATTAGGTAACAAGCAGTCTTCGTTTCTTTTCGAAGAATTTATAGTGTCATCAGTATAAGTTATAATAAAAATTCGGAGATGCAAGAACTCAAATGGGAAAAAATAGATTTAAATATTCAGAGATAACGCCTGAGAGAGTATTTCTAAACAGACGAAGTGTTTTGACAAAAGGATTATCGTTTTTAGCATTTTCAGGTGCTAATTCGAGTTCTTGGGCTTCTGAAGGTTATGTAAAAAGCCAATGGTCCTCAAATGCTAAACCCAACTCTTACGAAGATATTACAACTTATAATAACTTCTATGAGTTTGGGACTGATAAATCTGACCCCTCAAAATATGCACACAACCTTAAAACAAGACCTTGGGTCGTAGAAATAGGTGGGTTGGTTTCAAAACCTGGAATGTATGACTTTGATCAAATTATTAAAAATATTGCTTTAGAGGAGCGCATTTACTCTTTTCGATGCGTTGAAGGTTGGTCAATGGTTATTCCATGGCTCGGATTTTCACTGTCAGAGGTCTTAAAAAAAGTTGAGCCTTTAAGTGCTGCTAAATATGTCGCTTTTGAAACTCTTGTTCGACCAGAGGAAATGTTTGGGCAACGATATAATATCTTAGATTGGCCCTATAGAGAAGGTTTGACAATTTCTGAAGCTATGCATCCTTTAACGATGCTCTCTACGGGGCTTTATGGGAAGGAGCTCCCTAACCAAAATGGTGCACCACTACGATTAGTGGTGCCGTGGAAATATGGCTTCAAGTCGATAAAATCTATAGTCAAAATTAGTTTTACTGAAACTCAACCCCAGACGTCATGGAATATGCAAAGTCCAAGAGAGTATGGCTTTTATTCTAATGTAAATCCTGATGTAGACCATCCGCGATGGTCACAGGCCACTGAGCGACCAATTGGTAAGGGTATATTTGCGAAAAGAAAAAAAACACTAAAATTCAATGGGTATGGCGAAGAGGTGGCAAGCCTATATTCGGGTATGGACTTGAGTAAATTTTACTAATTATATGAATGTTTGGCGCATAATAAACCGAAGTATTTTAATCACGCCAGTTTGGTTAATTTATTTCGTTGGGTTCATCCCTGCCACAGTACTTTTTTATAGAGCATTTTTTAATAACCTTGGTGCAGATCCACTTAAGACCCTGGAACATGAATTAGGTGAATATGCATTAATTTTCTTGATAATTCTTTTATCTTTTCGTCCTATCAAGAAGCTGATGAGCCTCAACTTAATTAAGTTTAGGCGTAGCATTGGTCTGTTAGCTTTTTGGTATGCGACATTACACTTTTTAACCTACATAATACTAGATCAACAGCTTATTTGGGATTTATTAATAGGAGATTTAATTAAAAGACCTTACATTATTGTGGGTTTTTTTGCTTTCCTAACTCTTGTTCCCCTAGCCCTGACCTCGAATATATGGTCAATAAGGCGTTTAGGTATGGTTAAATGGAAAAATCTTCATTTACTGGTTTATATATCTGCAATTCTTGCTGTACTGCATTACGTACTGCTCGTTAAATCTTGGCCCATAAAGCCCCTATTATATCTCTTGGTTATTGTATTATTAATTGCTTTTCGATTTCTGTTAAAAAGATTTCTTTAGTTTAATAAAAAGGCATGTATTTTTTTTAGTTGAAGGTTTAGGATTCTAAGTGAATATTTAAGCACTTTTATTCAAATATAATAGTAAAGTTCTAATAACAGGACTATTCAACAATTTAATTTCGTTTAAAGTACTGTTAACAATGTTCTAAATTGGAAGGATAAGGCAATGAGGTCAAAAGCAGCTGTAGCAATTCAGGCAGGAAAACCACTGGAAATTGTTGATGTTAACTTAGATGGTCCAAGAGCTGGTGAAGTGTTGGTCGAAATAATGGCAACTGGAATTTGTCATACCGATGAATTCACCTTGTCTGGTGCAGATCCGGAAGGAATTTTCCCTGCTATTCTCGGGCATGAAGGTGCTGGCATCGTCCGAGAGATAGGACCTGATGTATCGTCCCTAAAAGTTGGTGATCATGTCATACCACTCTATACACCTGAATGCCGTGAGTGTGACTATTGCCTACACCCAAAAACTAATCTTTGTCAGGCCATTCGGGAGACACAAGGTCAGGGGCTTATGCCTGATGGGACTAGCCGATTTAAAACGTTAGATGGTGACCCAATATTTCATTATATGGGCACCTCTACTTTTTCTAACTTCACAGTCATGCCTGAAATTGCGGCAGCTAAAATAAGATCTGATGCTCCATTTGATAAAGTTTGCTACATTGGTTGCGGTGTTACAACCGGAATAGGTGCGGTTATTAATACAGCCAAGGTAGAGCTGGGCTCTAGGGCAATCGTATTTGGTCTGGGTGGCATTGGTTTGAATGTTTTACAAGGTCTTAGGCTTGCTGGTGCTGATCAAATTGTAGGTGTTGATATTAATCCTGATAGAATCCCTATGGCAACGCGTTTTGGGATGACTGACTTTGTGAATCCTCTTGAAGTGGAAGGAGACTTAGTCCCATATTTGGTGAACTTAACCAAAGGCGGTGCAGATTATACATTTGATGCAACTGGAAACGTAAAAGTAATGAGGGATGCTCTTGAGTCTGCACATAAGGGCTGGGGAGAAAGTATTATAATTGGCGTTGCTCCTGCAGGAGCAGAAATTTCTACTCGCCCATTTCAATTGGTAACTGGCCGAAGCTGGCGTGGTACTGCTTTTGGTGGAGCTCGAGGCCGTACTGATGTACCGAAGATAGTTGATTGGTATATGGATGGAAAAATTGAAATAGACCCTATGATAACGCACAAATTATCACTTTCTGATATAAATAAAGGATTTGATTTAATGCATGCTGGTAAAAGTATACGAGCAGTAGTTGAGTATTGAGGTTAAAATGAATGTAAAAAGAAGAAATTTGGATCCTGAAGTTTTTGACTTTTTTGACGAAAAAACAAATGCTGCCAGTTATATAGTCAAAGATCCATCTTCATCTCAATGTGCAATAATTGATTCCGTATTAGATTTTGATGTTACTTCTGGAACGATCAAAACAGATTTTGCTGACCAACTAGCACAAAAAGTTAATGACTTAAACCTTGATGTGGAATGGGTAATAGAAACTCATGTTCATGCCGATCACCTCTCTGCAGCACCGTATTTGGCTAAAAAGTTTTCGGCTAAAATAGCTATTGGATCAAATATCGATGTTGTGCAAAAATTGTTTGGAAAAATATTTAATGCTGGAACGGAATTTCAAATGGATGGGAGTCAATTTGATGTTCTTTTCGAAGAAGGCGATACTTTTGAAATTGGAAATATGGTTGCTGAAGTGCTTCACACACCCGGGCATACACCGGCATGTGTGACATATGTTATCGGTAATGCGGCTTTTATCGGTGATACATTGTTCATGCCTGATTTTGGAACGGCAAGGGCTGATTTTCCAGGAGGATCAGCAGCTGATCTTTATAACTCAATTCAAAAAATATTATCGTTGCCTAGCAAAACAAGACTATTTCTTTGCCATGATTATAAAGCTCCAGGAAGAGAGGAGTTTTGTTGGGAAACGACAGTTAGCGAGCAAAAGCTTGAAAATGTTCACGTTGGCGGTGGAAAGAGCGAACAAGAATTTGTTAAATTTAG
>Ga0209632_10005698_pt1 | contig 10738 bp, 12 predicted proteins | sample COG_10_FD_184754 | JGI IMG/M metagenome (GOLD analysis project Ga0209632, IMG submission 184754) | Pelagic Microbial community sample from North Sea - COGITO 998_met_10 (SPAdes) (version 2) | ecosystem: Environmental > Aquatic > Marine > Neritic zone/Coastal water | place: Helgoland, sampling...
ATTCATATAAAATGGAGCCAGAGAGAGAAAAAAAAGAAACAGTTGAGATATCAAAAGAACTTTTACTGAATATACGTAATTTAATTGATGTTGCAAATGCGAGGGTTCATTGGAAAACTGAGGAACTTTTACCGATCGGTTTAATAATAAAGCAGATTGATGAAACTTTAAACATGTTTATTAAGAATAGTTAATTCAAATTCAAATGAATTATCATTGTTTTGGCAATCATATGGGATATCTGTAGTATCTTCATAGAGTTGAATATTTAATGAATTTAAATTAATCGGAGTAAAATAATTTTCTAAATTAATATCACTTGAATAATACATAATACTACCTTGTTCGCAATCAAGAGGTATTCTGTCAATTAAATGTTTTCCAATACTATTTCTTTTACATGCGATGTATGGTATTTCAGGTATCACAAGATCAACAAATTGAGTGCTCTGTTGAACAACATTATCAGATGTTACTGAATGAACTCCACCATCTAAACTACTATCTTTATTAAGTTTATTAAAACCAAATAATCTATATGAATATCCATCTATATTATTCCAATCCATAGTAAAAGTTCCGGAAGATATAGTAATATTATATTTATAAGTTGTTCCATTACTTACAACAGTAAATACACTCGGAGATAATGTTGTATTTAATTTTGTTTGTAAATGATTACCTAATTCAGTGAATGTATAACTACCAACATTTAAAGTAATAAGTGTTGTTGTAGCACCTATTGTAATATTTAATTTACGATTATTATCATTCACAGTATAAATAGAATTAAATATATTTGCTTTGATTAATCTGAATCCAATTACATTATCGAAGTTACCATAACCACTAGTAGAGTTTGAAGTATTATTTTCAAAATGTATCGTATAATTACTAGTATTTCTGTTTGAAGTATAAGTTATATTTTTACTTTCAATGAGTAATCTAATTTTTCGGATTTCCGGAGTAAAATATTTATTACGAATTGATTCATATTCTTTTTGATCTTCCATATTCATAAAATTACCATTCTCTACAAATTTATTATAGTGAACACCAATATTATTTGATAAGAGATGAGAATTCATGTCGTCCTCAGAGGTATCATCTAACTCTTCAGATGATATATCAGACACATCTTGATAAGATATAACTGTATTATCCATTTTGATATATATTATATTATAACTTTAAATTATATATCTCATGAAATATATTTATCAAAAGATTATTCAATATTCAAGTGTTAATTTATTTTATGTGAGTAGTATTGTTTATATAGATAAAAAATATCAGTATCTTACTGAATTTAAATAAAGCATATATATTTGATTTTCTTTTTTTATTTTAAAAATTTTAGATTTGTATTTTTTAAGATAATCAAAGTTTCCATTAATATCTTGAATTTCTTTTAAAAATGTATTTTTAATATCTTCATAAAAGAATTTTTGTTTTTGTCTACTAAGAAATATTTCAGAAATTTTAATCCATTGATATAAAGTTTTTTTATATAATATATCTCTTTCATAATGTAAAATATATTTTATGATATCATGTGGTAAATATATAATTATATTTTGAGATAGATATATTTTACTAAAAATTTGTAATATTTCTTGTGAGCGATACATAATAATAATAAGATACACAAATTTGATTTAAATGTTTTTTAAAAATTAAATAGTATGAAAACTGTTATTGTTGTTGAATCTCCAGCAAAAGCCCGTAAAATAAGTGGATTTTTCAAAGATGGAACGATCGTCACATCATCTTTCGGACACATCATTGATCTTCCTAAAGAACAAATTTCTATCGATATCGAAAACAATTTTAAACCGACTTATAAAACGATGCCAGGAAAAAGTAAAGTTGTCAATTCCCTTAGGAATTATAATCAAGGTTATCGTATTTTACTGGCTGCTGATGACGACAGAGAAGGCGATGCGATCGCGTGGCACTGTGGACAAACAATGAATGTAGATTTTAAGGAAAAAAATAGAATTATCTTTCATGAAATATCTAAAAGAGCAATTCAAGAATCAATACAAAATGTTCATCATTTAAATATGAATTCAGTGAATGCTCAACAAGGAAGGCGTATTTTAGACCGATTAGTTGGTTATAGTCTTTCACCTCTTTTATGGAAACATATTCAAACAGATAAATTGGGTTTATCTGCGGGTAGAGTTCAGAGTACATTATTGCTAATACTTAAGCAGCATGAAGATAATATTAATGATCATATTTCAGAGGATACATATGAATATGTTGGTAAGTTTAGTGATTCATTAAAATGCGATTTAATATTCAAAGATAAAAATAATTTACCAGAAGATATATTAAATATTCTTAAAATCAATAAGTCTTATAAAATAGAGAAACAATCACATAAAGAAGAAAAGAAATATTCACCGAATCCATTAATTACATCTACATTACAGAGATGTGCTCAAGCGGAATTAGGTTTCAAAGTTAAAAAGACAATGGATATTGCTCAAAAATTATATGAAAATGGTAAAATTACATACATGAGGACGGATTCAATTAATATTAGTAGTGAATTTCAGGCAATCTTGTGTAATCATATCAAGAAACAATATGGCAAAGAATATTATTTACCAAAGAATAGTAATCGGAAGATTAAAGGAGCACAAGAGGCACATGAATGTATTCGTGTTACAAGTTTAGATTACAAACCGAATGAAAAATATAGCGAAGATGATCGTAAATTATATGAATTAATAAGAAAATATACAATTAGTTCTCATATGAAACATGCTATAATTGATAATCATATCATTGTATTAAATAATCAAGAATTAGATAGTAAAGGTTATTTCCAGGGGCAAATTAAATCATTATTATTTGATGGATATTTAAGATATAACAATGATTCATTACAAATAGTTACTGAAGTAAAAGATTTACCGGATAAAATTTATAAATTAAAATCATGTAATTGCGAACAAGTGTTTACCAATCCACCAGGATATTTAAATGAATCATCAATTGTTAAAAAGTTAGAAAGTTCAGGGATAGGGAGACCTAGTACATATGCTTCATTAATATCTACTTTATATAATCGTAACTATACCGAAGTAAAAAATATTAAAGGATTATCTAGAGAAATTCAAACCTATTCATTAAATGGTAAAAATGAAATCAAAAGCAAATCGGTAAAAAAGAAGTTACCCGATCAGAAATTTAGAATTTTACTAACCGATCTAGGCAAAAGTGTATTAGAATATTTAATGAATCATTTTTCAATGATCATTAATATTGAATTTACATCCTTAGTAGAACAGGATTTAGACCGAGTATCAAATGGTGAAATAGAATGGCAAACAGTAGTAGGAAAAGTATATGATTCATTTAAGGACACATTAAATGTTCAGAAATCATTAACATCAACTAAGACTAGTAATAATACTGTTACAAAAGATAGAAACTTAGGAGAATATAAAGGGGAAGTGGTCATATTAAAAAATGGTAGATATGGACCTTATCTATCTTATAAGACTAAGAATTTTACATTACAATATCTATTAGAAAAGAAATCGTGTGAATATGAAGAGATATGTTTAGAATCGGTTTTAGATGTGATTCGGTATCCATTATGTTTAGGGAAGCATGATAAACATAAAGTAGAGATCTATATGGGTCCGTATGGTAAGTATATGAAATACAAAGGTAAGAATTTTAGAATTCCTCAGAAAGAAGAGTATTCATTAGAAGAATGTATTCGTAAGTTAAATTAAGAAAAATCAATATAATTTATAATTTTAAATGTGCTATTTTGTTACCCTCCTTTGAAAGATATCTTAGTATTGCGTTTTGTTTATGATAATCAAACCATTTTGTTTTATATGGTTCTTTATATGAACGTCTTTCTGTATCCTTATCATAATAAACATAATCAGATAATTCGGCAGTGTTGATATTATTTTCTTTCATAAATTCCTTTAGTAATTCATTAAAAGGTATTAAGTGATCTACTTCAGCATCAAATCCTAGTTTATTACCATTTATCGGGCATATATCATTTATATCTAACAAATTATCTGCTCTGAAATCTTTAATTTGCGATGATATATCATTTCTTGCTGCCTGTGTTACTTTATTTTTTAATGTTCTCGTAGCACCAGATAACCATCTAATACCACACGGTACATCTATCTCATCTCCGATAATTCTGAAATGCCTATTATTAAATGATATAGATATATACACATCATGAATTAAATCTATATTATATTTTGTTTCTTCAATATCCGGTGTATAATATTTATCGAAAATCTTTTTAAATATGGTTAATTCATTTTCATTTAACTTCCCTAAATTATGATTGTTTAGGAAATTACTTAATGCTTTTTTTCTAATTAATTGTGTTTTACCTGAATATGCTTCATCTAGATATTTTTCCATTTAATGATTTTTATTAATTAGTGATATACAATCAAATTTTTAAATGGTAATTTTCAAGAGTCATATTTCCAGAATAAAAAAAAAGTTTCATGATTCATAAATTTGATTTAATGATTCATAATTTTACAATAAACGAAACAACAAACACTAACGGCTGTCTGAATACCTCTCTCTCGCCATGCCAGCAAAATATATCATCAACGGGAATGGTGTGCGCGTACCTTCGGTAGATTATTACCCCCCTTCTCCGCGCCCCACTGAATCGCAATCACAATCCGCCTCCGCGGGAAAGAGACCTTCACATGTGCGAACTACTCAGAAAAAGATAATGACACCACAACAACAACAAGCGGTACTCAAGAAGGCAGCACAAGATCGTGAACTGGCACGCAGCAAACCGGGCTACAACAGCTTGAAGAAATAAATTAATTATTTTCATTAGAATCAATATAAACAGTTACTTTTACATTTTCTGGTATATTATGAGGTAAGAAACTTTTTTGTAGATAGATAGTTCCTATTATAGATTCATTAGATATTTCTTTATAACGAATTGTATTTTTTGTTTCTTTTTCTTTTTTAAACTTTACTGTTTTCTCAATAATTCTATCCATTGCTTGATTTATTTATATTTTTAATTTGATTTTAAATGAATTCATCTTAGAAAGTTAAGAACTATTAAATCATCGGTATTTTTTTGGTGATAAATTTGATTTTAATAGGATGAATAAAAATAAACAATATAAACCGAGAATATCTTACTCAGATTTTACTTATTTCTTACTCAAACAGATATGAACGCGACCAATCCGTTGTACATGGCGACAGAGGAAGTTATCCAGGAAGTTGCTCTGATATTGGAACCCTTTGCCGAACAGATGGAACAACCAGGTCATCACAACCCTGAAAAACCACCTTCACCAGTGACAGCACCACTTGACGAACCGGATCATCAAGAAACGGGTGTTAATATTTTAGCGCGAGTAATTCATGACTATGAGGCAACCTTCCCTGAAGAAATTACTATCAAGGGAGGCGACTTTGTTAATATCAAAAGTTTTTCTAGCGACATATACGGGTGTGTCGGAACTGGAGAACCTAATACAGGAGGTTGGTGTTATGGATATGTCCTCAACAAGCCCACCATTACTTATGGAAACTTCCCCAAGAACTTTGTTGAAGAAGTTGATGAAAATACCATGATTAACATTACCGATACCGACTTTGTACCAGAAGGATTCCATGAAAATTGTCGGGACGAGAATGGTGCTGTCAAGATAACAGAGGAAAACTATCATTTGTATCAGGATGTGGGACACCTTGTTCGTATTTATGAGGAGGAAGACTGGGCTCAAGAGGAGGGTGTCCTTTATACGAAACAAATGACAGGATGTCCGGAAGGTCGTCTCCCAACACTGGAGTCACTTATGTCTCTTGAACTTTCTGGTCATCATCTTAAAGGAAGGATTATTATGGAAAAGAACAATGTCTATGATGCTGACACTCAAAACAAGCTCACCAGACTCACCCCTGAAACTTTTGAAGATATAATGATAGATTTTAAGAAAAAGAATCGTTGGGAAAATAGTTCTTCAGAAGATACTCTAAGTTCAGAGGTGTCTCTGTCTGATAACATTGAGGGAATTATGAAAGATGGATCTTATATGAAGATTCCCAAGGGCGAGTATAAGCAGAAACCCATTACACATAAGAAATCAGAAGAGGGTATTTCACATTTCTGCCTTTGCGATGAACCATCTTGTTGTCTTATGGGTATGGCACTGATTAGTTACGCAAGTACACCTATGCTACCAAGAGAAATGAAAGATGATATGCTCAACTATTTCAAAACGAGACCAATCTATCAAAAAGAAGACGAAGTTAATGGAAATATTGAATTGTGTCGGTACTGCCTGAATCAAGCTGCGAACCATTAAAATATACAACGATAATTAGATAGAATAAAATGAATCATTATTTTTTTTTAGTGAATAAATTTGATTTTAATGATTCATAGTTTTACAATAAACGAAACAATCTCAAAACAATCTCAAAACGAACATGCCTATCTCCCAAACACTCGACAATCAGACTTCTTCTTTTCGCTCGGCCAACCAGGCCAATGGGGTCACTGCGCATCGGTTAGCGATGGTTAAAGATCCCCAGTGGACCAAGACTTGTACTACATCAAGGAAGATGGGTATCCTTGTTAATGGTCTTCCACTGACTCCAAAGGTTGACAAGTTAAAGAAGTTTATGGAAGGCAAGAAGGCACCCCATCAAAGGTTGCGAAAAGAACATCAACCGGAAGATTTCCACCTTCATTACTATCAACGATACGACGGCAATGCGACCACTGGCGAAGGGGTATATGTGTGGCCTAAGGATAGCAATTTGCTGTCGCTATCAGATGCGATACATCATCTCCCTATAGACAAGAAAAACAGACTTTCTTCTTGTATTGTCCCGATCTGTTTTGACTGTCATTTTCCCATCAACAGTAAAGAAATACCTATCAGAGATTATCTACATGGGTGGAGATCTTCTGATGGTGTCCCCGCTTCTCGGTGTCGGAATTATGAAGATGCTTCCTCGTTAGATGATAATGTCTGCGAGATGTGTCTCCCGAGTCCTATTCTGTGCTGTTGTTGCGATGAAGTTTTGACGAAGGAAGATGATCCACACAATATGGCGAAGGTGATGGGTGAATTCGCATGTCGTTCTTGTTTCAAAAATCCGGGACTTCAATGTTCATGGCGATACAGTGAAAAGAACAAACTCATTGATGATTTACCTTCTTATGTTGAGAGATTTTATCTATCGGACGAAGCGATTGAAAGGGAGAAAAGACTGTTAGGTGGCGTCCCTCGTAAACCACGCGAGGATATGACTCCCTTTTTGGAGGCAATCAGTATTCGGAATCTCATTGATCCCACGCATCCCGATTACTGGCCATTTGGTTTGGATTCTCAGGAATATTTGGAACACAAGACTCTAATGCGTTTCAACAATCCTTTCCAGGAAACCCCCGATGAAGCTTGGAGAAAAGTTGAGGTGACAGAAGAGGTTCTCTCAAACTATACCAGAGATATGGCGTCTGCTTACAAGAAATATGATTATACGGCAGAGGACAGAGGATCTCTACCGGATGAAATTATTTCTGGAGCTTGTAAGTATAGGTTTGTCGGTCAAAATCATGGGTTCACTTGTGATAGCGCGATATGTCAGGCGGTCTTTCAGCATCAAGAAGAGAATGATGGAGGTGCTTTCGCCGCCCTCATTGCTACGAACATTCCTATCTTTACTACGAGACCAGGTAGGATTGGAGGTACAGCAAGAGAAGCTGGTTTCGGTCAAGAGCGTTGTATTGCTTGTATTTCAAAAACATTTCATTATTCACCCAAATAATTAAATCATAATTAAATCAAAACAAAAAGACAAAAAACAATAAATTTTTTATGGTTTAGAGGCGATTGAATGATTTTCACAATCATAAACAACTTCCATTTGTTTTTTACCACAGCATGTTGATAAATATTTATCTTTGTGTGTCTTCCGAAATTTTCTATAAAAATTAGTTTTATATCTAACATGAGGAGCATCTTTTTCATCATTTTTGGGATCAGATATTAAATCACCATACCAGGGCCACATTTTATTATCCTCACTATCATCCATATTTAATAGTTCTGGATAGTCTAATGTAATTTCTCTGATACATTTTTTCCACTCTACGGGTGGTATAATAGGATTTGTAGTAAGATATTGAGTCATTCGTGGAATATATTCCTTTTTAAAATCAATATATTTTAAACGATCAGTATTTAATAATGATAATTGTATTTCTAAATCCTCGCAAAGAGAATTTAGTTCAGTAAGATATTTATCAATTTCATTTATTTTTTCAATAAACATTTGTTTTTTTATCCAAGCGGCAATAAGACTTGTTCCCATACTAGATACCGTTAGCATGACATTTACATATGTATTATAATTTTCAATAGGAGCATTACTTTCATCAACATTATTTGCTACTGTTAATCCAGATGTTAATGTAGATATAACAATAATCATCCAAGACCATTTATGTTCTGATTTTGTAAGATTATTCAGATAAAATAAACTAACGATTCTATTGTATTTTAATTTCCAAAGACTTTTTTGAAATCTATATCTTTTGATATCTGTCCACTCATTTGAATTATCATGTGTATCATCAAATGTATTCGCATAAATATAACGGATTTTTCTAGGTGTCAAAGGATTACTATCATCTGTTTTACTGCTACTATTTTCATTATCAATTGATTCGGTTAAATTTCTTAAATCAGCAATTTCAATAGAATTTTTACTAATATTTTCTTTTATTTCCTTGATAGTAATATCATTTATAGAATCATCTTTATCAGTAGAATCATCTTTACCAGTAATATCATCTTTACCAGTAATATCATCTATATTAATATCATCTGGTCCCTTTTTTGCGTCACTAAATTCTTCATCATCTATTTTTGATTGTTCAGAAGACATATTTATTATACATATATAATATTATGATATTCAGTTATTGTAAAAGTGAAATTTATTATTTATTATCAATATTATTAAAATCATATGATATAGATATTATTAAAGATATTTACAAGAGGAAACGAGAGATAGAAAATAAAGAAACGGTAAAATGGTATATTTCTGAAGGTAAAAAATATAAAAAATACAAAGAAGGAACTCTTATAAATCTTATTTTATTTAATCCATATCATGAATATAATAAATCGTTACATATTAATCATAAAAAAGTATTTCATTTAAAAATATTATTTGAAACATTTCTTTTATCTGGATTTATATTAATTAAAACCGATGATATATATTATCTACCTTCTTTAAGAATCCATGTTAAAATATTAAATGGATTCGTTAATAATTATGGTATTTTAGAAATATATAATAAGATATTTCAATATAATATGAATTATACAGATTTAGTAGGTAATAAATGTATTAGAAGTATTGTTTTAGATGGAGATGATTTAATATATAAAACAATCGCAATTAATAATAATAAATTTATAGAACCGGTTGATAGATTACCGCGTTATGGATTACCGCGTTATGGATTACCGCGTTATATTTAATAAATTTGATAAATTTGATATTTTTCAATTTTATCATTAATTAATTTGAAATGATACTACAATTTATAATGACTATTTATATAATTACTAATGTGTATGAAACAATAATTATGAAAAACGAAACCCCTATTCGTGACATGAAAGAATTTATTGAAAACCAACAATACAGAGAAGATCAATTAAGATATCAATGTAGTTTAGAGAATCATGTAATTAAACCTAAAAAATCTAATTATGAAATCATTATAGATGATATAAGTATGTATTTTAAAAATATTCACAGTAATTATCCCAAATTAAATGATTCACCTATTGTAATTCATAGTTATAATGAATTTATGAAAGAAAGTCTTAAAAATGAAAATATAAATAGAAGAATAATATACAACGATGATATTTATGTATTAAAAAGTACCGACCCATTACATTGGAGTTTAGAATTAAATGATTTATCTCTTGATATTTCTAAGATAACTATTTTACAATGAATCATCCTATTAAGAAATTTATCACTGTTATGAACATTATTTATTCATATTTATTCTAAAATTTGATTATCCTTTTATTTTTTTATCATAAACAAAACTAAAAGGATAAAAAACTTATCAGGATGAATTCTAAAAACGGATTGATGTGTCTTGGTCCACCGTGTAGGCTTTCATGCGATAGGATGATCCCTTGTTCTGATAGAGAGATATCTTCAGAACAAGAAAGAAAAAAAGATCAACGATCATCTAATGCCGAGTTCAATGTGAGTCATGAGGTATCCACTCTAAGAGATGAACTCAAAGAGACGCATAAAGCATATCGGAATGATATTCTTTCTTATGAAAAGCACATCCACAGTCAATCAACGCATATTAAAGATTTGGAGGAAATGGTGAATAAAAGAACTTCGGAGATTACAGAGCTTGAACGGACAATGAGTCTAGCTCAGTGGCATCGTCAACATATGGAAAATCTAAAATTAGAATTAGAAAAAGAAAATGAAAAATGGATTGGCGTAACTCTGAAGTTTCAGTATTTGTTTGAGCAGATGGATAAGATAGGTCTCAAACAGTCTGAAGATATCTTTGATTGTTTTAGGGATATTAAAGTTCCCGGCGTATGTGTTCACATTAGAGAAAAATATGTTCCTACTGAGTTGACTAACGCTTTTTCGGATGAAGATGACG
>Ga0209632_10005699_pt1 | contig 10737 bp, 10 predicted proteins | sample COG_10_FD_184754 | JGI IMG/M metagenome (GOLD analysis project Ga0209632, IMG submission 184754) | Pelagic Microbial community sample from North Sea - COGITO 998_met_10 (SPAdes) (version 2) | ecosystem: Environmental > Aquatic > Marine > Neritic zone/Coastal water | place: Helgoland, sampling...
TTGTCGTCTTGCAGGTTGGCAAGGGAGGAAACCATGAGGTGGTTCAGCACGCTGGCAGCCAGCATCGAGGGCAGCAGCATCAGGAAATAGGCGCGGTTGTAAAAACCAAGCTCTGCTGCACCCCAAACCTTGGCCACAAGAATCGAGTCTAGATTGCGCATCAGGTAGATCACTATCCCGTTGACCACCAGTAGCCCGCCAAAGCTGACCATGGCGCCAAGCCCGGCAGTGCGGCGCGGGGCATAAATCTCGATGCCACTCCAACGGATCGCTAGGGCAGCGCGCACCATCGCCTGAACGGGCAATTGCGCCACAAGCGCCCAATAGCCCGCGCCCGAAAGAGCGAGCCCCAGCGCCACCGCGGCCCCGACCAGAAGGCCCGTCACCTCGATGATCGCGGAGCCACGAAAGTTCATCTGGCGTATAAGCAGGGCCATCGGCTGTACGGCAATGCCGGATAGCAGGAAGCTGATCCCAGAAACCATTGCGATCTGGGTGATCGCCGGCTCATTGTAGAAATCGGCAAGAAATGGCGCCGCTGCTGCCATAAGGCCCCAGACCAGCAGGCCAATAGCGGTGTTGATCCAGAACAGCGCGCTTACCTGCGCCCGGTTAAGCGTTTGGCTACGCACGGTGGCCCAGCTTAGCCCCATATCGGCAAACACCTGAAGCAGCGCTGTAAGGGTGGTGACCATGCCCACCAGCCCATAATCAGACGGCAGAAGAATGCGCGCCAGAATGGCAGTAACCACCAGCGAAAGGCCATTGCGCGTTATTATCTGGGCGGCCGACCAGATGGCCCCCTTGCGCGCACGGCTGCCTATTTCGTTGGAGACGACAAAACCAATTGTCTCCCCAGCGCTTTTATCGGTGGGCTTTCCCGTCATGTATGCCTCGCCTACCGGTCAAACCTACGGGCAATGGCTTGCGCCGGTCGTTCCACGACGACGGAGACCACCCACGAGAGCCCCATGAGCGAGCCAATGAGGGCAAGTGCTACGGCGACATAACCCCAGAGCGGCCAGCCGACTGGTAGAGCTGTCAACACCAGGAGCCCGAGATTGCCGTGCAGAAGATAGAGCGCGTAGCTGATCGAACCGAGACACACCAGCGGTCGGACGGCGAATGCGCCCAGCCATGGCCTGCGAACGACCAGCGTCGCAAAGGTGATGAAGAACACCGTGACAAACGCCATCTCGTGTGCATCGCGGAGTAACGACATTGCCGCGAGCCAGACCAGAACTAAGCCAGCCAAGGCAAGGGTTCGGCGACGGTCGATGAACGCCTCATAGGCCAGCACGCCGGCTGCGAAGAGCGGTAGATAGTGCAAGAAGAACGGGGCCTCCATGTAGAAGTGGAGAGCTGCACTGCTTGACATGTGGTACAACGGGACCAAAACCGCCAAGGCCGAAACCATGATGGCCGCCAGGTATCGGGTGCCTAACAACGTAGCGATCACAAGCGCCCAAAAGTAGAACCGCACCCCACGAAGAGCGACCAATAGGCAGCGTCGATATAGTTATCGACCTCGAACAGCGGTTTCCAAACCCACGGCGCGGTGAAGGTTAAGGACGGCAGAAAGCCGGTCATGTCGACCCTGCGCAGATCAGCTAATGGCGTCTCCACGACGTGCATCGCGGGATAGGTGATCACCGATGCGACCAGCATGGTCGGCCAGAGGCGGAAGAACCTGTGGCGTAGGAACATGGCGGCCCCCGACATCCTTTCCATGGTGTAGGCGATCACGAATCCCGAGATGATGAAGAACAGGTGTACCCCGAGGTAGCCATACTGCGCTAAAGGGAAAATCCTGTCGCCGTATGGGTAGAACTCTTGGTCGGGATAGATCGAAACGAGCGCCTGAAAATAGTGGTAAAACACCACCGCCAATATCGCGATCCCGCGCAACCCGTCGAGCTCGCGTGCGCTGCCGTATGAGATCTCTATGGTCAAGCCCCCCAGTACCTTAGAGCCTTTGATCGCTATCGGTTTTAGGGAACGCCGACTTGAGATCGAAAAATACCTGCTGATCCTTACCCAAGGCGCGCAGAGCCTCTACGCCCTTGAGCTTCAGCGCGGTGTGAGGCACCGCAAAGATTATCGCGTCATAGGTGCCGGGCTCCGGCGATTCATTGATTTTTAGCCCGTATTCCGCTTCGGCTTCTGCCGCATCGACCCATGGATCATGAACGTCGACACTGCACCCATAATCTTTCAACTCAGCAATCACATCGACGATGCGCGTATTGCGCAAGTCTGGGCAGTTTTCTTTGAAGGCAAGGCCCAATATCAGCACACGGGCGCCGTTTACGGAAATCCCTTTCCGAATCATCTGTTTGACCATCTGACTGGCCACATAAGCGCCCATCCCGTCATTGATGCGTCGCCCGGCAAGGATCACCTGCGGGTGATAGCCGATGGCTTCGGCCTTGTGGGTCAGGTAATAAGGGTCGACGCCGATGCAGTGCCCGCCAACAAGGCCAGGGCGGAAGGGCAGGAAGTTCCACTTGGTACCCGCCGCCTTTAGAACCGCTTCGGTATCGATACCCATCTTATTGAAGATCATCGCAAGCTCATTGACCAATGCGATGTTTAAGTCGCGCTGGGTATTCTCAATCACCTTGGCGGCTTCCGCTACGCGGATGCTTTCGGCCTTGTGGGTGCCCGCAGTGACGATGCTGGCGTAAAGCCTGTCCACTATGTCTGCCGTCTCCGGTGTGGAACCCGCGGTGACCTTGGTGATCGTGGTCAGGCGGTGCAGCTTGTCGCCGGGGTTGATGCGCTCGGGCGAGTAGCCGCAGAAGAAATCTTCGTTGAAGGTTAAGCCCGAGACGCGCTCCAGCACCGGCGCGCAGTCTTCCTCGGTCGCGCCGGGGTAGACGGTACTCTCATAGATGACGATGTCGCCTTTCTTAAGGACTTTGCCGACCGTTTCAGATGCCTTTCGCAGAGCAGTCAGGTCCGGCTGCTTTTGCGCATCGATGGGCGTGGGCACTGTGACGATGTAGATCTGCGCGTCTCGGATTGCCTCAAGATCGGTGGTGTAGGTAAGATGCGCGGCTTGTGCCAGCTCTTCCCGCTCCATCTCGCGGGTACAATCCTGGCCCGCCTGCAATTCGGCGATGCGGCCGGTGTTGATATCAAAGCCAATGGTTGGGCGGTGCTTGCCGAATTCAACGGCAAGCGGCAGACCGACATAGCCAAGACCGATGATGGCGATTGCGCCCTTGGGGGCGTCCCGGTCCGTTGCGTTCGTATTGTCCATTGCCTGTGCCTCAGCCTCTACTCTTGCTCGATGAACCGGCGGCAGGCCTGTTCGAGCCCCTCTCGGATTTCCACGATCTTTTCGGAGCGTCTGGCGACCGCCGCAGGGGCCAGATCCCGTTCCAGCAAAGCTAGGTCCATGGCACCGTCGGGGTTTACCTTCAGAACCGGCATCAGCTCGATGATGCCCTTCAGCCGTGCTTGCTCGCTGTGATGATCGAGAGCGCCGTCGACGAAAATCACCGGCGTGCCGAATGCGAGGCAAGGTAGGGCGCAATGGATCCGCGAAGTCACCACCAACTCTGCGTTGGCGTAGAGGCCCAGTACCTCCGCTGCCACCGCGTGCCGAAGAGCGGGGCTGTCCGACTCCATCGGCCGGGAATGCTCGATAAACTGCACGCGGCCGCGCATCGCCACCGACACTACCTCGTCGAGCACGCGCGCTTCGATCTCTGTCCGTACTCGCGCCGGGGCCTTGCCGAGGCCTATCGACTGCAAGAGCCGCTGCTTGCGCCCTACCGGAGCGTTCATCTTGTAGAGTAGGTCCACCGCATAGACCCCGGCGCGCTCGGCAGCCGCGTCGGCAACGTAGCACTCGCGCTCGAGGGTGAGGGTGAGACAGCCCGAGTGATAGGCGTCGATCTCGGCTTGCTCGAAAAGCTTCAGCGTCTGATGGTCGCGGCAGCCCACCGGCGCGTTATGTCCGAAGAAGTCGCGGCCGCGCCGGAGCATCTCGCCGGCCGGCACAGGGTTCATGTGGAACGACACCAGAAGCGGGTCGATATCCTCAGAAGGTGGCCAGAAGCTGGGCTCATGCATGAACCAGCCGTTCAGGATGATCCGCGCCTTAGTGCCGCGATAGCCCGCGAGCTCGGCGCGGGTCATGTATCCATCGACATTCGGCAGGAACCGCTTCGCGGCCTGCACCTGGATGTCATCGCCGACGTTGAAGCGTCGGTCTGGACCTGCGGGGTTGTCGAGAAGGATGTGTTTCATTTTGTACTTCCGCAGTTTCGCTCGGTTCCGGGACCAATGTGCGTGCGCACCCTCATGATAGCCTTCGGAAGAAGACGACACCGGCGCTCTCGTCCACCAGCCGTTTGCCATCCGGGGCAAATTTGTGGACGAACTGCTCTTCCTCGAACATCACGGGCACGACCTCGCAATCCGCCGCGAAAGCCTCCGTGTCCTCGAAACGATAATTCGCATTGAAGATCACGAGATGCCCCCTGGGGGCGAGACGCGCGTGGAGCAGCGTTGTAGTTTCGGCGAAGGCCGAGAACGGATAGATGTCCGAGATGTCGCTGATGCCCTTGGTTGTGGGCCATTTGCACAGGACTGACATAGCGAAGATCAGATCGTAGGTCTCGGATCCATTGGCGAAGGCGTCGAAATCGAAGATTTCCACGTCGTTGTTCGTGTAGGCCTTGGAGCGGGCGGCAATCAGAGCGGCCTCGTCAATGTCGACCCCGTCGATCCGTGCACCAGTGAAATAGTGCGCGTCGAGGCTCTGGATCTCCTCGCCGGTCGAACAGCCGAACGAAAGGATACGCAGATCTGTAGTCTCACAGTGCACATCGCCCATCGCGCGGAAAATGAACGGATACCTGTCCACTTGCGTCCAAGTCGACATCTGCTGGCGGGCGCGATGCCCGCTCGCCTTAGGCGCCGATCCGGCGGGCCTCAGGGCCCGTCGCAGGGCTCGGGACATTTTTCTCAACGGTTCATCCATCTGACTTTTTGATCTCTCAGGCACGTGTTTTAGGCCGAACTTCCCGGGGGCATCGGCCTAGTTCATTTCCCGGAATACTTCCGGAACCACTCCACGAAATGCGCGATCCCGTCCCTGAAGTCTGTCTGAGGTCGGTACCCTGTAAGCCGCTGCAGCAACGTCGCATCCGCCCAGGTTGCGGGCACGTCGCCTTTTTGCATGTCCATATAGTTGCGGATGGCTTTTTTGCCCAAGGCGTCTTCGATGGCGTCGATGAAATCGAGCAAGCGCACCTTGTCGGAATTGCCGATATTAAGGATGCGGAAGGGCGCGACGGCCGATAAGCTGTCCCATTCAGGGATATCGTCGCGGGAGGCAGGGCGTTCTGGCACGGCGTCGATCAGTAAACGGATGCCACGCACAAGGTCGTCGACATAGGTAAAATCGCGATACATGTCGCCATGGTTGTAAATGTCGATAGGCCGGTCATCGAGGATCGCATCGACGAATTTGTAGAGCGCAAGATCAGGCCGCCCCCAGGTTCCATAGACGGTGAAGAAGCGGAACATCGTCGTCGGCAAGTTCCACAGGTGCGCGTAGGCATGGGCCATACTTTCGTTGGCCTTTTTGCTCGCAGCGTAGATCGTAAGCTGCGTGTCAGCCTTTTCGGTCTCCACAAAGGGCATCTCGTCATTGGCGCCGTAGACCGAACTGGTGGAGGCCATCAGCAGATGTTGCACCTCGAGCCGACGCGCCGCCTCCATCACGTTGAATGTGCCGATGACGTTGGAATCCAGATAAGCGCGCGGATTTTCCAGGGAGTAGCGTACGCCCGCCTGCGCCGCGAGATGCACGATCACGTCGGGCTGGAAGTCGTCCGCCAGAGCGTCAAACCGCGCCTGGTCCTCAAGCAACCCTTCCATGGCCGAAAAACTTGGGTTCTTCAGCAGCATCGCGTGACGGCGCTGCTTCAGCATGACATCATAGTAATCTGTCATCCCGTCATAACCCTGCACCCGGAACCCCTCGTCCAAGAGCAGTTTCGCAAGATGAAACCCGATGAACCCAGCGGTTCCGGTGATCAGTACTTTTCGTTGTGTCATGTTTACTTTCAAAAGGATCCGACGCCCGAAGACTTTTCTGGCGACAGGTCATCGCCGACCTCATCCCGAAGCACTTCGATTTCGGTTTTGAGTGCATCAAATTCTTGGATCTTGCGCTCCAGATACCGCTTGGTGATTGCGGCCTTCTCGGCAATGCCATTCGGCGTCAGGTTGTACGCATAACGCCGCTTGTCCCGCGCAGCCGTGAAATTCCCAAGCTTGACCAGACCTTTATCGATCAAGGCACTCAATAAGTAATGGGCGCTGCCATTACTTATGCCTACCGCGTCCGCTAGTTCACGCTGGGACATTTCGGAGTTGTCATGTAAGAGCCGCAGAACACGAAACCTTACGTCTTCCTGAGCCTTGGTACGTTGACCTGCCATTTGATTTTCTCAGGCTGCCGCACGAGGACTGCCTTCAGGGCGCCTCGGGATTCCAAACAAAAAACGAATGAGGAATGAATCACATTGCTCTGCCTTGAGCGATATCAGAACGCCGCAGCTCTGGAAAGGCATTTTCCACTATGGAATTAGGCGTTTTCACCTTTTCCAAATGGAGCAGACCAAAATATGGCGTGGAAGCCGATTGGCTTCACAGTGCTGGGGCCATTTATTGGGCTTTCCCGTCGCCGAACAAACGGTTTTAATGCGGTTAGACGTTTGCTTGTGCGGCAAGTGGAAGGCGCTGGTCACCAGAACCCACGTTTCGCGGGGCACGGGTGAGGAACCTCGCTTAGTGGTATTCTTCATGTATGGTTTCAGCAGATGTTCTGAAACAACTTGAAAACCGGAGCCATGATAGGGCTGACATCAGGCTTTCGGCTGCTATGCTGGGGTTATTAAGGCATACTTTCATTCAAACACCGGGATAAACGTCGCTAGACGTGCTGGCCACATCCCACAGGAACCCCATTGCCTAAGATGAGCTCGCGCCTGATTACAGTTCTGTCATTGGCATCAACCTCCGCTTTGGGATGCGTCATCTGCTGGCTCGCCCTGACGCCCCAGGACTGGCCAGAGCTGAGTCCATCACTCCCCCATGACAAGCTGGCTCACACGGCCGCATTTGCAGCGCTCGTGCTGCCTTCCGCCGTCCTTCGACCTCGTTTTTTGTGGTGGACGCTACCACTCGCCGCTGCCTTGGGTGTTGGGATCGAATTGGTACAGCCGCTGGTGGGGCGGTCACAGGAAAGCATGGACGTTGTTGCTGATTTTATCGGGTTGGGGTTGGGAGCTGCGCTTGGACTGTTGATCCGGTGGTTTCTGAAACGGCGCTGGCAATAATCAGCGTAGCAGCGGTGACTATTCAGGACGCTCTACCCAAGACCTGAAACAGTCTTTTGACCCCTTTGGCGGCTAGGTTCAGCGCGCGAGAGAGCCACTTCGCCCGTATTCGGAGCCAATACATCTCATTAATCCCCACACCGCCGTGTCTTGGATGGTTTTCAGGGTCAAGAGTGCTTGCAACCACTTCCCCCCATTTCAGAGCTCGCCGCAGCCCTCGATTGCTCATTACAGCTGGGTTATCGGCAAGGAACGCCCTGTCCACGTCGTCTAGCAACCGGCACATCCGCACGTAATCCAGCGTATGCCTGAACGACCTGTGAGCGTTGCTTGCAAGGGCGGCGTCTCGCCGGTGATGAAGCACGCTGTGACACAGCCGCATGGTCAGCGTGGGCACGTAAAACTGCCCCGTGGCACAGGACCGCTCGACGCTGTTAGCGGACAAGCAATCCGTCAGCTGCTGGAAGGGTTTACCCGGTCCCAAGGCGCGATGAATCTCTACGTACTGATTGACCTCAGGATGCCACAGAGGGTGCAGGTGATGGTGCCATTCCCTCGCGCCGTAGCGCGCTAAGCTCTTGTCATCTATACGAAATCCACGATCGACCAGCCCTTGAAATAGCGCTTCAGCCTGCGTCCCGGGCAACCAGAGATCGAGGTCGCCCACCACCCTGCTGCGATTGATTGCGTCACGGGGGGACACAATATCGATCCCGCCTTTCAGCACAGTTGGCTTGACCCCCACGCTGGTTGCGACGGTGATGACGTCTTGAAACACGACACTCAAGTCTTTGTGCAGAAACTCATTGAGGAGCACAGTATCCTGAAGGAGTTGCTGGCCATCCGCGGAGATCAGGTCGAGCGCGTTGAACCTCCGCAGATGAAAGAACAGCTCGGGGGCCACAAGTTCAGAAACCGATGCCGTGATGATCCCCTGCCCCGCTGGTGTCGCACACAGCGCCGCGGCATCCCGCACGCGCTCTTCTCGTTCCGAAAACAGCGCTCCCAAAAGGCTCCAATCCAACCCGCGTTCCATCGACCCAGCGCCCCTACCCGAGAACCATCAGCAGGCGCAGCGCCAAGGCGTCGCGACGTAATGAGGGCTGGCGCCGGCCAAGCACGTTAGATCCAGTCATCGATCAGCTTTGCCGCAAGCGAGAAATCATGATAGCGCAGCTCGGCAACGCGTGATCCTGCGACAAGATCAAAGATCTGCTTAACATTCTGAAAACAAACATTTTTCATGACAACCTCTGAAGCAAAAACCCTCTGGAATGCGTCCAGACTGTCAACGCTTTCCAGCGCATTGACCTCTGAATCATATTGCACGAACAGAAACCGGGTGTTCGACAGAGTACGGGGCGCGCAGGTTTGCGGTAGGGAGAGGTATTTGATCCGCTTCCCAAAGCGCAAAAAGTGCTGCTCCTCCAATGGCACTTTGGCGGTTTCGAGAACCGCCCACGAGCCTTCCTTGATAGTCGAAGGTGACCTGACCTGCTCGCAGGATTTGTCAGGGAAAACGGGGAGCACGTCGTCATGGAAGAGCGTCCAACCGGCCTGATGCAACAGCCAGGCCAGCGTTGTCTTGCCGCTGCCACTTGGGTTACACAGCACCAGCTCGACCCCATTTCTGGTCACCAAAGCCGCGTGCAGTGCACCAATGGCGTTCTGGTAGTCGATAGACAGCTCGGTGATCTCGTTGAACAGGTCCACCACCAGCGCGTCCAGGCTCTCATAAGTCATCCGGCTGATTAGTTTATGACCCCAAACCGACTTGATAATGCCATCAGGATTTCCATCGATCACGATGTCTGCGGCAGCGGGTTCTGGGTGGCCGTCAGTGATATCAAAACACCGGCTTAGGTCTCGCAAAAGCTGATCGCTGTATACAGGCGCGATGTGCAAGCGAATGGGTTTTCGACCGACGCAAAGACTGACCCTTATCAAACCAGTTTCGCCTGAAGGATCTGGCCATGCAGACACCGACGCATCGTGATTGAGCGGGTTTGTTTGAGTTTCAAGCGGAAGTCTTTGGTCTGCTTCCCAGAGACTATCCCAAACACCCGCCAGAGCACTTGGGCGGGGAAGCTCGTCAGGGGGATGTGCAACCGACGTCAGCGGATCAATGGAGCTGTTATACAACTCCAGGACCTCACTGCCAAAACTGTCTAAATATAAAACTTGGCCAGAGTTATCGGAAAAAACGGCTGTTTTTCCTAAACTCTGGCCAAGAATCTTATACGGCACTACTTAGCATTCCACCATTGGTGGTATTCAAGTTCCGCTGTTGTTGTCCCAAATATCACCGTCAGCACTTACAGCATGTGCCCGAGTGGCAGTGAACACCGCCACTACGCCAGCGCCAACACCCGCAGCAGCAAGGCGCTTCATCGCTTCACGGCGATTGTTAGTCTGGGACACTTCAGTGTCGGTGGTTTCCACGGCGTGGTTGGTCATTTCAATCCGATCGCTCATTTTCATCTCCTTTATTTCACCAATTTCCAAGACGCTTTGACTAGAAAGACAAGGTCGCTCCGATGGAGCCACCCTCGTCACCAGCGTCGTAATTGGCGTAAAGATTCAAACCGCTGAGGTTGTACGAAATGCCAATGTCAGGTTGGAGATCCTGGTCAAATCCAATGGCTAAACTGTAACCATTGAGGTTTGTGGAGGCAGAAACAGAGTACGTGATGCCTGCCTTTTCATGGTCATCAGCACTTGATGATCCGAAGGTTGTTGAAACGGCAAACTCGGCCAAATCCATGGAAGCTCGCAGGCCCCAGTCAGTGGAGGAATCTGTTGCCGCTGCTAGAGATAGTCGGCCCATCGCGTAGCTCAGGCCCAAGTCCCATTCGGAAATGCCGAAAGCGTCAGTCGGGTTATCCAGCGCAACATCTATCGATGCAGCCAACCCACCTAGCGTAATCGTACCGCCGGTGATCACCTCTAGCTCTCCAAGTGAGTCGAGGGCATTGAGGTCCAGGGCGATATAGGGGTTAGCGCCCAGTGGGCCAATGCCTTGGGCGATAACAACGAGGCCGTCCGCTGAGATATCAGCCTGATCCCCTGCGCCAGCAATTGCGGATACGCCACCAGCGTAATCACTCGATTGCATGGTCAAACGACCAAAGCCGCCGTCAATGAAAATTGACGCATTCGATACGGTCGCGACTTTTGAGCTGTTATTCATGTAGTAGGCGGTCGAAGAGCCCTTGACGCCTGTCAAACACGCTGCACCGACAACCATCTTGGTCTCGGAAGACGCCATTTGCACTTCCATGAACGGGCCAACGTAAATCAGCGCATCTGTGATCGCCGCAAGCGAACCCCCAGCACCGTCGAAATCGACCTGGCCCTTAGACGCGAAGTCAAT
>Ga0209632_10005700_pt1 | contig 10736 bp, 11 predicted proteins | sample COG_10_FD_184754 | JGI IMG/M metagenome (GOLD analysis project Ga0209632, IMG submission 184754) | Pelagic Microbial community sample from North Sea - COGITO 998_met_10 (SPAdes) (version 2) | ecosystem: Environmental > Aquatic > Marine > Neritic zone/Coastal water | place: Helgoland, sampling...
CATTCAGAGACAATAAATCAAAAAATAGATCTGTAAATTACCTAATATCTGGAGCTACAGATCACAACGAAAGTAGGCATTGGTATGACCTTTCTAAGGAACATAAACAATTTGTTGCAGAACTAATTATGGGCATCCCCCAAATGCTCGATGAAATGAAGAAGGGGCGGAATTGGAAAAATAGAAATGGGATAAATAAGTTTGATGGCTGGAAGCCTGTATTTAAACAAATCGAGTTAAAACTACCAAAAAGTAAATATGCAAAAATAGCAAAAAATCTTCCAATCAAGGTAATTAAGTCAAAAAATAACAGCAATGAAATGATGCAGATGATGTCTGACTTGCAAAGTGTCAAAACACTTAAAATGCATGGCAAAAACACGGTTGAAGTTAATTGGATTAATTATATTGGAGGTAATAATAGCAAAAAACCTACAGAATTATTTTTAGCCCAAGCTCCAGTTTCTGTTTCAGTGGAATCTCAAGTACTTGAAGAGATTTTTTCTGACCCAGTATTTAATTTAAAATAGAAAGGAAATGAAATGAATAGACGAGATCTCATAAATTTTCTAGCTGCAGGAATTGCTATTCCTCTGGCACCCATATCTATCTCAGCGGCAAGCATAAAAAGCGGCAAGCGATTGATACTGGTTGAATTGTCTGGTGCGAATGATGGCCTAAATACTGTTATACCAATCAAGGATGAAAGATATGGAGAACTGAGGCCAAGAATAAGAATAGATAGGTCAAAAGCATTTAATCTTGGGAATGGCCTTGTATTGAATAGTGCCATGAGAAGCTTGGATGGCGCTCTGCAGGCTGGTGACCTAGCAATTATGCAAGGCCTTGGCTATCCCGGCCAAAATAGATCACATTTTAAGTCTATCGCACTTTGGGAGACAGGCGGTGATGGAACTAAATCAAGGAAAAATGGCTGGCTCACCGAAGATATAGAACAAATGACTGGCAGCGACCAATTAGATGCACACGGAATTAGTCTTGATGGGGGAATGGGCATTTTTGCTTCGCCTTCGGGTGTTTGGTTATCAATGACATCACTAGGTCAATTTTCTACATTGCAAAAAAAATTAGCAATTCCAAATCAAACATTATCATCAAACCCAGCACTTTCTTTTGTTCTTGATAGAGCGCACGCATTAAATTCATCAATGCAAAGTATATCATCAAAAATATCAAGATTACGTAATAAAAATTTAAATATTAATGCTGGTGATTTTGGAAAGCAGGCTAGCATGGCTGCTTATTTAATAGATGCGGGTATCTCAGCCCCTGTTCTTAAACTGAAAATTGGTAGTTTTGATACTCACGAGAACCAGACTTGGCGTCATAGGAGGCTACTTCAAGATTTAAGCAAGGGCTTAAGTGGCTTACGCCGCGCGTTGATACAAAGTGGACATTGGAACAATACTTTGATTATGACATACTCCGAATTTGGTAGAAGGGCAAAAGAAAATGAGTCAGGTGGAACGGATCACGGCACTGCAGCTCCTCATTTTCTGATGAGTGGATCGCTTGAGGGGGGATTATGGGGAATTCATCCTGATTTGGGAAATCTAACAGATGGTGATGTAAAATTTACAACTGACTATCGAGTTGTTTATGATAAAATTTTATCAGATTGGTTTGGTCTGAACAAAAATCGCTTTAAAAACTATCGCTCAAATATTGTTGACGGTCTATTTTCCTAATATGATATGGTTAAGTAATAACTCCAAAAAAGGCATAATATCTATCCCAATTTGATGTTACTCTTCGGGCATATAATCTGATAGCCTTTCGATGGCACGTGCTTTATGAGCTTTGACGAAATTAATTGTCCTCCAAGATTATCCCTAAGTCTCTTAATGCGCATGGCACCCGAGTTGTCGTCACAATCACTTTTGTTTTTACCACTAATTATACTCTCAAGTGATAAAGCATTAATATATTCGCCATCAAGTCCACACTCTAGAAGCACACTCAAAGTTTCAATATTACTTTCACTCAACTGAAACCAATCACCGTTTATTTGAACAGAATTTTCAGACCTTAATAACTCAATTGACTGGGCATTAAGCGATGTTGATTGCAAAAGTCCAAATTGCTTTCGCAATTCTATGTTTGAGAAAATCAAACCTACACAAATCATCATTATAGTTAGCACAACAAAAAATAATGTGAATATTATTCTTGAATACAACGCAATAGAATTCTCAAATAAGCTGCCTGACTGGGCAAGTACCTCAAGTAATTTAATCTCCACTTGGTTTGTAAAGTCATTCTCAATGAATATATTCTCAATTCTATTATTAAAGACTTGTGGGTCAGGGACCATGAAGTAAAGCAGACCAAATGCTAGAACTGTTAATATTAGGCCAATAATAATTACACTAGAAAAAACTTTATCTAACTTAATATTTAAGAAAGTATTCACCCAAATCCCTTTTCATTTTTTCTATTTTAACATTTTCATTGGCTTTTACAATTTGGAGCAATGTCCAGCCGTTTGAGTTTAGTCGATTATTAATTTTAGTACCAATATCTTTCATTGTACATGTCTCGTTTATTTGCATCAATCCAAGGTGTAACTTTAATGGATTATTTTTTTTAGCTTTATATAAAACAAAACATTGAGTTGCATGAGCTTCAGAAAACATAATTGTAAAACAAAAAACTACTGTAATTTTTATAAATTTGGCAAACATAATCAGTTCTTTCATTTTTGGAAAATCATAAAAATATTTTAAATGTTATTCAATATCAAAGCCATGTTTTTGAATAACTAGGGGTATTCTAATCAAATGATTTAATCATATGAATTAATGGAGAACAAACATGAAAAATATTAAAATAATTACCTGTATGATAGCATTTTTACCAAGTGTGGCAATTGCAGAAAAATATGCAACTATAATAAATATTAAACCTAACTATTCAAATATAACAAATTACATAAATGAAGAGTTTTGTATTAATAAAGAGCGTCCAATATACGATCATTCTTATTATGAGCGTTCAAATGGGGGGGATGTTTTAACTGGAATGATTATAGGTGGATTACTTGGAAAAGGCGCAACTGGAAAAGATAAAGGAGCCGCTGCAGGTGCGGTACTTGGTGGAATTATCGCTGGGAGTCCCAAAAAAACCAAATCACGTATTGTGGGCTATGAACCAGTTAAAAATTGCGAAGTGCGAAAAGTTCCAAAAACAATAAGGCATATAAAAAACTATACTATTGATTATAAATGGCGTGGAATTATTGGATCTTCGTATACATATAATAATTATAGTATAGGTGATCAAATACCCATTTCTATAAACATAAATGCGAAGTAAGATATAATTGTTTGCGAATTAATATCAAAATAATTTACCAAAAAGCACCCAGAAAAAGATTGTTTGTTATTACTAAGAATCTTTTTTTGAGTGCAATTCATAGAACCCCAAAGCTAATAGCTGTATAAACAGTATTTGTTATTAAACATACCATATATCTAAAATGATCTTCACTTAACCCTACTGAAGACATATAACAACTTCATGTCTTTTGAAGTTACATCATTTGTATTTCTGCAGATATAGAATTATCATCATTTACAAGCCAAAAAATTTCATAATCAACTTCTGCATCTTCATCTTCTGGATCTTCGGCAAAGCATTTTCTTGCGAGAACACCACATCCATAAGATGCTGCATCATATTTTTCCTCATCTATTGAACTGAGTTCACCGCTTTGGTATTGATCTATTAGACTGTGCAATGATGCAGCTGATATTAGCTCCCCAGTTTCTTCTAAAATACTTGCAAGAATTAATTCTTCAGTAGCGTAAGTTTTATTTCTTGGGTCTTTTTTGTAATCATTTGCAATTAAATCAGCGATTTCAAACATATCTTTCATAATTAATTACCTTCTAATATCTTTTAAATTAGTTAAATAACAAAAAATGAATTTCCATTTAGTTTCAACGGAAGATTAAATATGATTGAATAACCACATTAAATATAGTCTTATTTAAAGACCTTGTGATTACTGGAATATTTTATGTTTAGATTGTTTAAAAGTATAATTAAAACACTATTGTTTATATTTATTGGTGTGCCAATTTTGCTAATGTGCTGGAATTATATATCTACTTCACTATCATATTTAGATCAATCATCATTAACCTTAGAGCCGTCAGCTTCTAGTGATGGAGCCAGTAAAGAAGAGCAAATAGAAGAACTAGAACAAAAAATCAGGCAAGAAAAACTGACTAAAAGAGAGAAAAGGGGTAAATTACTTAGTAAAGCAGGTGAGGAAGGTAATTTAGCCCGAGACAAAGTTTTAAATTCGGATTTTGTATATTTAAATAATATACATCAGAGACCAATAGCCACATTAACTAAAACAGAAAAGGCACTTCTAATTAAAAAACTCGAAGGTGAAACCGTAAAATTCACCGCTTTTATTGATGGTATGAGAGCATACGATATAAAAAAACTTTATGAAGGCTCCCAAGAACTTGAAAAAACTGGAGCAATATCCGTAACTGACACTTTTTGGTTTTGGGACTATTCGATTGAAGAAGCAGTGTATTGTACCTTTAGGCTTTTTGATATTGAATCTAGACAAAATTTTTTAAGATTAAATTCAAACGAATGGAATCGATTTGAAAAATTTACAATAAAGGGAGAATTTGAGTCTATTAAATATACGCCATGGGCATTACCTCAGATGGTAAATAATGAATGGTATGAAAGAAAGGCAAAGCACAGAATAAATTTAAAAGATTGTATAATAATGTAATAATTTAATATCTTTTGGTGACAAAATTTTCTTAATAATTAGAATAACTATTATGTAGATAGAATGTACTTACTCACAAAATTTGATGAAAATTACCTTCAACTCTTAAATCTTCGTACTCTCTATTAACTACCATCTAAAATGCTTTACAAATATTGTATCTGAATTCAAATCGTTTTCTATATCAATACATGTTTGAGGTGTTATGGATGATTTTATAGTATCTCTATATCCATCTCTTTCATATTCATAACTGGTTATTCTTTCACCACTATTAACATCTTCATCCCAAGTAATAGTTAACTGATCTAGTCCCTCAAAATACTTCCTCATTACGTCTTCATTTGTTTTCCAAGAAGTATATCCAAGTTCAGAACATATCTGGTTCTTAATAAGTATCTCTCTCATTATCTTTAGTTCTGGTTCATAACTCTCAAAGACTGGAATATTTTTATTCGAGTATCCAGAGCTGGGTATTATTATAACAATGAGTACAAGAAACTTTATAATCTTCATTTAAATATACCCATATTAATAACTTTATATTATAATAGTTAGAAGTACTTCTTTAGATTAATGCTAGTTTTAATCCTTTTGAAATAATGGTTTATAGGATCAGTTCTTGAATGATCAAAAACAAATACTCCATAAAACTTATATACTGTTTGTCCAAATATATTTTTTTGATGTGCAAAAACAATCCTATCATTTTCATCATTAGAAGAGATTGGGTGTGGTTTCATATCTTTTCGGTGTTGGTGTATTGTATCTGTTTTTTCATCGAATTCATTTACCCAATCTGAATTTGAGTACAGTTTTGGAAACCAAACCATTTCATTAAATTTTTCTACTTTCCAAACCGCTCTTTGATAATGGCCTTTCGTATAACCAAATAAACGTAAAACATCCCTATGATTCAATAAAGCTACGTTGTCACTTACATTAATCTGTTGTTTTTTAATAAAAGTCTCTGGAAGAAATTTTTTCTCATATTCCCATACAATATCATTTCCTTGACTGATAAGTTTTTGTTTTTTAATTCTTATATGTTCTACAAATTTATCTATTTCTTGATTAAGTAACTCAAGTTTTTTATCAACTTTTGTATTGCCTTGATTTACATAAACAGCAATTCTTTTGCATTCCCAGTCTGTTGCCTCAAGTATTTCAGCATCTCTTTTAATATCAGCAGCTTGATGGTTTTCGCCGCCATGTTGTCCTTCTTCGATTTCCAGATAGAGTTTTAAAGATGGGAAAGCTAAATCTGCAAGGTAATATTTTTTATTCTTGGGTGGGTTTATATATTGCTGGCATACATATTCAATATCCGGATCATTTAATAAATGAATAACTCTAGTGATTACATAGAGCTCCCACCTTTTACCAGATATTTTTTGAAAATTTCTGGTTACATAGTTTTCTTTGGAGATTGATGACATTTTATTATTCTGTCCTAATATTCCTAGATTTCATAAGCTCTTTAAAGGGTGCAATGCTATCAATAGGCCAAAAATTACTTAAACATATATCTTCATCCACAAGGTTTATTACCTTGTCTTTATTTTTTCCAATATCCTTAGCCTTGTTGCTAACATAAAATCTAATTGTTCCAACCCCACTATTATGAATATCTATAATTTCCTTATAAGTCTTCCATGCTTCATACTGGCCCTTACGATTTCCATCAAAATCTCTATCAAAAAACAGATCCTTAAATTGTTCTAATGTAATTTGTGGGTTTTTACTTAGATGGTTAGTTATCACAGTGTAAACATATTGACTTTTAGGTAACATTTTTCCGTCGAACCTAAATTTTGTCTGATCGTTTTTTTTCTTATTAGACTGCGATATTGTTTGAACGGTTGCTTCTTGAATACTATTGTTGATTGATACATTAGATATTTCTAAATCTTTTCTACATTCGTTAGAGAATTTTGAAAGCGATTCATATATTTCATTTTTGTCTTCATCTAATATTTCGACTATTTCATCATCTGCATCGTTATAAATTGTATTTAGTTTATTAAAGACTTTCTGAAACGCTTCAATTACTTGGTCATCCGCAAGCATTTGTAATCTAATTAACGGCAAAGGTAATCGATTTATTTCCACTTGTATTAGTTTTCCATCCATTAGCATATCACTGCATATGTCTAATATTTTTTGATAAATCTTTACCTTTTCATCAAAAACTCTTTCACTTTTTTTTGACTCTTGATCGATTTCAGTCTGCTTATTAAGCAGGAACATAGTTAAAATAATTACAAATATTGCTCCAAACGAAGATCCGATAATCCTTGCAGCAATACCATCTCCAATGAGCTCAAATAAAGGAGTGAAACCTATTGAAACTGCAAATGCAATAATTACAAAAGCGAGTAATGTTAACCATCCCTTTTTTTGTGTTTGGTTATATTTTTTTTCATATTATGAAAATCCTACTATTTATTCAAAAAACTAAGTGTTATAGTATTAAATAGATACATCTTTAGGAGCAACCAATTATTACTTAGTCATTACTGCCCTGATAGCCTCCATTGAATACCCCTTTCCGTACCCTACCCCTATGGTTGCTACTGATCTCCATCCACCTATCTGATCAATCATATCCATGGGACACTCCACTGCCCTGAGGCGGTCTCTCATAGTATGCCTTAAGCAGTGTGCAGTAAAGCCATCAAAGTCCCTCTTGAGCCACTTATCAATGCTTGCTGAGGCGCTGTTAGCATTACATTTACCAGTCTTCATATACCTTGAGTAAAGCCACTCCTCATTGGCCTGAGAGAGCGCCTGAAGCATTGCAAGCCTAGCATATCCAACCAATGGCAAAGTCCTTTCAGATCCTCTTGTCTTCAGTCTCCTGTCTGCATTTGGCCTGATATGAATGAGACCATTATCCATATCTATATCTTCTATTCTCAGTCCTACTATCTCTGACAATCTACAACCAGTTTCACTAAGCAAAGGCATGAGGAGTTTAACTGAACTTCCTGATTTAAGTGCCTTGTCGTATCCAGCCGTGAGTTGTTCCTTCGAGAACGTACCACGTTTGAATACGTCGTGTCCCTCATTACGAATAAACAATCTGGTAAATGGATTACGTTTATCTAAGTCTAATTCTGAATAGGCATAGTTAAGAATAGCAGAAAGACTATTAATACGTCTGCGTATAGTAGTGGTTTTGTTTCCTTTAAGTTCAACGTGATGAATAAGTAACTTAGCATCTTCACGTGAATACTAGCTGACATCTCTATCACCAGCTAATGGTATGAATGTAGCCAATGCACTCCTTGGTGACTTCTCATCTATTTGTTTTAACGATATGTATTCTTCAGCCATGTCAGACAAAATATAAGAAGTAGGTTTAAAGCTATTGATGATGGCTGGAATATCCACCTTATAGTTGACTGAGGAGCCACTCCATGAGCCCTGCAGTACAAAACTCAAACGTTCTGCATATGCTTTAGCTTCATGAATGTCAGTTGAAAGTATTCACCTAATAAACTGTCCATAATATTGGACTGCATGTTTAGGCACATGTCTATTTTAATAATAACTACCTGAACGACAGATTGTGTACTGAATGTGTGAAACGATAATACCCCTCGATGGTTAAACTCGATGGAATTACAATGTGTTAACTTAAAGTATTGGTGCGGCCGAGAAGACTCGAACTTCCACGGGTTTTACCCCACAGCGACCTCAACGCTGCGCGTCTACCATTCCGCCACGGCCGCACATTAAGATACCTCTGCGTATATATAGCTGATTGATAATTGTGAAGTATCATTATGCATTAATTTTTTTAATCTCAGCCTATAGACCTAAACGCTTCAAACGCGCATAATGTATTTATGGTAAATTGGATCAAGACAGACAAATTAATATCCTACCCTGGTGCATTAGAGCGAATGGAGCAAATCGTTTCTGGATTGATTTCTGGTGATGCAATTGAACATGTTTGGCTTCTCCAGCACCCAGAATTATATACTGCGGGAACAAGCGCAAATCCATCAGACTTAGTTGATCCAGATACATTTCCAGTTTACGACTCACAACGTGGTGGGCAATACACTTACCATGGTCCAGGGCAACGTATTGCGTATGTAATGTTGGATTTAAACAAACGTGGCAAGGATGTGAGAAAGTATGTTAACTCACTTGAAGAGTGGATAATACAAACTCTTGCTGAATTTGATATCAAAGGCGAGCGTCGAAAAGATCGAGTTGGCGTATGGGTTGTAAGAAAAGACAGACCACTTTCGCCATCTGGTAACTTCTTGGAAGACAAAATAGCTGCTGTGGGCGTTCGATTGCGGAAATGGGTAAGCTTTCATGGTATTGCCATAAATGTTAATCCAAATTTGGATCACTATAAAGGTATAGTCCCCTGTGGAATTCAACAACATGGAGTAACGTCATTATCCGATCTAGGGCTGGAAGCTTCAATGGATGACTTGGATAATGCACTTTCAAAAACCTTCAAGAACGTTTTTGGCAAAGAATGATCAAAGTAAGTCTTAGCTTAAAGATTAATATTACATAAAAATTCTAAAAATTACATTTAACCAAACCTGCGACACGGGGTCTCTTTTAGTCATTTATGGATTTGAAACAGTTGTTCCCAAATAACAAAACCGCTAGGTAACAATACATAAAAAGCTTTTTTATTTAGATTCGCTTTAAAAATGACGTGTCAGGAGAATACACATGGCAGATGCAGCAGCGCATGACCACGCCCGACCAGGGTTTTTTACTAGATGGTTTATGTCAACTAATCATAAGGATATTGGTATCCTATACCTTTTCACAGCAGGGCTTTTAGGTTTTGTCTCTGTATCATTCACAATTTACATGCGCTTAGAGCTTATGGAGCCAGGCGTACAATACATGTGTATGGAAAACTTAGATAAAGTTGCAAATGCAGCAGCTTTAGCGGCAGGTGAATGTACGCCAAATGGCCATTTATGGAACGTTCTAATAACCGGTCACGGTATTTTAATGATGTTCTTTGTTGTTATTCCTGCCATGTTTGGCGGGTTTGGTAACTACTTCATGCCATTAATGATTGGTGCGCCTGATATGGCCTTCCCTCGTCTAAACAATTTATCATTCTGGATGTATTTTACTGGATCTACATTGGCTGTTCTATCGATAATTACACCAGGTGGTAACGATCAGGCAGGTTCTGGAGTTGGTTGGGTGTTATATGCACCTTTATCAACCCGTGAAGGTGGTATGTCTATGGATTTTGCTATATTTGCGGTCCACGTGTCTGGCGCATCATCTATCTTAGGCGCTATTAACATGATCACAACATTCCTAAATATGCGTGCACCAGGAATGACACTTCATAAAGTGCCCTTGTTTGCTTGGTCGATCTTTGTGACAGCTTTTTTAATCTTGCTATCATTACCAGTGTTAGCTGGCGCTATTACTATGTTGCTTACTGATAGAAACTTTGGAACTACATTCTTTGATCCAGCTGGTGGTGGTGACCCTATTTTATACCAACACTTATTATGGTTCTTTGGGCACCCTGAAGTTTACATGATTATTGTGCCAGGTTTTGGAATTGTATCACACGTAATTTCAACTTTCTCTCGCAAGCCTATATTTGGTTACCTGCCAATGGTTTACGCAATGGTGGCGATCGGTGCATTGGGCTTCGTGGTTTGGGCACACCACATGTATACAGTCGGTATGTCATTGACCCAGCAATCATATTTCATGTTGGCAACAATGGTTATTGCTGTACCCACAGGCATCAAGATCTTCTCCTGGATTGCCACAATGTGGGGTGGTTCAATAGAAATGAAAACGCCAATGCTTTGGGCTTTTGGTTTCTTATTCTTATTTACTGTAGGCGGCGTTACAGGGATTGTACTTTCACAGGCAGGTGTAGACCGCGCTTATCATGATACATATTACGTAGTAGCTCACTTCCACT
>Ga0209632_10005702_pt1 | contig 10732 bp, 8 predicted proteins | sample COG_10_FD_184754 | JGI IMG/M metagenome (GOLD analysis project Ga0209632, IMG submission 184754) | Pelagic Microbial community sample from North Sea - COGITO 998_met_10 (SPAdes) (version 2) | ecosystem: Environmental > Aquatic > Marine > Neritic zone/Coastal water | place: Helgoland, sampling...
GAATTAAAATTACCAACCAACCAATTTCTACCTGTAAGTTCTAATTCTACTGAAAGTTCTCCTATACGACCAACGGATTGAGCATTTTTACCTTGTGTCATTAATTATTTGCTAACTAATTAAGAACACTATGACCACGATTAATCATACATTTTCTATAAATGTCTTCATATTGAGTTTGAGCAGTCGGTGACATTAACCAAAAACTTACATTGCTTGTTATGCTAGTATTATCTTTCGCCATTTGTTTACAATGTTGAAGGTCGTTGCTAATTTCTTTTGCTTTATCTTCATTATAAGTTCCAGACCTTCCTGCAGTATCCACTAATGGTTTATAACTTGCACAAGAGGTTAATAGGCCAAAAAATATTGTTAAAAATACTAGTCTAATCAAATTTTTCATAATTTAAGATTAGCACACCTATAGTAATGATGAAAAGTTAATTTATCTAATTATAGTGATGTTTATATTGAAGATAATAAAAGTTGTTGATACTTTGATTAAAATCTTATGTCTGAATCAATAAATAGGTCTAATAAAGAAAAAATCAATTTTGCGAAAGAAAGTATAGCCAAATTGAGAGATAAGATATTAGCTGGTGCAACAACTAATAGAAATAAACTTATAAATTTTAAACATCAAGACAAAAAAAGAGATCAAATTAGAATAGTTGATGAAGTTATAGATGAAATTTATGATGACTTATCTAATGGAAAGAGTTTTACATTTAAGCCATTACCAGAAGAAGAAAAGGAACCTAAGGATGAACAAACTCAAAAATTCTTAGATACATTAGAAATCTCTAAACGAGAAGATCAAGTTTTTTTAAATGAAATTGAAAAGCTGGGTGAGCTATATGACGGGGGAAATAAAGAATCTTTAAAAATTGAAAGAGATCTTAAAGATAGAGTTAGAATTCAGTTAGGATTAAATAAAAGACAAACTGTAGATATCATTGGAATTGAAGAGTATGCAAAAAAACATGGTATTAACCCAGAATTTGAACTCCCAGCATTATCAAAAAATGAACTTTCAAATAGACATAAAGATAAATTTATTCAAACAATACTAAAGCCTAAAGATCTTGAAAGAAAAGCTTACTCAATAAAAAGATATACAAAAACTGCTTTAACTGAAAAAGGGATTAATACTTTATATTTAGCAATTGGTTTTTTAGAATGGGTAGAGAGTGAGAGCAGTGATAAAAAAATTTTATCCCCCCTTCTACTTATGCCTGTTGAGTTAGAAGAAAAAAGAACTAAAAAAGGTTCAGAATTTATCATCACAGGAGGAAATAGTGATTTACAAGTTAATATTGTTTTAAAGGCAAAACTAGAAAAAGATTTTGGTATAATACTTAAAGATTTTGAAGATGAAGAAACTCCAGAAAAATATTTTGAATTAATAAAAAAAAGTATTAACAAAAGAGATCGATGGGATGTTAAAAAATTTATTACACTTGGTTATTTTTATTTTCCTAAAATGGCAATGTATTATGACCTTGACCCAAATAATTGGCAGGATTTAGGATCTCAACAAAGCTTACAAGATATATTTTCTGGTTCAGATCAAGATAGTAGTTCAGAGAATGAAGATTATGAAGTTGACAAAAAAGAAGTTTCGTCAAAAGTACCAATTTTGATAAATAGCTCAGACGCATCTCAATTTAGTGCAATTGTAGATGTTATGGATGGAAAAAACACAGCAATACAAGGTCCTCCAGGTACTGGAAAATCCCAAACCATATCAAACATCATAGGTGCAGCTTTAGCCAAAAAACAAACTATATTATTTTGTGCTGAAAAAAAACCAGCTCTCGAAGTAGTTTATAAAAAAATGGTTGCAGCAGGATTGGGAGATTTTTGTCTAAAGATAACAAGTACAGCTGTTAGAAAATCTGAGGTTATTGCTAATATTAAAAAAAGATTAAGTGTTTCCAAATTAGAACTCAAGGATAGTAACTACAAGATAGAAAAGGCCAAAGAAGAAGAAGTTAAAAATAAGCTTATAGAATATAAAGATATACTCCATGCTAATATTGGAAACTCTGGGATTAAAGTAAGCGATATAAGCGGCTTTACATCAAAATTCTCTTCAATTAGTAAAAGTGAGATTTTTATAGAAATATTTAATAACCAGTTAGATAAATTAGGTAAATCATTTGAAAAAATTACTGAAGATGAATTTCTACTTATTATAGACAATCTCAAAAACAGTGAAGAAATATCAAATGATCTTTTAAAGAGATATGGATCAATATCCAAACATCCATGGAATGGTTTTACAAATTCAAAAATCAACCCATATGATAAAGATAAAATTGTAAAACAATTTATTAGTTTTAGTGAACATATTGAAAAAATAGAAAATAAAATCCAATTATTCACTATCAACAACCCTAATCTTAAAATTTTTAATAAAATCAACTGTCTAGATGATGTTGAAAAAGCTACTTTAAATAAAATAGAAAATATTGAAAAAATTGACAAATATATAAATTTTTTTAAAAAAGAAAGTGATTTAGACATAATAAAAGATTTGTACAAAAAACTTTCTTTAATTCAGGATGATTTAAAAACTGAAAAGAAAACAAGAAATATATTTAATATTAAAGTTGGGGATTTTAAAAAATTAAAGAATATTAAAGATGAAATTTCTCAATCACATTTTTTTTCTTTTTTTTCATCCTCTTTTAGAAATGCTAAAATTCAATATTTATCATTTAAGAAAGAAGGTGCCTTGTATGCAAAAGAAAATGCAATTACAGAATTAGATTTATATATAAAGTATTCAAAAATTCATCCAAACCTAAGTTCTGCTAAAAAGATAATCATAGACAATAAAGAATACAAAAAAATTTTAGGTGATATATATAAAGAAGAAACAACAAATCTGGAAACTTTGAATGAAATTATTGTTTCTGGAGATTTTATTTTCAATCTTTTTGATAAAAAAACGCTAAATTTAATTTTAGAAAAACCCAATCTAATCCATAAAATAAATAAAATTAAAGATGACTTAATCATAGATTTAGAAAAATTAAATGAAAAATTTGAAAACATTAATATTCATATCAATGAAGAATTATTTTTTGATAAAACTTACAAACTATCTAATATTGTCACTATAAAGAAAAAAATTAAAAATCTAAAATTAGAATTATTAGATGAGTGGAATAATTATTCTATTTCACAAGATTCATTTGGATTGGTTGAAAAACAATTTAAATCTTTGATAGATAATCATGATAAAGGTGACATCTCCTATGAAGAATTGTTCAAAACATTATATTATAACTATCTTCTAAGACTAGCTTATAACACATATCCTAATCTAACAACTTTTGATGGTTTAAAGTTAGAGCAACTAAGAAAAGAATTTAAAATTCTAGATAAATCTCTGTCTGGTCTTAAGAAAAAGAAACTTTTCAACAAACTTGCTAATAACTCTATAACGGGTGGTCACAGCAGTGGACAAACAAAAAAGTGTACTGAATTGGCATTAATTAAACGTATCACTAGTCAAAAAATGCCTAGAATAAAGTTACGTGAACTTATTAAAAAATCATCGCAAGCACTTTTAGACATGAAGCCTTGTTTTATAATGTCTCCTACGGTTTTATCTGAGCTAGTTGTTGCTCAAGAAGATTTTTTTGATCTACTCATTATAGATGAGGCATCACAAATGAGAATGGAAGACTCCATATGTGCACTTGCTAGAAGTAAACAATGTGTAATAGTTGGTGATCAGCAACAGCTTCCTCCATCTAATCAATTCAATGCAAACACAGATGATGATGAAGATGAAGAAAATGATCTTGTAGAAGAATCAATTCTAGATCTGGCAACTTCAAGGTTTAGAGCAAATAGAATGCTTAAGTGGCATTATAGATCAAGGCATGAAAGTTTAATAGATTTCTCTAATCATAATTTTTATCAAAACCAACTAATAATTCCTCCATCACCTATAACTACATCAGCTGTTACAACAACAAAAGTTGATGCTTATTATAAAGGTAAAATTAATATTCAGGAAAAAGATAAGTTAATTAAGGATATAATACCTTTTATGTCAAAGAATATAAGAAAAGGTGATGGTGATAAAAAATCAAAAAGCTGTTTAATTGTTACAATGAATATTTTTCAAGCAGAATCTATAGAAGATGACTTAAATAAAAAAAAATTAGAATATCCAATAATTGAAGAATATGAAAATTCATGGAAGGATACAGGTGAAGAATTTACAGTTAAGAACTTAGAAAGTGTTCAGGGTGATGAAAGAGATGTAATTTTTATATCTACATTATTTGGGCCAGAAAAACCAGGTGCTAAGGTAAAACAAACCTTTGGTCCAATAAATAATAAAGGAGGTCAAAGGAGATTAAATGTACTATTTACTAGAGCCAGACAAAATCTACACCTTTACACTTCCTTAAGCTCTAATGATGTTGAGTCAGAGGGTGCATCTGAAGGTAGGCAAATTTTTAAAGCATACATAGAATACGCAAAAACAGGAAAAATAGAAATTGGAGATACATCAACGGGAAGAGAACCACCAAATGATTTTCAATTATTTATTGGCGAAGGTATTAAAAAAATGGGTTATGAAATTAAACATGAGGTTGGTGTTTCTGGATTTTTTATAGATATAGGAGTAAAACACAAAAGTTTTCCAGATGGCTTTATATTGGGTGTGGAATGTGATGGTAGAGCTTATCACTCTTCAAAATCTGCAAGAGATAGGGATATTTTAAGACAAGAAATTTTAGAGGGGTTGGGTTGGAATATATATAGAATTTGGTCTACAGATTGGTTTTTGGATCCAAACAAAGAGCTAAAAAAACTAGATTATTATATAAAAGAATTATTAAAAAAAATTAATTAGAATAAAAATAAGCTTTTATAATTAGATTTCATATTTTAAAAGTTTACAAAAATTATTAACCAGTCTCATCTCATCTAATTTTTCATCATATCTTTAAATCTAGACCAATATTTTCTTATAAAAGAAAATTTATTATATTTTATTATTCTTTCATTATGAGCTTTGGCTTTAAATTCTTTTTTTATTCTTCTATTTTCTTCAACTATTTTAGGACTATTATTTATCTCATCTCTTCTACGTTGTTCATTTAATTTTTTTGAATGTGCTTCCATAGACTTTAAATAATACCCAGCTGGACTATCTCCAAGAATATCTTGGATTAACTTTTTATAATTTTCACTATAAATTTCTAAAAAAATAACTCTTAATGCTTGTGTATCTATTTTATTTAAATCTTCTGCTTTTAAATTTGCCAATTCTTTACTTATAGTTTTAATACAAAATTTTAAGTCATCTTCAAAAAGGTCAATAATAATAAAATTTTTAGACCTTCTTGATGGTTTAATCTTATCTGGAAAAGTAAGGTTGTTATTTTGAAAACATTTTTTAATAAGACTTGATCTAAAAACTTCTGATCCACAGGTGGTACAAAATGGCCTGGCACACCAATTTTCTTTTTGTGCTTGATCTGTAAGGGATTTAATCCAGTTTGTCATATTCTTATTTAAATAAATCAATACCTGCCTTGTAATCTTTTTTACTTAGACGCCGCTCTCTTTATTTCTTTAACTACTCTTAAGTAATTATCTTTAAGGACTTTATGACCTTTTAGGTGTTTTGAAAACTCTTTGTATAAACTCTCATAATACCAGGCAACTTGCTTAGGAGATGCTGTAAACCTGTTCCATATTTTCTTACCTACTCTTTTATAATCATTAACAATACAGGTACCGTTATGTAATTTATCACAAAGGGATACAAACATAGAAGATTGCCCCTTTTTTTTAATATCTAAAATGTATTTCTTTTTTCGTTCCTGCCAGGGTGGTTTTGGAACTACTACAGTATCACTACATTCATCAACTATTTTAGCAACTTTACTACCAAACTGCTTTTTAATTTCTTTTAAAACTCTTAATCCACCCTGATCTTCAACAGCGTCATGTAATAAACCTCCTATAGCTTCATCAGTAGTCCCTCCATCTTCAATGATATTATTACTTACCGATACTAAGTGAGTAAAGTAAGGAATTCCTGTTCCCTTACGATTTTGTTTGAGGTGTATTTTGTACGTGAAATCTAAAGCTTTTTTGTATTTTTTTTTATCTATTTTTTTTTTCATTTTTTAATCTTTCCTTTCTTTTCATTTCTGCTCTTCTTTTTTGATATATTCGATCTCCTTTTCTCTTAATTTCTTTTTGAGCTTCAGACATATTTGCCCTCCTTTTTCTACTTCTATACTTTTCACTTATTTTAATTTTTTCTAATTTTTTAACTGATAAATTTTTTATATAATTTTTATTTCTTGCTCTTTTTTCTTCTAACTGCTCTTCAGTTAAATTTTGATATCTAAGTTTCTCTTTTTTTTTCTTTACTGATTGGCTCATTTTATCTCTATAGCTTTTGCTTAAAATATTTTTTCTAAATGTATCTTCATCAATTTCTTCATTTTCAAATTTTAAGATATTTGCTTTAGTTGAGAGTTTGTAAATTTCTTTTAAAGGTTTTCTTCTTTTGCCAACATGTCCAAAAACTAATTTTTCTCGCTCACATTCTGTTTTGGTTAGTAGTGCATTTTTTTTATCAGGATTTAATTTGCCCTCACCTGTAAAGTCTTTTTTTGTCCAAGCGGGGTATTTGTTTATTATTTTTTGAATTACATCGTCTGATCTTAATACCCATTGGTTATTACCTTTTGGATTTCTATTAAAATCAGCATTTTTCATTAATACAATAACTTAACAAATCACTAATAAGGTGTCGATAGTCAGAAATAATAAATATACCATAACAATATTATGGTTAATTTTAATAAAAACGAATAATTTTTAACTTGAAATTTTTATGCTTCACCTTTGATTTTATCGTTTAGTTTTTTTGTGATTTATATTTTAAATAATTTAATTAGAAAATTCAAATTTAGTTTATTAAACCTAAAAAAAGTAAAAAAACAAAAGTTAATGGAAATGACTCCTTAAAGTTCATTTTAAAAGACATTGCTACAAGAGAAACCAACACAACAACTGTTAAAAATATCCCTGAACCTACTAAGGTATCAAAAACTAATATTTGGTCAAAAATAAGTGGAGATATATTTTGAGCATTCGCTTCAATTAAATAAATCAAAATGATAAATGGAAAGAATAATAAAAATAAAGCTTTAATAATAAAAAAACTATTAAAAAAATTAGCAAACTTTTCTAATAAGCTTGATCCTTTTTTTTCATCATTATTATTAGCTTGCTCATTTTTATCTTCTTCATCTTTTGAAAAAAAACTATATGCATTGTATACAATTGATGCCAGCGGTTTAATTAGGATTATGTTTAAAATAGGTAATAAAGCATAATGAAAAATAGCAACAAATATACCTCCACCTATGATTGCAAATAAAATTGCTGAGAGATTAAATCCTGCAAAGCTATTAATCGTATTCAACATAATAGATATAGTATAATAATTTTACGTTTAATTATATACTTGAAATTCTAAGGTTAAGGTATATATTAATAATGTAACCAATTAGAAAGTTACCTATTTGAAGGGTTACTATATATACTTTTAATTAAAAGCTTTCTTAAAGTATATTTACTAACCCTTCCGATTAATTTTGATGCGTCCCCTACCTCATAAAGAGGATCCGGTATTTCAAAATTGTCTTTCATGATTGTTTGCGTAAATAAACAAACAAAGGAACATGGGTTCAATTTTGATAAATAGAAAGCTTAATTTTAATAAACTTCATCTTAATCTTTATGAGTCTTTGTTTCAGAAGGAAACAAAATGGAAAAGAAAAAAGTTAATAAATTAGTAAATAATGAAGAGCATACAAAGTTAATAAAACTTTTTGCTGAACATTCACCAGAAGAAAGATCTAGACTTTTAAACGATATAGATAATATCCTTTGTGGGATGCTTGATCTAAAACCCTCGGATCTTCCTTGGATTTCACCTAACAAACATACGGATCGATGGTCAAAGCTCATGAAAAATCTTCGTCTTGTGATTGGTAAAATTGAATATGAGAGTTTTGAAAAAGAAAGGACGGTACATTAATGAGGAATTACGTAAAAAACCGGATTAAAGATAGGCTAATGTATTGTAAAGATTGGAGAAATTCTGTTGAAATTTATTTGGAAGGTAAAAAGATCTATAATAAAACCAATAAAGAATTCTACAATTCTAAGCCATTTTTAAAGATAATATTAGATTTATACTACTTGCCATACAATATGTGTAAACTCGTTGAATATTTAAAGATGATTTATCAGTATAAAAAAAATGAAACTGAGATTAAAGTTTTATCTAGAGAATTAAATGAGGGTGAAAATTAATTTTCTAAAATAGATTTATGAAAAGTGATTATAACAGATTAAAAACAGCTTCAAGGTTAAAGAATTGGATTGCTTGTAATTACACAACCATCAACGAGATCAATAAAAAAGAGATAAAAAAAAAAGATAGATCAACTTCAGAAATAATTAGAAAAAAAAGAGGTGATGAATTTGAAAAAAAAATCTATGAAAAGCTAATTAAACAATACCCAAATCATATCAAAATAAAAAATGATGACAATAAAGTTGAAAAAACTAAAGAAGCGATAAAGAGAGGTTATGATCTAATTCATAAACCTTATTTTGAATATGGTGGGTGGGCTGGTGAAATTGATTTTCTTATTAAAGATAAAAATAAAAAAACTAAAAATAATAAATGGAGATATGAAGTTTATGATACAAAACTATCCTCTATAGCTCAAACAGATCACATTACTCAAATTAGTCTATATTCGGAATGGCTTGCAACACAACAAGATAATGAATTACCAGATTTTATGTATTTAATTTTGGGTGTTAAGGATAAAAAAAAAGAAAACAATTTCTTAAAGATTGATCAAGAAGTAAACCGATATAAGATAAAAAATTACCAATTATATTTTGCAAAAAATAATGCTAACTATATTAAATTTTTAGAAAGTGATAAAAAAAACACAAAGCCAGAAAGATGCAGCCATTGTTCGATGTGTGAATGGATTGATGTTTGTGATAAACTATGGATAGAAAAAGATCATCTTAATCAAATTGCTAAAATAAGAAAAGATCAGATAATCAAAATTGAAAATCATGGTGTAAAAACACTATCACAATTTTCAAAACTTAAAAAAACAGATAAGATAAAAGATTTAAATTCAAGAATTTTTGAAAAACACTTATCTCAAGCTGCATTATTAATAGAATTCAAAAAAACCAAGGTTCCTCAATTTAAAATACTTCCTTTAGAAACTGAAAGAGGATTCAATAAAATGCCTCAGCCGAGTAAACATGATCTTTTTTTTGATATTGAAGGATTGGACAAAATATTAAACTCAGAAGAATCTGAACAAGATAAACAAGCTCTTGAATATCTTTTTGGAATTTATGACCATGATAACAAAAAAGAACCCTACAAATATTTCTGGGCACACAATCAAGATGAAGAAAAAGAAAAATTTATTGAACTTATAGATTTTATAGTTGGGCATTTAAAAAAATATCCAGATTCACACATTTATCACTTTAACCATTATGAAAAAACAGCACTAACTAAATTGATGAGTAAACACGATACTCACCTTGAACAAGTTAATGATCTTTTAAGATATGGTAAGTTAGTGGATCTACATGCCGTCCTTAATCAAGGAATGCAGATTTCTGAAAAAGAGTATTCTCTTAAAAATGTTGAAAAATTTTATAAATATAAAAGAAAAGGAGAAGTTAAAAAAGCTAGCGATAGTACTGATAAATACCTTGATTGGATTGAGACAAAAGAAGGAAAATTGTTAGATGATATCAAGCTCTATAACAGAGAAGATTGTGAAAGCACATATTTTCTTAGAGAATGGCTTGATGAAAAAAAACCAAAAGACTCAGTTTATGCAATAAAAAAAGAGCCAGAAGTAAGAGAAAAAAATTGGGAAAAAGAAAACGAAGAGTACAAAAAATTAATTGAAAAAAATTGTAAAGATGAAGAAATAAAACAAATCTTAAAAGATATTTTGGGATTTCATAAAAGAGAAGAAGTTATCTATTGGCAAAGTATATTTAATCGTGCTGCAAATAAAAATGATGAAGATTTAATTGAAGATTCTAAATGTATTGGTTTTATGGAAAAGATTAATGAAGAAATAACCGGTACTACTACTAAAGGGAAAACTAAAAAGACATTTACTTACAAATTTTTAAAACAAGATTTTAAAATTAAAGAAAAAGACTCATTAATCAATGCCACTGATGGTGATCTTAACACTAATAATGTTGGAACTGTAATAAGTATTGATGAAAGTAAACAGGATGAAAATATTATAGAAATATCAGCTACAAAAGACTTACCTGAGATTTTATCAGTAGCCAAAAACGAATTTGTAAACTCTCAAATAATTATTAATGCAATAAGGAGATTTATTGATTCTGTAATTAAGGGTGAAAAAAAATATAATGCTACTTATGAGTTCTTAAAAAAGAATTATCCAAAAATTAATAATATTAAAATGGGTGACACAATTATTAAAGAAGGTGATTTTTTAGAAAAATCTTTTGAAGTTGTAGATGCGCTGGATAATAGTTATCTTTATTTTCAAGGTCCCCCAGGTGTTGGAAAAACACATACTGCAGCACATATTATTATTGAATTAATTAAAAAATCAAAAAAAAT
>Ga0209632_10005709_pt1 | contig 10724 bp, 7 predicted proteins | sample COG_10_FD_184754 | JGI IMG/M metagenome (GOLD analysis project Ga0209632, IMG submission 184754) | Pelagic Microbial community sample from North Sea - COGITO 998_met_10 (SPAdes) (version 2) | ecosystem: Environmental > Aquatic > Marine > Neritic zone/Coastal water | place: Helgoland, sampling...
AAGGATATTGGGGAAGGATAGACCGTTGTTCCTGAAACTAAAGCATTTCCATGAATTGCATCTATTCCAATTAAAATCGGAATTTTAAGTCGAGACTGAAATGCTAGTTCTTGAAGAAGGTTAGCCTCTTCAGTGGTTAACACATGAAGAAAAGAGCCTATTTTGCCCTCTTTGGTCATTTGGGCAACATCATCACTGAATAAACCTTTATAAAATCCTTGAGCATCGTTAGAATGCAGGTCCTCTACTGATAGGTTTTTTTCAGCTTCACGCATGTGATCTAAGCCTACAAATTGATTCATCTGATACACTTTCTCTTCCAGAGTCATTCGACTCATAAGGTCATCTAAACGTACCTCAACAGGCTGATTAGCATCAAGGTACAGAGGATTATTGGATTGAGAAAAGCCAACACTTGTCATAAGAATGGCCGAAAAAGATAGTAAATTTAATAACTTCATTTTTATTTTTTTAATGCGTTTTTAATAATTTGATAGGCTGGTGTTGGGTTTAGATCAGCATCATAAATAGATTGGAAATAGCCCGTATTTTTTTTAAAGCGCTCTCCCATGTCCCATAAATTGAGTGCCACAACTCCAGTAGCTGTTTTTGACTCCAAAAGGCTCACTAATTTTGAATATAACTCTGCCTGAATTTGATATTCTTCTTGAATATTTGATTTGTCTTTTATTTTATAATCTAGTTCTGTGATATGGAATTCTAAATTATTGGCATGGGCCCAGTCTACTAATTCTGAAAGTTGTTTCATGGTATTATCAGTATCTTCAATGAACCCTTTAGTGGTACCACTTAATTTGATATGGCCTTGCCATCCAATTGCATCAACACGATGCCCTTGAGAGCGTACATATAAAATAGTTTCTTTAACCTTGTCCCACATTTTTGGCTGCATGCCTCCATTATGATTGTAGACAAGCTTAATGTTTGTAGCATGCTTGGTCGCTATTTCAAATGATTTTAAGATATAATTAGGAAACCCATTGGCATCTAAGCCCATTTTAAGCCATGGATTTTCCCATAAAGTGTTTCCCTTTTTTGGACCAAACCACTTTCCATTTGGTAAAACGGTTTCATTAACAACATCCATCCATTTAATAGTTGGAATGGTATTGAACCGTTTAGTGGTCGCAGTCATAAAATCAACCAATACGGACCGAAGTTCTTCTGCTGTTCTGGAGTCGTCTTTAGCCCACTTTGAAGCCTGAGGACTTGAAGGGCCATGCATTCTAACAATCAGATTATTTACCTTAGAATAGGCAATGAAATCATCAATTTTTTTCCAATCCCAAACATTAGGCTCGGGATGAATTCGTGATTGCTTCGCAGCATTGGCTGGGGTTAGATAGTTAAAATCTTTAAGAAATAAGGCTCCTTTTTCAGAGTACATTTCTCTGTAATTTAAAGTTGCTCCTATGATTAATTTAGAAGTGTTTAGAGGTGCTTTTTCCTTACTAACCGTTTTCACTAGTTGGCTCTTAAAATACGTTGCTGCTAACTTTTGAAAACGCTGCTTAAAAACCATATAGTTTTCATCGTCTATTCGATTGTAGGTCTCATTAGGGTCTAGTTTATAATCGTACAATTCTTCAGCATAAATATCTTTCTGAAAAATAGGGTCTGTACTTTTTTTGTTAGCAACCCAAACTGTATAGCGGTACTGTTCTGTTCGAAAACTATAGCCTGTTTTATTTCCACTTTGCCATTGACTAACGGCATACGATTTTGGCGAAACAGAAGCGCCTTCAACTAAAGAGTTTAGACTCGTTCCGTCTAAGTTTGAAGGCGTATTCAAATTAGCCGCCTCACAAAGCGTAGGGAAAATATCTACAAATTCAGTTGGAGAAGTAACCACAACACCCTTTTTTACTTTTGGATTGTATATGATTAACGGAGAACGCGTTGCTTGTTCAAAATTTGAATGCTTGTTCCATAAACTATGATCTCCTAAATGCCAGCCGTGATCGCCCCATATCACAACAATCGTATTTTTATCAAGTCCTGTCGCTTTGAGAGTTTCTAATATTTTTCCAATTTGAGCATCTATAAAACTCGTACAGGCGTAATAGCCGTGAATCAAATCCTTTTGATAGGAATCCTCTAAATCTAAGAGATTATCGTCAGTAATCACATAGTCTATTTCAGGGGACTTGTAGGAACGCATCTCACCTGAACTGTGATAAGCTAAATCAGGACCGTTGACAGCCTTTTTTTGAAAAGCAGCTAACTCAATCTCATTTTTATTATAGAGGTCCCAATAGTTTTGAGGGGCCGTAAATGGAAGATGTGGGCGCTTAAATCCTACTGCTAAGAAAAAAGGAGCCGATTGATTTTGACTTAAATCTTGTAACATTAAATTGGCACGAGAAGAGATAGCGCCGTCTGCATACGCTTCATCGGGGACATTGGCACTTCCAAAAGGGGGTTTATAGTTGTCTCTCACGTATTTGTTAAGATTTTTAACGCCTTTAGCCTTCGCTTCAGCCCTTAGCTCTCTTACCTTCTTTTTAATGTCTTTGTTCTGATAATATCCCAGTGCTGGCGCACCATATTCAGACGGATAATCGAGTTGGTTTTCTTTTATAAAGGGAACAGACCAAGAGGGCTTATCTCTACTTTTATCAACACACCGAGGGTCGTATATTTTACCAACTCCTAGTGTTTGGTATCCATTGTTCTTAAAATGTTCTGGAATCGTGAGAATATCTGGATTGATATCTCGCATTTTAGTTTTCAGGTCTCTTACCTTGGTATAGTCTGGTCTTTTACCTGTCATCAAACTGGCTCTAGAGGGACCGCAGACGGCCTGTTGCGTATGATTATTTAAAAAAATAGTCGCTTCTTTAGACAGGGCATCCATTACTGGAGTTTGCGCAAATGCATCCCCAAAACTGCCAATGGTAGGCTTTAGGTCATCAATTGCTATAAACAAAATATTAGGCTTTTGAGTTTCTGACTGTGCGAATAATCCACAAGAAAAAACAAGGAATGAAAAACACAAAACTAAATTTTTTACTTTCATTTGTTAGGTTAATTTAAATGTTACTTTTTGTTTCAATTTACTATTTAATAAGTAACTTTTTATAAAACGCTGTACCAGATTTCGTTTCTATTTTTAAGGTGTAATTTCCAGCGGCATATGATTTTACATCGATTCGATCAGTATTCATTTGTTCGTGTACCAACTGGCCTATACTATTAACTATTTTTAAAGAATGTATATTTAAGTCTGTAGAAAGAGTTATAAAATTATTAGTAGGGTTTGGAAACAATATCATTTTAGGTTCAGTTATAAATGCATCTACTCCCAAACTTGTCTCTTCAATAGATACTGAAAAATCATCAATTAAATACGTTCCTTCATCTTGTCCAAACATCAATTGAACTTGAACTGAAGTAGTGGCTTCAGGAACTTGATATGAAAACGCAACTAGCTCGTAAGTGCTACCAGCCAAACTTCCATCAGAAAGGTTTAGCACCTCTGATGCCATATAAGCTGTAGACCCTGCAATATTTGATTTAATTCTAATCTTAATAGATTGATCTGGTCCTAACGCTTTTACATAGCCCTGAACTGTGATAGTCTTTCCTGTTAAATCCCCCGTATATACATTGTTACTAAGAAGTACTTTGTTGTATATATGAGAGGAGGTAACTTCTACTTTACCACCCACATTTCCTTCATATGAATCAGTTAAAGCATCTGAATAATTGGCAACAGCCTGGGACCCTTGAACAGAAAAATTCCATTGATCTAAATAACCACATTCAAAATCAGGATTTAGAAGTATGGCCTCGTCAGAAGGTCCGTAACACAGTGGCCAGTTTCCAGATTCTAAAAGTGCATCCTTTACGTCCGTTACCCACGTTCCTGAAACAGCATTTGAAGTGGAGGGATTATCTGTTCTTAAATGAATTGTTTTATTTGATTTATTTCCAGAACACCAAGCAGAAAAGGAAAACCCTCTATTAATGGCTTGTTCGGCAATGAACCTATGATACTCAACGCGATCCGAATTTACAGGACCCCCATAATCTCCGTCAATTCCCGTAACATAATTTACACCACTTGCATTATCAGCGCCAAACTCACCCAGTGTAACAGGAATATTATTGGCATCGGACCATGCTTTTACAATATTGAAATGACTGATTAATGTCGCTTTTTCAGATGCTGAACCCCAATTAAAAACATTACTATTAGACGTTGATGAGCTAGTGAAATTAAATGGCTGGTAGTAATGAAAAGAAGCAATCAGATAGTCATCACTCTGTATAATATCTGTTCCGATAGCAGTAGGTGCCTCATGAGAGGCAAGGGTGCCCCCTGTAATTATAATACTCCTAGTTTCATTATTTCCTCCTGTAGCTCTTATAGAAGAAATAATAAGCGTGTTTAACGCGTCCATTTCGTCTGCACTCAGTTCAAAATAAGGTTCATTTACTACTTCAAAAATGAGCGTTTCTGGATAATTGATAAATTTATTTGCAATGGCAGTCCAAATTGATTTAAATTTCATTAAATCTGCAGCGCGTTTTTCTGAGGTGGGATCACTATGATTAGGTTCACTGATTTCAAACGTTGTTAGAAACTCAGATTTTAGTTGCGCTCCATGAAAATCAATAACAGTGTACAATCCTTGGCTAATTGACCAGTCAACAACGGTCTGTAGCCTATCGAGATATGTTTGACTAACTATGAAATCAGAAATGGTTCCGTTATAATTACTAGCCGTTCCTGAAGAAATTGAATAACTTGCAGTACTACCAGTAGTACGATTGCCATAAAAATCGACAGGAATTCTAACATTTGAAAATCCTTCGTTTTTAACATCCGCAAAATATTGCTCATACACAATAGGAGCCCAATTGCCCTCGACAGGTGCACTCAAAGTATTTCCTAAATTCACTCCTCTTCCCATGTCTTGAACAATTTGGTAAGAGCTAACTTGAGCTACCATTTCAATGGAAATAAAGAATGTGAAATATAATAAAAATAGGCGTTTTTTCATGTTTGTAAAAATATTTAATTACAGTAGCAAGTACTAACAATATTGAGTTATTATACGCTACAAATGAAGCAACTAATTAAAGATTAAAAAAAGAAACAAAAAGTTGTAAACTTTATAGAACAGAATCCGTTTGAAGTATTTTTAAACATAACTTACTAATATAATTAGAATTACAACTAAACTAAACTGTATGCCTATCAATAATTAAAAGAATTATAGCTTGAAAACTAATTATTAAATCAGCTGACTAGTAATGTTGTACAAAACTAAATGAAAATTGAAGATGTTCGGAACAAAAAACTTGAATTTGAATTTAAATTATATAAATTTGAAAATCTAATTTATACAAAGATAAAATGAATACAATTTTACATAAGATATTTTACTATACTTTAATTTGCTTATCATTTAGTTGTAATAATAAAATTGAGGAAAATGAAGTAAAAAACAAACTTAGGGTTGAGGGCATGGTATGGATTCCTGGAGGAGTATACGAACAAGGAGCGTCTGAAAAAGACAAAATAGCTTTACCTCATGAAAAACCAAAACACAGCGTTCAGGTTGATGGATTTTATATGGATATCACTGAAGTGACTAACGCTCAGTTTTCAAAATTTATAGATGCTACTAACTATATCACCACAGCCGAGCAGCCTATAGATTGGGCATTGATCGCATCACAATTACCTCCTGGCACGCCAAAACCACACGACTCTATACTTCAACCAGGGTCTTTATTATTTAAAAAAACAAAAACGTCTGTTCCCAATTTATATGATTTCTCTCAATGGTGGAAATGGAGTATTGGCGCTAATTGGAAACAGCCTAATGGCAATGGAAGTTCGATTAGTGGTAAATCAAATCACCCTGTAGTGCATGTGTCTTTTGAGGACGCTCAAGCCTATTGCAAATGGGCCGGACGACGGCTGCCTACAGAAGCCGAATGGGAATACGCAGCCAGAGGCGGTAAAAAAAATAAGATCTATTTTTGGGGTGATTTTGTTGATAAGCTTTCATCAAATGTGAATAGTTGGGAAGGTGAATTTCCAGTTTCCAACACCCAAGCAGACGGATTTGAAAAAAGTGCGCCTGTTAAATCATTTCCCCCAAATGATTTTGGTTTGTATGAAATTTCAGGCAATGTGTGGGAGTGGACCAGCGATTGGTATAATGTTAATTACTATGCAATATTAGCGTCTAAGGCAGAGGTTTCTAGCAACCCCAAAGGAGCAGAAAGTGCTTACAACCCCAATAATCCACAAATTAGCGAAAAAATAATTAGAGGCGGTTCATTTTTGTGTAATGCATCCTATTGCGCAAGTTATCGAGTGTCCTCTCGCATGGCTACCGACCCAAACACCTCTTTAGAACATTTAGGTTTTAGGACGGTTGCTACGCCAAAAATGATTGCTAATATAAATTAAGTCATTAATCCTTTACAAAACGAACAGAGAAACCCCACATTAAATCTATAGATTCCCTACTGACGTTAGGGCTAAAATTACTGATAGCTCGAAACCAAACTAAGTTTGTATTAGATTCATCCAGACTTAAACTCCAAAATACAGCAGTTTCACCTTCTCCCCCGTAACCTTCATCATATAAAAATCCAGCGGGAACAACATTAAAAAAACTACTATTATTACCGCTTTGTAAATTACCGGGGTCTCCTAAATTTTCTGAAGTATTCCAACCAGAGGTTGAAGCCAGCGCCTTCGCTATTTTATTGCTATCAGTCGTTTCATCAAAATTATAACCGTTGGCAATAAGATGATTTTCTAAGGTGGTCCACTCAGTATCCGTTGGAACATGCCAACCTTCAGGAGCAAATTCTTTATTAAGGGTATTTGGGTCAGTGTCATGAATCCCCATTATGGCATACCAATTATACACCTTACTTTTTGAGGGGTCATTATTATAATAACTCCAAGCGCCTGTAGTAAGGGCTGTCCACTCTAATTGGGTAGTCACTTGAGGGATTGGTGTACCATCGCGGTAAGTGACAGTTTCAGCATTTGAAAGAGTCCATTGCTGGGGCCCATACGTGAAGTATGTATAGCTATTGTTGTCAATATCTGCGACCGTACCCCAGTTTTCGTCTATTGCTCCATCACAATTGTTGTCTATACCATCGTAAATTTCGATGCTATCAGGGTTCAAGTTCTGGTTGTTATCATCGCAATCCCCTTGGTTTTCAGTGTAGCCATCACTATCATTATCAATATCAAGAACGAGTAGCTCAAGTTGTTGATTTATATAAGCCAGTGTCACAGCATCTTGAGCTTCCGTTGGATCTTGTAAGTTTTTAATTTGTTGATTTTCAGCTGAATTATTTTGTTGTAAAACGCCGTTGAGTGTTGGAACTACCCCTTCAACATTGGTCCAAATTGATCCATTGTAATAGTAAAATCCTGCGGTTTCATCAGATTGGTAAATCATTAGCCCTGTTGTGGGTGCTACAATCGCATCACGCTGCGACTCTGTGAGACGTGGAATTAAAATTCCACCAGTGGTAGATTCAATTTCTAATGCCGAAGAGGCATCAGGGTTATTTGTGTTGATACCTACTTGTGCGTAGCCCAATGCTGTGAAGAGCATCAATGTAATTAAAGTAATCTTTTTCATATTGATGTTTTTTATGATTTTAAAAGTCAGAAATTGGTTTTAACCGTTTTTTAAATTGAAGCGTCTATCTTAAAAAGGTGCATCAAGGAACTATGTTGTATTCTATAATTGATAATACCCAGTAATAGTTACTGTTTCCCATATATGACCCCATAACATCTCCTTCTTTTAACCACATCCCAGCTAAACCACTTTCATTTGCATTATTATACGTTATTACACCATTAAAAGTAATTCTCGAATAGTAGCTAGAAGTACTAAATTTTTCTATAGCCTTTGTGATTTTAGCTACTTTACCAGCAGGGACTGTGTAAATATTAGATTCTGTAGTATTGCCTGAAAATGTTAGTACTTGATTAAATTGTAAATCCCCTTGTGCTTCCAATCCTAGAGTAAAAGCAATAAATAGTAAAAATAAGAGTCTTGTTTTCATTTGTTTGAATTTAAGTTTTAAAAGTATATTTTAACTTGTCCACCGCCGCCTGGAGTACCGTTAGAAGTATTAACGTTGGAAGTATTTCTACCACCTCCTCCTCCTCCTCCAGGAAATGTAGCCGCACTGGGGTAATCTGAACCTTGAGATCTCAAACCTCCTTGACCACCATTTCCACCTTGGCCTCCTTGGATTGATGTCGCATTTTGGCCAGGAATATTGTATGTAGCAGATGAAGTTCCTCCAACTCCGTGATTACCTCCAAGAGATGCTCTAACGCCATCTTCGCCATTAGATGCTGATATTAAATCATTTACAGATGTTGCAGTATCATCTAAAACAATGTTCAGAACGGTCCCGGGTGTTACTGAAAAACATTGATAACCGTAAGCACCACCGCCGCCGTTTCCACCCTTAGTAGGATACCCATCATAACCAGTTCCACCATCTCCTCCCTTACTCCAAACTTCTATACAAACTCTAGTCAAACTCGGTGGAACTATCCATGTAGCAGATTCTGTAAAAGTTATTGGTGAGGTAAATATTGTTGGAGTTTCTGAAGTTGAAAATCCGTTGGTAGTAATAACGGATTCATTAGTAAACCCTAGCCCTAATGCTTCTATTTTCCAAACTTTAGAACTCGGTACTGAACCACTTGAAGTTAGATGAATTACCTGACTAAATTGAAGCTCGTTATCAACAATATTAAATTCAAGGATTGATAAAGAAATCACATGAACACCAAATTCTACGGACCTGCCCTCACTCAACCAATAAGGTAATGAGATGTCCGACTCAAAAGCGATTGGAGTTCCATCAACGAATAATGTTGGTGATTTTTCTTGTGCATTTCCCAATAAAGAAATTGCTATTAGTAATATTAAAATTCTTGTTTTCATGTTTTTAAAATTGTATTAAAATCCGTTTGTTGTATAAATAAGTGTTTTTGAATCACTACCTCCAGAACTTGAGCCATTAGAAGTATCCAATGCAACCCAAGCAGTTCCGTCATAAAAATAAAACCCTGGAGAGTTGTCTATTTGAAAAATCAACAACCCTATTTGTGGCGTTGCTATAAGATCACGCTGTTCAGATGACATTTTTGGAAACAATACTCCTTGTGTGGTCGATTCAATTTGAAGTACTGCAGATGCATCAATTGTTGCAGTCAAACCTATACCGACAGAGGCTCCAGAATTTAATAAATTACTCGTTGCTACCCATTCAGTTCCGTTGTTATAGAGGGTTTGTCCATTTGTCCCAGAAACAAGTGGGCCTTCTGGTCCAACTAGCGATGCTAAAAACTCAGCTTCTGTACCTATATTTCCAGCATCTTGCCAAAGTTCATAGGCTGTTGATCCATTATTACCCTGAATACCTGTGTCTCCTTGGGCGCCTTGTACGCCATCAATTCCATTTGAGCCGTTGGCTCCATTGGCTCCTGAAGGACCCGTAGCACCTGTTAATCCTATATCTCCTTGAAGACCCTGAATTCCTTGTAAACCTGTTTGCCCTTGTGGACCCTGAATTCCTTGTACACCTGTTTGGCCTTGTGCTCCTTGAGCTCCTGCTGAACCATCTGCTCCATTTGCCCCTGAAGGACCCGTAGCTCCAGTTAATCCTATATCTCCTTGAATACCCTGAATTCCTTGTAAACCTGTTTGGCCTTGTGGACCTGGAGCGCCGGCTGAACCATCTGCTCCATTTGCCCCTGAAGGACCCGTAGCACCTGTTAATCCTATATCTCCTTGAAGACCCTGAATTCCTTGTAAACCTGTTTGGCCTTCTGGACCTGGAGCTCCTGAAGGACCCGTAGCACCTGTTAATCCTATATCTCCTTGAAGACCCTGAATTCCTTGTGGACCTGGAGCGCCTGTTTTTCCTTGAATACCTTGAGCACCGTCTTGACCATCAGAACCATTTGTTCCGTTTGTACCAGCGGCACCTGTTGGGCCAGTAGCACCCGTTTCACCTTGAACACCTTGAGCACCGTCTTGACCATCAGAACCATTTGTTCCGTTTGTACCAGCGACACCTGTTGGGCCAGTAGCACCCGTTTCACCTTGAGCACCATCAACACCATCAGAACCATTTGTTCCGTTTGTACCAGCGGCACCTGTTGGGCCAGTAGCACCCGTAGCTCCTTGTGGACCAGCGACTCCTTGATCTCCAGCTGGGCCTGTTGCTCCGTCATTTCCATTTGTTCCGTCTTGGCCATCAATTCCGTTAATTCCGTTAATTCCATTTGCTCCAGAAGGACCCGTAGCTCCTTGTGGACCGGCTACCCCTTGAGCTCCAGCTGGGCCAGTAGCACCCGTAGCTCCTTGAGCTCCTTGAGCTCCGTCTTGACCGTCAGAACCATTTGTTCCATCAATACCAGCAGCACCAGTAAGACCAATAGGACCTTGAGCACCATCTAATCCGTTAGTTCCGTCAACACCAGCAGCGCCAGTAAGACCAATAGGACCTTGAGCACCATCTAATCCGTTAGTTCCGTCAACACCATCATTTCCATTAGTTCCATCAGTTCCATCTACTCCATCAGCACCAGGCCCACCAGGAGCACCATCAACCCCATCTACTCCGTTAGTTCCATCAACTCCATCCTGACCATCCTGACCATCCTGACCATCAGT
>Ga0209632_10005710_pt1 | contig 10721 bp, 22 predicted proteins | sample COG_10_FD_184754 | JGI IMG/M metagenome (GOLD analysis project Ga0209632, IMG submission 184754) | Pelagic Microbial community sample from North Sea - COGITO 998_met_10 (SPAdes) (version 2) | ecosystem: Environmental > Aquatic > Marine > Neritic zone/Coastal water | place: Helgoland, sampling...
TAGGTATCTCACCTGCATAGAGCAACGAGATTAGCTGTCTAAGGGCTTTAGCCCACCCTTCCTTACTATCACTAACCACTATAGTAGTATCGCTCTTGTATAGCTCATCTGGTACTTCTGGTAGCTTACTAATGTACTGACGCTCAACACTGAAACCTACACCAGTGCCACATAATAATATAAACATTGCTTCATCAAAGCACTTAGGGTCATCTACTGCTAAGTAGCTACAGTTGTAAGCACAAGTGTTATCTCGTTCCATAGCTGCACCAGCAGTCATCATGGCTCTCATGCTAGGCATAACATTTAGATTGTAGATTGCATCTTCTAGTTGCTTGTAAGTATCTTTACTTACCTTATCAGATACAACATTAGTCATGTATCTATCAACTGTTTCTTTCCAAGTCTCCCTTCTGTTTAGTTCTGGTATCCATCTTGCGTATCTTGATAGGGCTATGTACTGTTGGTACTGGTTCATCTTTTACTCCAAATATTTTATCGTAGTTATTGTCAAATCGTTTCTTATCTTTTACTCTTGACCAGCTTCCTTTTGTGGTGGGCATGGCACAGTCCTCGTGTAATCATTCTCAATAATTTTATCTATGTAATGTCTAGCTTTCTTTAAATCTTCTAAGCCATTTTTATCTTTGTATCTGGATACATACTTAACTACATTACCTTGAAAATAATCTAGTTTGTTAGCAGCAATAAAATCCCATACTTGGATAGGTAGTTTTCTGTAATGGTCACCACCCCACTGAAAGTTGCTTACACCCTTTACTATTTTATTCATCTTAATTTACCTCGTTAGGTTTTAAAACATAACAAGCAAATTTACAAGACTCTCCAAACCTATTTAAACTGTTTTTTCTTTTTGTAATTATATTGCAACCACTTTTTCTTAGTTCTAAAATACAAGCACTTAGTCTGTATATACCTAAATCTTTCCATGCTTGTATAGGCTCTATACTTCCATTCTCTTGTAGATATTTAATTACCCTTTCAGTCCTATTAAGTTTACTATAATCAATTTCCATATTTACCTCTCAAATAGTTTAGTGATACAGGTAACTCATCAAAGCTACCATTTTCTACTTCGTTTAACAACCAGATACCTTTCCAACTACCATTACCTTGATTGCCTAAGTATGCCTCATCATGCTGTGTGTACATACCAGCAAACAATCCTGTAAGTCTAGCGTTGTCTGCTCGTTTACCATAAGCTATATCCCTATCTTGTACATGACCCATCACACAACTCATCATCTTCTTAGTGAGCATAGCTCTAGCACTAGTCACAGGTCTACCCATAACACCAGTAGTAAAGTAGTGACTGAAGGCTACACCCTCTATTATAACAGGCTGCAAGAAATCAGCCACTTCCCAATCATCTAGGTTAAGGTCATGGTATCCTATAGTATCTTCTAGCATAGCGTTATCTTCTATGGCTCTTTCAATTCTTTGCTCATGGTTGCCAATAGTAAATACCATACGAGGCTTCCACTGCTTCTTCTTGTTTACCTTTAACCTTTCTTTTTCTGCCTTGATAGGTTGTAAGAACAAGTCCATAGCTAGGTTACCTGCATCTATGTCCTTCTTATATCTCCTACCTTCAAAAGATGCTTTGCCTTTATCGTATGAACAGAGAGATTCCATATCCCACCAATCACCTATCATTACAATGACATCTGGTTTCTTAGATGCTATGTACCTACCTGCGTACAGCAAGTGGTCTATCTTTACATCAGGTTTAACCTGTGTATCAGGTACTACGCATATTTTCATAATCAATACTCCTCATCACTGTCATAAATATCATCTATATACAACATATCTCTCATAGCATCTTCCCTTGAAATGGCTTGCTCTATTGATAATAAGTCATCATCAAAATCAATTTCTTCATTATCACAAGACTGTTTTAACCTATCACTAAAAAAGTTTTCAGGTAAAACCCTTTGCACTTGTAAGTCATTAAATATATCTATCATCTCATAGACAGATAGGACTGCACCTAAAGCACTAAAGTTTCTACAGCCTTTACAAACTTTCATATCTTTAATTATTTTGTATTCAGGGTTACAAGTACCACAAGAAACACAAAAAAGTGTATCCATTATATCTTTCATTTTCTTGACTCCCTTAACCAATCTTTAGGTAGTGCTGTACCAAAAGCAAACTTAATATTATGGTCGTTACACCAATCAGAATATCTTTTCTTTTTTCTTTTGGTAATCCACTGGTCACGCATAAACAACATACGAATGTCAAGGCTTGGATTCTCTTTTACCACTTGAGCCATCTTGGTTCTGTCAACTGAAGTGAATCTACCTTTTGCTTCTACTATAATTGAACCTATTATAAAGTCAGGTGTATATACTTTGTGAACAAACACTACACCAGATGAACAAAACTTACATCTACCTTTCTTACTTAAATAATAGGGTATCTTTACAGTTTCGTACTCAAATTTAATTCTTCTTGCTTTTAAATCTTTAGCTATGTTAGCTTCATACTTACTTCTGTACTTGTTCATAACTAAAATCCATTGGCATCTGTTTGTTTTTTTGTAGTATCCATAATAGCTGACTGTTTTGTACACATCTGTTACGACCTTCCTCGTAGCCAAACTCTTGTATGTACAAATCAAGCAACATATTATCCCAATTTTTTCTTGCGGTATCCTTTAATAGCTTGCTTGCCTTGACTTTACCAAGACCTCTAATGCCTAAGATATTATCCGCACTGTCACCAGTTATCATTTGCTGATAAAAAAATCTTGTGCCTTCTTCTGAGGTTACCTGTTTAAACTCCTTCTTTACAAAGTTGTAGTGGTTGCCTTCACACATTAACAAGTCTTTATCTATACTACATATCATAGTATCGGAGTCTTGTTTAAGACCTAACGCATCATCAGCTTCTATATTATCTACCACTTTAGCTTTGTAAATACTAATCAAGTAGGTACGAATAGCCTCAAGATGAATTGGCTTGGCAACATCTTTCCTATTGCCCTTGTAGTCATCTCTTACTTTGTTACGGAAGGTTGTCTTAGGTGTGAGGTATATAGTGTAGCTGTTGCAGCCACAGTCCTCTATTATCTGATTGACATAGAGCTTAGTAGAATGGAGAGCATAAGGTTTAGGGTCAGCCGTAACCAACCCTGTTTCCTTATCCTTCTTCTGACAAGCAAAGCCTACCCTGTAAGCTATGATGTCACCATCAATGAGGGCTTTCACTTAGAACGGAACAGCATCATCAAAAACTTCTTCTTCTACCACTGGTTGTGGTTGTTTAGTAGGAGTAGTGTTTTGTCTGATACGATTTTCGTGGGCTGTTTTCTGATACCCCCTCAAGTTTTTAATAGCAGGTGAATCAAGTTCTTCAGAGCCACCAGCAGAAAACTCGGTTGTAACAGCTTCTGGTACTTTATCTTGATACTTTAAAGGTATAGCAGAAACATTTGTTATCTTGTCAAACAGCCTTCCTTTACTTTCTTTCTGACCCACAGTAAGACTAACTGGTTTACCTAACTGTGCTTCCCAATCAGGTAAAGAGTCTTCTGGTGCAGTAGGAACAAATGCTCTGTACATTGGTAGCTCGTTACCCATACTACTCATGTTAGAAAAAATATTAATTGAATTAGTCCAAAGAGTTCTTGGCTGTGTTTCACCATTCAACTCTACAGTTGAACCAAGCACTTCAAAACATAATGCAATTTGCTGACAGTTACTTAGTTCTTTTCCATCTTTGTATGGAGTACGCTTTTGCATACCCAAAGACGCAACATAAATTAACCTTGCTTCGTACTCTCCTGCTTCTAAGTTATCGTAGGTGAGCTTGTCACCACCAGATGTTTTTACTGTTAATCTTTCAATACCCATCTTAATCTCCTTAATGTATTTCTGAGTAATTGTTACCAAATTGTACATCAACTTGCAACTCTCGGTTTAAACTTAACATATTATTTACTTTTTGTACAGCTTTTTCTAAAAGTTTTTTACATTTATCTCTGTTACCTTTCTCTATTTCTAATACTATTTCATCATGAAAGTTAGCTGTTAGTTGCTCTCTTTCTTTTAAGATGAACCCCACCCACATATCAAACAAGTAAGTTCCTGTACCTTGACATAAAGTTGAGAACTTATCCTTGTCACTTCTTAATGAGTACCATAGCTTAGACACTGGGTTGTACTGCCAAGTCCTACCCTTAACTTCCTTAGTTATCATGCTATCGCTAACAGCCTTAACACTCCAGTTCCTTTTCCAGTACGCTTCAGATATAACTTTAGCTTCCTTCATGGTAATACCCAACTGTTTTGCTAGGGTTTTAATTCCTGCACCATACTGAAGTGCATAGTTACCACCCTTGTAGTTGTATCGTAACTGAGAAATCCTATCAAGTTTGTTACCATCTTTATAATCTTGCATCTCTTGTTTAGTAATAGCACCAGCAGCTAATGCAAGGTCAAGATGTGGGTCAAAATCTGACTTAGACATTTCAAGTACATAATCTTTGTCATGCTCCCAAATATAGTGACAGAGTACAAAAAATTCTAGGCTACACATATCACTACCACATAACTCTTTATCATCATGAGATGTAAGTAAGCCTCTTATCTCTAAACCATAGGGCTTTCTTGCACTAGGTAAGTTGACACAGACAGCGTGTTTAAACCTCAAGGTATTGGTTAAGCCTTGTATTGCAGCAATGACATATCCATCTTGTTCATTCTTTAGTAAGCCCTTAACTAATCCTATCCTATGTTTAACTACTGCCATATCTTCAAGTACCAATACTTCTGGGTGTAGTAGGGATAGCTTCTTAATAGACTTACACAACTCACCATCTTTAGTTTTTACTTGAGGTATCTCCCTATCATCTACAAAGTTGAATGTCATAGGCTTCCAACCTAAAGAGAACAACCAATCTTTAACTTGTTTACTGCTAGTAGGGTTGGGTTCTTCTTGACCTACTACTTCTTCTATTTCTTTGTCGTACTCAATAGTAAATCCATTAGCTTCTGCTAAGACTTTCCATCTCTCACCAGCTACAGACAAAGAACCATCTTGTTTGAATGGGAGCTTGGGTTTTTTACGCTTTGCTATCTTAGGAACCTTTGGCATAACTTTAGATAATTCATTGATTGCTTGCTCATTCTTTAACTCTAACTCATTGAGTAAAGTGTTAGCTTTATCTACATCTAGCTTCCACTTTGATTTCTCTTGCAGCATACCCATCTTCATCTTGAATGAGAGGTAACGAACCAGTGGTTGATAGTCACCATCATAAATTTTAATCAACAAAGACTTCTGTAAACCCCATAGCTTAGTGTTAATCTTCACATCTTCTTTGCACCTGTGAATGTACTCCTCTCTTGTTAAGTTCTCCCAATCAGTAATAGTAGGTTTAGCAATCCCTAATCTTTCACCCCACTGTTCTAAGCCATGCCTATTCACATCAAACAGATACCAACTCAGGGCTAGGGTATCAATCAGTTGAGCTTTAATCTTTATACCTAACAATCTCTCAAGGGTTGGTATGTCATAGCGTATGATGTTGTGACCTATCAAAGTATCTTTGGGTGTAAGGTTCTCAAAGAAAGTCTTATCAACTTCTTCACCATTGACTACCATGCAATGTATCTTGGTAGCATCTAATGAGTCTGCCTCTATATCAAATACATATTCAGCCATCACCAACTCCTTCTCATAGGTTCTAGGTAGGTTACTGTACTCTCATCAAAGTATACATCACAAGTGTACGACTGACCAAAATCCCTGTCAAATAACATATAGAACTCTGACATATTTTTTCTTTCTTCAGGACACTCATCACTTCTATCTCTACTGATACCATGACCATAATGAAAGAACCTTTCCATAGACCTGCTGCCAAAGAACTCAGAGCTATAAACTCTAGCACCTTTTTCATGAGGTGTACTGCCTTTAGGTTTGGGATTCACATGACTATAAAAGAATATAGTGATAGGATACATAGATACTAAGTCAGCAGCAGAACTACATATCTTACCTAACTCAGTGTTAGTTTGACTAGCATCACACCCCTGAACTAATGTAGTCATGGGGTCAATCATAAAGATATTAATACCATCAAGTAAGTGCATCTCAGTGATAGCGGTTTGTATTGCTTCCCAATCTCTTGACCCTGCTCTGTCATAGAACCTAACCTTACCATCTAATCCTTCCAGTGTTTGTCTTAGCTCACTGTCCTCGTAGATTGTATCAGGTCTAGTAAAATCTTTCTTTGCTTGCTTACTAGCTAACTTCTTAGCTGTCTTAACTGGGCTATTCTCAAGGTCAAACATACCTACCTTGACCTTCTCATTATATACTAGGTGGTGTACTAGCTGGTGCTGGTGGTCTGTCTTACCAATTTTAGGTGCTGCACCTACACAGTGGATAGTGTGGGGTCTGATACCAAAGCAAGCCTTGGTTACAGTTTGCCAAGGAAAACTAATACCCATTTGTGGTTTCGTCATAGCACTCTCTATGATGTCAGATACATCTACCACTTCACCCTGTCTTACAACACTGGCATTGTATACACAAGCTGTAAAAAGTTCTCTAGCTCTATCCTGTAAAACCATTTCATTTGCATCTTTTAATGGTAAGCTAGCTGACTTAAACAATGGATATACCTTCAAGCAATCCTTCACTGCTTTCTTACCTGCTTCATCATTATCAAAAACCAGCACCACTTCCTTGTATCTGGATAATAGTTCTTTGTTATTGAGTAAATCTTTAACTGCATTGCTTACACCTCTAGTCAAACTAACAACACAAGGTTTAAAACTCTTGTACTTTTCCCCATTAAATTTTTCTATGGTTTGATGAAGTGCCATTGCATCTAATCTACCCTCAGTGATAAACAATTTTGTATCACCATTACAAGTCCAACTGCCCCACAAATCAAGCTCTCCTTTCCTATCACCAATAGAACTGAACTGCTTGCTTGCTGTTTCTTTACACTCAAAACCTTTTAACTTACCACCCAAAGTATCTCCACAATAAATATGAGTAATAGTCTTACCATCAGCTTCTGATAGACTGCTTCTGACACCATATTTCTTTGCTGTTGATTCTGAAATTCCTCTGTCAGGTATAGCTAATATCGGTAGCTGTTTAATCTCCTCTATTGTTTTCATTTTACTAGCCTTATATTGTTTGTTGATTGGTACAACTTCTGCTGTACTTGATTTGTGAAATACCCCACAAGAAAAACAAGTTCCATTTATTGTGCCATCTGACTGCTCGTAACGAGCGTGTGCATCTGATGAACCACACAACTCGCAGCTAGTATGATATAAAAATGTTCCTTTATCATTCTCTGACATCTTCTTCTCCATCATTGTGAGGCACTAAACCAATCATTGTATGAGGTATAGTCTTATGATTATTCATGTACTCAGTAGCTTGCTCAAGATTTAAACCTTTACTCAAGTATTTAACCTTGTCCTCTAAAGAATACAATACAATGTCGTATAACTCTTTACTCTTATCCATGTAGTTTCTTCTCCTCTCTCTGAATAACAATGTGAGGTATGTACTTAGCCAATAACTCTGGTCTTGAGTTTACACCAAACTTCTTAAAGATACTATGTACAATCTGTTTGATATTATTTCTTTTCATTTTGAGTTGTTCTTCTATTGCTAGATTATCCCAACCTAGCAACAGCTTAATGAATATCTTACGCTCTAACTCAGTTAAATCTTTTGTCTGACTCATTTTTTTCTCCATTATTTATTGTATTATTTTTAATAATTATGCTACCCTTTAAAAACATATGCTAAACAACTGACTGCTGTTGTTAGTTATTTAACTCACTTACCTCTTTAAATTAACATCAACTAACCAGATTTCTTTTTGCTTAACAGCACAAGTATGACCTTCTGCATAAGCTCTGATACCTTCTTTAATCTCCTTTTGTTCATCAAGTTCTTTATTATTAGCACCATCAGAAAAACCTTTCATAAATTCTTCAAACTCATGCTCATAAACTTTTATAAACGCATCTAAAATACTATCTTTAGTATCTCTGTCTAAAAATGGATAGTCTGTGTATTCCATTTGAATATCTCTTATCGGTTGTTGTTCTTCTGTGTATCCACAGTTCATAAAATCTCCACATTTTAAAATACAATATTCATTGTCATTAAAATTACGGAACTCAGTTTCTTTTAAACACTGTGGACATACCCAACAGTAAGTATAAGTATCACTCATGTTATTGTTTCCTTTTCATTGTTGTTGTTATTATTATTAGCAAGTAGCTTAATAATTATTATGTCAGCAATTCGCTGGCTTAAATGGCATAGCTCTGGGTGTTCTGGGTACTCCAGCAGTAATAGTGGAATACCTACCCTGAAACCAGTTCTATTAGGGTCTGCGTTCATAGCTCTTTAGCCTTCTCAATAGCCTGATACACATAGTCTAAGGCATCACTATCACCACCAACACTAAACTTAAACACTTGGTCGTGTCTGGGTATAGCATTAGCTTCATTGAGTAGATAAACATATGCCCTAATAAGTCTATCCTCATCATAGAACTTAGCCCTATACCATAGACTAGTATCACCATTTAATATTTCAGGTTCACCAAATGCTTTTTGTAATGTCTTAGGTGTAGTAGTTACATAACCTAATTTATTCATAGTAACTCCCCCATAAAATCATCATAGTCAACGCTTAACATTGTCATGTAAGCATCTGTTATATTTGTAGAGGGTTGATTAACTAAGACTAATAGGTTGTGACCTGAGTCGTTAATCTCTCCATCTGAATGTACTAGAATTTCTATATCAAGGTCTTCAGTACACTTCACTGTTGACCACTCTGCTTCTTCAAAGTTATACATATAAAGAGATACCTCATTTTCTATCATCTCATCTCTTGATATTCCAAACACTTCTTCATTCATTATCATTCCCCTTTAAAAATTTATTGAATCAATACACATAATACAGATAACTGTAGTTGCAATCAAGTAGTAGAACCAGCTGACTGCTGGCTCTGGTTCTTGTACTTTTAAATGTTTATAATCTTTCATTATTCGTCATCTCCAAACTCATTGTCCATATTAAGATACAAGGCTAAATATAGGCAAAGCATTGTACCCCCCAAAGTGTATAGCAAAAATCCAAACATAGTCATTTTATAAATCTCCTTTAATCATTTTGTAAATATCAGTAGCTAATACCCTAGCTAATTCAGGATTTACTCCATTATGTATTAAGTAATCTTTAATTTTATCTGTGTAATAATCTTTAGATAACATATTTATTTCATATTTTAATCTAGCGTTTTCTCGTTCTAATTGTAACCTAGTCATTTTCTATTGCTCCCTATTGTTTTAGTTATCACTGACCCTCTATGTGCGAGGGTTTCGGCTAGTCACTAACTAGCTCTCGTCAGAGTGAAGTTATGCAGATTAGTTTATTTCCTGCCTTTAGCGTTAGCAATCTCTCCCCCTTTTTTGTAATCTTCCCAAGAGCATTTTACTACTGGCATAGGTGCCAAAGGACTCGGGTAGGTTGCTTTAGGCTCTATTACTTTAATAGATACAAGACTATCAGCTTTATTTATTGTTACAGTTCTCTTTTTCATAATAATATTTCCTTTTAGGTTGTGGGGCTTTCGCCCCGTTTAAGTTATGCTCTTCTGACTTTAATAATTTTTTTGATTTCTTTAATTACATTAAGACAGTATTTTTCGTTTGATTGAGTCCCATTATTACGGGCATCTATTGACACCTCATATAGCCCTGCTTCTAAGTCGTCATATCCACCTTCTAGAGAGGATACTCTGACAATACACATTAATAACTCAGCTACGCTTTTAGGGCTTGGTGGTGTTAGGTCAGGTTGTCCAACATCATCAAATATTGTTTGCATAAAACCAAATAAGTCTGGCTCGTGTTCTGAGGCTATCCCAACTACTAACCTAATGTTAAACATTTTATGTTTGCTGTTCATAATATTTATCCCTTTTAAGTTTAAACTGCTTCTGTTGTTTTAATTATTGACTGAACTTGTTTTGCGTACCATTCTAAGTCATAAACCATTCTTTGCTCGTCTGTTGGTTTTACATCTATTAGTTTGGTAGTGCGTCTATTCACTTTTACTTTCATTTCTACTTCTTGGTTTAGCATTACATCAGACACTATGCAATTAACCATGCTGTCGTTGATTGTACCTATTATTAATTCGTGTCCGTTGTTGTCTTTTAATATAATTTTAAAATTTGGGTTTCCGTTGTAGCTGTTAGCTAGACGCTTAATATCTGTTATAGTTCCTTTTAGTATTTGAGTATTCATAATATATTTCCTTTTAATTTAGTTGATTGATTAAGTTACTAATCGCATATTGGACTAACCAGAGTTATCTGTCAAACATTATTTTTATAATTGTTGTAAATAATTTTATATTGAGTTTCATCTTGAAATATATAGGGGTCGTTTTTGGGAACTATAGCCATACACTTATTTATAATTTTTGCTATAACTGGTAGACATAAAGAGAGTATTCATACAATCTATATCAAAGTTTTTCAATATAGAAAAGGTTACAAGAATATAGGAGAGGACGGGGGGTGCTACTGCTAGTCGCTGACTATATAGTACCCACCTAGATACAAAAAAGTGGGATTTGGAAAGGTTCCCCCAAACTTTATTTGACATAAGGGGCAAAAAAAGTTTG
>Ga0209632_10005712_pt1 | contig 10719 bp, 3 predicted proteins | sample COG_10_FD_184754 | JGI IMG/M metagenome (GOLD analysis project Ga0209632, IMG submission 184754) | Pelagic Microbial community sample from North Sea - COGITO 998_met_10 (SPAdes) (version 2) | ecosystem: Environmental > Aquatic > Marine > Neritic zone/Coastal water | place: Helgoland, sampling...
TCGCTCACATCTTCAAATAAACTTTCATGTCGATCAAACGACCAATAGGCAAATGGTTCATGAGGATAGTGCAAGACAGCCATGGTGCTGTTGGGCTCGAATCCTTTTCCTTGATTCGAAATCGATATGGTTCGCATTTGTTCACTTCCGCTCATCCAATTCGTAACCGTGGCATTTACTTCAGCATAAGGATCACTATTATCTGTGGCACCACTCCCCCACACTACTAGACTTGGAGATATAGAATCGCCTGGCCGACTTTTCCAAGTGTTACCTAAAAAAGAGGTGGCGATCACTGGAGATATTGTGCCCACACCATCAACATAAGCAGTAATATTTGCATCCGAATTTGAGTAGTCCTCCCAAATACTTGCCCGGCGAACTTCAATTACTGGGGTGTTATTTCGGTCATATCCTCGACCTCCGTATGCTAAAAAGTCTCCAAATTCATTAATTTCTCTTGGCCCAACACGGGCATAATTTATACTCGTTTCCTGTACCAATGCCTTAGCGTATGGCCTGGATATAAGATTTGTGTGGGTTGTATTATTGAAATCATCAAAACTTACTAAACTTGAATTAGCCTCCAAGTACTCGAGCAGATCAAGAACCGTTGCATTCCCGTCTGCCGTTGCATTCAATTCGGTAGAAGGTAGCGATTTGGTCATATTTTGATGATCCTGTAAATATTCCAACATATCTAGGTAAGTTCCAACATCGTTGGTTCGATAATTCGAAAAAGTAGACCCGAATGTGTAATAAACTTTTGGATTACGGACATATCCACTGCCCTTTGTAAGATCCATTCGGGCGTCCAAAAGCATGTTTAAAATAATTTCAGGCGGTCGATTTTCGATGCCTTGCAGAAAAGACATATCAACTCCATCCATGGTAGAGTCAAAAGTGAAACGGTGGATTTCACCACGATGAAAATTTAATTCAGGAGCAACCTCCCCATTAATCATAAACTGTCCAGGACTACCACCTGAAGCTGGGAAAAAACTGTCGTAAAGATTTCCAGCCCAAGAAACTTTATGTTCAATAATCGGTGATTCAGACAATACAACCCGAGCACCCTGGACGGGGTTTTGGCGAGATCGGACGGTGCCAGTAACCATGGATTGGTTAATGGTATTTCCATCTCCTACTTTAAGAATCAAATTTCTAGAGGCAATACCTCCTTTCATATCTGAAACCACAACCCGCAAGACTTGGGTTCCCAGCTCGTTAAAATTTAAATAAATAGATGAGCTGTTGAGGTAGGTGGATGAACTAAGGGACTGTTCATTTAAAAACCATGAATAAGCAAAGTTGGAAGCATTGCCATCTATCATAACTGAAAACTGTACATACTCTCCCGGTAATGGAGAGGTAGAGGTAGCGGAAAGATTAAAGTCAGGCACCTCCGCCTCATTACGAGCCACAGATCCAGCATTCACCACCACTTCAATATAGGGAATGAGCTCATGGCCGCCGGTTCGAATAGGTGTAAAATGCAAGTCTGCATTGTAATCGGAATAGGTCTTTCCCAATAATAAAGCACCATCATTATAATTAAAGGGTGTTTGCGGAGTGGTATCCAATAAAAATGGTTCGATCGGGCCATCGTCACTATGAGTTGCCACATTAATTACCAGACCGTCTGTAGAAATATCTGTGCGATAAGATAGATAATAGTCCAAGAGCTCTTCGCCAGTTAACATACTATGTGGTTTAATACTTGCCGTTGACGGCGTTTGGGCCCGTATTCCTCGAATCCATCGAGTGGTAGGGTCTAATAAAGTTGCTTGTGTAAGGTTATCCGTCCCCCTTAGTTCTAGAATGTTAGAAGGGTTTAGTATTAAGATCATCGATCCATTCTCATCCATAATTTGAACACTTGGCTCTTCCACAAAACCCCTACCCGCTTTTGTTATATTGAGTGTCCAAATGTCAGATATGGAATCATAATTTAGGGACCCGTTCACATCTTCACCAGTTCCAACAATATTTATCGCAAAAGGAAACGCATTTTTGTCTAGGGTATAATTTCCATCTGCATCGGCAGGAAGATCTATAAAAAAAGTACCGACCCGGAGGCCCGCTGGGGGACGGCCAAAATTACTCCGATAAATACGGAATGTATTATTGGTTTCCACATTACTCTCCTTGAAGTCATCAAGCGCGTTGCCGCCTAGTGAAGCCGCATCAATCTCGGCCACATCATCTCCGATGCTTGTTCCCACAGTATACCCACCATTACTCATGGTATTAGTCAGGCCAACTTTTGCGGCTATGGTTAAATCCCCACTCGTTGCAATATTATCTTGTGTGCCCATTACGGAAAAAGAGTTTCCGTATTCGATTTGATCGGCGTCATCACTTAAGGGTCGCTCGCTACGGGTAAAGTACCTATTCGCATGTAGCAGTCCTAGGTTATGTCCCATCTCGTGTGCAATTACACTTGTTGGTACTTCCCCCCCACCCAGTCGAACATGAGCCCCAGGCCCCCCAACAAAACCCACACCAGGAGCATCACCCGAATAATTTGTTAATATTACATAGGAAACTAATAGGCCCTGAATATTTATAGTTAATTGGCTGGTGAAGTCCGTTCCGTTGATGGTTATGTTTGCATCTTGGGCGTTGGCGTAGAACGCGCCTGGTTCAAGCACATTAAATCCTAAAATATCTCCCGATTCATCAATAACTGCCTCTAACTTGGCTTGTCGGAACCTTGGATGAGGACTGCCATTGGCGAGTAAGTCTTCTCCACCAATAATTTCAACACTGGGAGGTTCTGAAAAGTTTGTACCCAAAGTACCATTATCAATTGTTACAGATGCAACTCCAATAAAGGCACTACCCTCATGATTCCATTCATCACTAAGAGCTGCAGCCTTACTCAAAGCCTGGAGATTGATTGCAATAGGAAAATCCAAGCCGTCTTGGCTTAAGGTTATTCGGGTATCTCCCTCAGTAATTTCGATGACGCCAGATAAAGTTCCCTCGGAATCATAGGGGTTTACTCCAGAAAAATTAAATACTGGGGAATACCTAAGTAGATCCAGCGTTACGGTACTGCTTATTACTGGTACAATTTCTAACTGTTCATCCGTATTGCGTGAGAAAAATTCACTGACCTCTGTCATTGCAGATTCAATTTTCTCTTTGGTAATGGGTTCATAAGAATCAGTTTGTAATTCTTCTAGTATACTCTCCCCCAGCTCATTGGTCAGAGGGTTATTCGATCCCCCCAGCGCGGAACCGTACGCTGTTGTTTCATCAATAAACCTAGCCGGTATAACCAATACTTTTCGAATCCCCATAAGATCCACTTCCTGGGTACCGATTTCAAAATCTCGCTCAATAATGAAGGGTAAACGGGCAGTCTCGTTTATATCCAACCAAGTTGCACCAGTGGCGTTCCAGTCCATTGCAGCAAAGTCTTTGGTAGCATTATCTGGAGCGTCTGCAGGATTTGAGCCCCACTTCCAGTTGTGATAAGTTATTGATTCTCCATTACCTTGTAGCCACTTCCAATCTCCCTCGGAGGCGTTTATATCGACATCTTGTACACTAGTATTTGTATCAGTATTGAATCTGGTTCCATTAATATCTTCATTATCAGTAGCACCCAACCAGACATAAGTTTTTGAATTATTGGTTTCGTCTAAGCCTTCAAAGAGAGTCTCTTCCTCATAGGCTTCTTTTAAGAGTGTGGTGATTAATGCGTTCTCATTTGCATTATCAATTTTTAAAAGACTGGCATTTCTCTCTATCGCGGCATCCACCGCTTGTTGGAAGGTTACTTTTGTTGAATTAATTTCATATTTTTGGGCCAATATTTTGTCTATTGTACTTCCCGAACCCATAACTAAAGGATATTTTAGATGCTTAATTCCACCCACCCTTCGAGTGCTTGGTCGTAAATGCTTAACAAGAAACTCTCTTTGTTGAGCAGTCTTGTAAGCTACATCTCCCTGTGCAAAGAAAAGCTTTCCTCCTTCATTTCCAATTTCCATCACCCTGAATGCATTTTCGGACATTGCAAAATCATTGCCCAAAGAAATACCCCAAACCGCCAAGCCTTTTTGGGTGAGCAACCTTTTTCTTTTCCCAAATGTCCAGGCTCGTAAATTTTGCCCCCCCGAAAGGGTCGCTACCGTTTTAATCCAACCTCCGGGCTGTTCAGAGTCAAAACAATGGTGCATGCTTGTAATATCTGCAAAGTCACTTTCCCACTTTTCCATGTGGGAAGATATTGTTGAAGGTAGGGACGCAATAATCTCCTTAGAAACAGCCAACTGCAGGGCTCTTTTAGGATCTCCTCTGACTACTTCCGTAAGCGTGCGTGCGCGTGCGCGTGCGAGGCGCTCTCCTCGAATCAGGTGATTCGAAAGGATTCTGGGATCATGTTCTTGGCAATTTCCTGGTTGCCGGCAGTGAAGGTCTTTGTAATCGGACAACCATTTTAAAAAATCATCAAATATCGGATCTGCAGATAAGTCTTTATATTCCATCACTGAACACCAAATTTCTTTCTCGAAATTTGCCTTACCAGCCTGAACTACGGGTGCTTTTCTTAGATTTGGAACACTCGGTATAGTACTAGAAGACTCTAATTTTTGCTCAAAAGAAACGGGACCCCTTGTAACCTTACTAGATGCGGAAACAGGTTGTTGGACTATTCTTTTTTCGGTTTGCTTAAATAAAAAGTAACCGGAAACCGTAATAAGTAGACCCAAAAAAGCCCAGTTCGAAAAGGTCGTTAAGCTCTGAAAACACTCTCGTATTTTCTTGGGATTAAAAGACATATTCTAATCTATCAATATTGGATAATTTGTGCAATTTATTTAATAAAATTATAATATTTATAATAAATTTAAATTACAGCACAGAATCTATACTAGTTTATCAAGAACTCAATTTTCCACCAAATCATCATCCTTGAAGGTTCTACGAATAGTACCAGTGGGGGTTAGGATGACTGGATCTTTAAAAATAGATTGAGGACCAATGTTTTGAATGACTTCACGAACAGGAGATCCCCCCTTTGAAACAATACTCGCACTAACAAAAATAAGCAGGTTTCTTTTTTGATAACTCTCGGCGTTTGATTGGAAAAGTTTTCCAATCAAAGGCAAGTTACCCAGCACGGGAATTTTATCATTTACGGTTTTAACTTCTTCGCGAGTCAATCCACCAATAATTACCGTTGCACCATCAAATATACTGACCTGAGTATCCACTTTTCGTACCGAAAATATAGGCATAAGAGCACCTGAAGGCTGAATGATTAATGGAGGAGAACCGCCACCGCCAGCAGAACCTATGACTGCGTTGTTGCCACCATATTCAATAAAACCATCAAACTCTGTGACTTTTGGGGTTAATCTTAAATTAATGGAGTTATACTTTTCGATAGTAGGGGTAACATTTAAAACGACTCCAACCTCCCTAAAACCAGGTTGTTCATCGGGCGGGTTAACAACATCAAAAACTGGTTTGGCAGACACCAGGGTAATTCCCCCGTTCCCACCGGCGTCTCCCCCGGGTGGTTGTGGGGGTTCTGGTAACTCATAATCGATTGGGTAAATAAATTCCTGAGCCACGGTAATGGTTGCGGACTGTCCGTCCATAACTGTAACGCGGGGAGCACTTAACAAGTCAGTTCCTTGTTTACGTTTCAATGCACTGATCATGAGCGAAGCTTGGCTACTTCCAATGATCATTCCATCGCCCCCAATTGTTCCCTCCTGGCTGCTAGTAAAGTTTGTAAGAGGTGATACCCCTGCTCCAATAGGAATCTTACCAGGAAAATTAGGTAACGGATTCGAAAGATTCATGCTAGCGTCGGGATTATCAGGCATGCTTATAACGGTGTCTCTGGAAGTGCCGGTTGGCGAATGAGCAGTTGCTAAAGTTCGAGTGTTGCCTGAAACAACTCTTTCGTAACTTCTGGAATATCTACCCCTAGAGTCGACTTGGGGTAAACCTTCGGGGCCATAAACTGGACTAGCATTTCCCCAAGAATATTGCCAATCAAAGCTAATCTCATCCAGGGCACCTTCCTGAACTTCCAAAAACTTGGCTTCAATTTCCACCTGCTTACTGGATTCTTCATCCAGTTTAGAAAGGATACGCTCGATCAAATCCAAAAAACGCCTTTCATGCGTTATAATCATTTGGAATCCATCAAAGGCAAATTTATGACCCTTCGCATCGATAAAGGGGATGCCAGTGTTTTCTAAAAAGGCACGGATTTGAATACCATCATCTCCACCACCTCCTGCTCCGGCTCCAGGATCTGCGAAAGGATCTGCATCCGCTTGTCCGCCACCGCTACTTCCGGTTAAACGCTGCAGAGTGCCCGGTGCCATTTGATAAAATTCAGTTTCCAGTGGACGTCCTTTAAATGAACCACCTGTCTTTTGAATGACCACCGCATCGGATCTTACATCAAAGGTCCATCCCACCATTTCAGTAATAAATTCAATCATTTTACCTAAAGGCATGGAGTTAAGCTTGATATTAACAGTTGGCTCTTCTTCCTCGCCGATAAGAGGTATAATATTCAACCCTTTTTTGGCAGGGTCGGGCTCGGTTAAATCAAAAAGCCTAGCTTGTCTTTGTAATTCAGTCATCGCCTCAGATAAAGGAGAGTTGAAAAAATCTGCACCTGGAATTTCGATTAGTTTGAGTTTGGCCTCTATATTACTCGGCCCCTCTTCCACTTCCTGTGTTTTTTCAATTTGACGATCAAAAACTTTGGGGCGTTCCCACTCGCGTTCGATTTCCTCTAACATTTCTTGGCGAGTTTTAATATATCCCAAGTAGCTCTCCTGTTGACGCATCTGGGAAATTCTTTTGAGCATTTCCTTAGCTTCAAAATTGTCACTGTATCGAGTTTCAATTGCACGATAGGTTTCAGTGGCACCAGTCAGATCTCCGTTAATAAATTGAACCTTTGCTCTCATAAGAAGTTCACGTAATTGTTCCTGACCTTCTTTCCAATTTGGAGTAAACTCAGTGATATCTCGTTGGAACGGATCGCTCTTATCTACATTAATTTTGTCTTGTTCCTTGTCAGCAAGGCCCAACTCATCGCTAACGGCATCGTCGCCATCCGTTGCCTTTAAGCCAGGCCTACCGTAAGTCAAAGTGTCTCCCTGAATATTTCGATCTGAATAAAAACCCGTTCGGAACTCATCAAGAAGTTTTTGAGCCTTGTCCCAGTCTTTATCTTCACGTGCGTCGTTGGCCTTAGATAGGTTAATGCGATTTTTGATAAGCGATGCTTCCAAAATGAGGGGCCAAGTCAAAGTACTTGGTTCCAAAAAATTCGATATTTTAAGCAATATCTTTTCAGCTCGATCGTATTCTTTTTCTTGGATTAAATCCTTGGATTCATCCAGCATTTCCTCAGCAAATTTGGCTTGTTCTTTGTTTTTTTGATTCGCCTTACGAATCTCAGCATCAAAATCAATTTCTGCAGATACACCCAAAGTGTTGGTTTCTACTTTTCTGCGCGATTCCTCGGTTTCACGATAGATAAGAGTAAGCTCCTGTACTTCAGCAACTTTCCCCTTAAGCATAGCCTCTCCGACTTTATACCAGATAACCTGCTGCTTCGCTTTGTAAAGGTCACTGATTAGAGCAATTGTACCCGCACTGGGACTGAGTAGTCCTAGTGCCTCATCTAATTGTTCATCGGCAAGCTCATACCTACCCTGCGAAGAATCAAACCTCGCTTTACGTAAAAGATTTTCTGCACCAAGCAGAGATCTTCGCATTTGGGCTTTTTCTTCCTCCACTAGCCGATCTAGATCAGGTTGAGCATCATTCTTGGGCAGTCCGGTTTTGGCACGTATTTGAACAAGGTCTTTTTTGGCCTGATCCAATTCTTCTACTAAACGACCTACTAAACTTACATCTTGAGATTGACTTAACTCTGTTTTGATTTCTCTACGAAGCTTTCTGCTCGCAAGCTCTTCGGACGAAGCTTTCTGCTTGCAAGCTCTTCGGCGACATTAGCCCGATATTTTTCAATATATTTACTAGCTTGTGAGTATTCCTTTTGTAGCATCGATGAGTTTGCTAGTTTAAAATAAAGTTTTGTTTCTTCAGATTTGATCTGGCGCAGATAAAACTCATTTTGTTCTATTTCAGAAATGTTTGCTAGTGCCGCACTGGCAATTTTTTGAGCCTCTACGAGTCGTCCGTCTTGAGTTAAAGTTCGAATTTGATCTAAGAGAATAACCAAGTTTGTATTAGGTCCAAGATCACTCGCCTTGATAGGTGTGAGGCTTTTTTGTAACAAAGGAGGCGGTGCTTGCTCCGGCAACTCAATCATGGGCAAGCTTTGTGCTCCTAGTAGATATGGAATACAAACAGAGAAAAATAAAAACACTGCCGGCAAAGGCAAAATTTGATAGAATAATCTTAGAAATCCAAAAAGCATTACAGGGCAGTCAAAGGTCTTTAGGTAGAGCAATATAGTAATAAATTATTCCATACAGAAAACTCGTCGGGTCAATCTATAAAAGACGCAGTTTAGGTACCTTTTAAAATGAAAAAGTTTTGGTAAATATTTCAGCTTGTCTTGGGTCTTCTTTTGTTACCACCAGGGAGCTATCTTCATAATTTGCTGAAGAAATTCTGTAAACCCTCCCCCCGTAGTCAAAAGTAGAATCAACAGATGAACTTTCAAAAGAAAATTCTTGCGGGGAAAGATTGGGTAAATTAGCGAGGAAATGAAAAGTATAATTACCAGCGAAAACTTTAGTCATTAAAGTATTGATTTCAAAAGCGCTTCCTCCAAGTTGAAAATCTTTAATCATCGCACGCCCAACGGGTCTAAGCCCCCCAGTTTGAGGGTTTCGATATTGCTGGACAACGAAATGTTGAACAATGAACATTTTCTGTGAGTCATTATCGTCACATTGTATAAGGGAGGGTTGCCCGGGTTTGCGCGACAAATCTCGCTTGTAAGCTTTGCCAAGTTCAACCCGATTACGAACCACTTTGCCAAGATTTGAAGAGCCGTTGGCCGTGAGGTCTTCAAAATAAGGAGTTTCTCCAACCCAACTTTTAAGAATTAAAGGGTATTCAGATTTTGAAACTTTAGTAAGAGTAAGTCCAAAAGGCTCAAGTTTCTCAGTTTTTATCTCTTTCTCAGGGAGTCTTGTTGTTAAATCTCCATTATGAATATAAATGATTGGAGGAGTAAATAAATCATAAGGTGTAGAATTTTCATCGCTTACAGGATTAGTCCATTTTAATTTGTCAATTTCCGTAATAATGGGCTCATCAGGTAAAGTTCGTTGGTAAAAAGATACTTGAGTTTGATTATTCTTAATTGTTTTGGAGTCAATATCAGTTGAAAGCCAAAGGGTGCCTGTAATCCTTGATATATCGTTATATTGAATATTGAAGACTTTTTTGCCATCACGAAGGGCAATAATACCGTGTGATTTTTTCCAGTTTTTTTCTAAAATAACATCTTGGCGAGTGATGCCATGTACAACCCCCGAAGAGGTGGAAAGTTGTATTTTCTGACGAGCCAATAAAAGAATACTTTTAATTTCATATGGGCTCAAATCGCTTTCTTCATCCTGACTTAAATAAATAAAATCCCCGGGAATAAGTGAAGTTTCTCGGTTTAAAGAAAAATAGGTTTTTCCATTTTTAGTTTTTAGCGAAAAAATTTGATTCGAGGATACAACAGAGGATGACTGAGTTGATACATTTGTAAATAAAGTAAATAATACAATTAATACAACAAAAGAAAGTAATAATATATATTTTTCTAAATGCTTAATTTTCACTGATTATTATTTTAGAAGACTAAGAAGTTCTGAACATTTAGTTGGATTGTTGAAATGACGTAATTCTTCAGTTAACCAACCCGATAGATCGTTAGAGGCATCGTATACATACTCAATTTCCATTGTGAAAATCGATGTTATGTCTCTAATTATCGGTAAAATGCCTGAATCAGTATTATTAGAATTTGTTTCTACAAAATTACTTTCAATTTGATCAGTATTACTTGTTTTTCTACTGACATGCAAATTTCTCAAACTAAATGGAGGAAGGAGCTGGTTGATGAAAGATCGGCAATTTTTAGTTTTACCTGAAAAAGATATTTCAAAAAGAAAAGATTTAATTAATTTACTGCTTCTCAGTGTAGTTGATTCAGATTTAGGGTAGAAAATATCGTCTAGTATGTGAAGACTGTCAGTGCTTCCTGCTGACTCTCTTTTAACAGAAATTAAATTTGTACTTTCAGAGTCAAAGGAAGATAAGTAATACTGAACAACTTCCTTAATTATTTTGGATTGAATATAGATAGTATTGGCTTCCCTTTTGTCAAAACTTGGCCAAAAGCCATCATAAGAGGTAAATCCAAATCCAAAAGATTCTTTTTTTTCGATAGGTGCATCAGAAAATGAATTTTCAAATTGATTGGGTATATCAAAAGTTACATTCTTTCCCTTACAAGAGCGATTTAAGTAAGAGAGTAATTTATTAATCTCAGTACTTATAACTGAAGAGGATTTTGTTGTATGTGAAGTATGTAAATTGTTAATTGAATTTAAGAATTCATTCCAAAATAAAATATTTTTTTTGCCTAATTTAGTCCAATGCACCCATTCACTTTCAGCAATTCTGAGGTCTGAAGAAAAGAGCATTTCTAATTTGAGGTCTGTTTTTATTTGAAATAACTCTTTTTGA
>Ga0209632_10005713_pt1 | contig 10718 bp, 12 predicted proteins | sample COG_10_FD_184754 | JGI IMG/M metagenome (GOLD analysis project Ga0209632, IMG submission 184754) | Pelagic Microbial community sample from North Sea - COGITO 998_met_10 (SPAdes) (version 2) | ecosystem: Environmental > Aquatic > Marine > Neritic zone/Coastal water | place: Helgoland, sampling...
CGTTTTATCATGTCCGATAACAAGCAAAACAAACCAACTCTTTCAATGAAGGTCTTCAAAGGACCTAGGCAAATTGAGCGGGAAAAGACCGAGACCATCTGGGATCGTTTTGAAAGGTTGCAACGCAGTCTTGCCCCATTAAGAAGAAGCAAACAGATCAAAAGGGGAGTTTATCGCATCAAGAGAGAGGATGAATCAAAATCTATGGCTATTAAAAAGAAGACCATAACTGGAAAAGAACTAGCAAAACTTTGGGAAGGAAAACCTCGTATATCAAATGAAAATGGCGAAGATTGGTTGAATCTCATTAAAGAAATTCGTTCCGAACAAAAACTTCCCGATATTAAATGGGATTAGATAAGATCTTCAGAAATAAAATTTATGCAATTCATTGATCTAAAAACTAGACACCAATTGATCGGAGACAAGATCAATGCCCGTATTCAAAAGGTGATGGACCATGGCCAATTTATATTGGGTCCTGAAGTCCGAGAGGTGGAGGAAAAATTAGCTCAATACACCGGTTCCAAACATTGCGTAACCGTATCCAGTGGTACCGATTCCTTGCTTATTGCATTGATGGCATTGGGCGTTGGGGCAGGTGACGAGGTTATTACGGTTCCCTATACCTGGATCTCAACTGCAGAGGTCATTTCACTTCTGGGTGCAAAACCTGTATTTGTGGATATTCGTCCTGACACCTGGAATATGGATGAGAAGGAGCTTGAAGCTTCCATTACGGATAAGACCAAAGCAATTATGCCAGTTTCCATCTACGGCCAATGCCCGGATATGGATGCCATCAATACGATCGCAAAGAAATACAACTTAGCTGTTATCGAAGATGCCGCACAAAGCTTTGGTGCCACTTATAAAGGAAAAAAATCCTGTAATCTATCAACCATCGGCAGTACATCCTTTTTCCCATCCAAGCCGCTTGGCTGTTATGGCGATGGGGGTGCCTTATTCACCAACGATGATGAATTGGCCGAAAAGTTCCGTTGGATTCGCGTCCATGGACAGGAACGCAAGCACCACCATCCGATCTTGGGAATAAATGGCCGTATGGACACCATACAGGCAGCCATCCTTCTTGAGATACTCGAAGTCTTTCCCGATGAAGTCCATAAGCGGGAAAAACTTGGAAAAACATACTCCACAGGTTTAGCAGACGTTGAAAGTTTAACTACCCCGAGAATTGGAGAGCTTAATACCTCGGTCTATGCCCAGTATACGATTCTAGCTGAGCAACGAGAAGAGATTCAACAATCCCTCAAAGATAAAGTTATTCCGTCGGTTTCCTACTACTCCGTACCCCTTCATCTACAGCCTGTATTCAAGAGCCTTGGTCACCAAGTAGGAGTTTTTCCAGTTGCTGAAAAAGTGGCAAACCAATGCCTAAGTTTACCCATGAGCCCTTACCTGACTCAGGAAGATCAGTCAAAGGTGATTGATGCTATTTGTACTTAGTGATCTCGGAAACTGTGATTTAGTAATGCCAAAAAAAGCTAAATCTCCAACAAGAAAAGTTAAAATATCCGTCAAGCGGTTAACAAAAAGTCAAACCGAGGCTTCTAGAATTGAGAGTTTCTTAAAAAGAGAGGGCTTCAAGCCCATTTCTACCAAAGATAAAGCGAGATTAAAGGAACTTGGGTTTATTGGAATGCCCACCGAATAATTTTTCAGGTTAGTTGATCACTAACCAAACATTACACTCCAATCGTTTTCATGCCAAAAGTAACCCTCAATCTTGAAGACGCTATCCTTCAGGCATTGAAACTCAAATCTTCAGAGAAGAAGCAGTCCATGTCGGAACTTGTAAATGATGCTCTCAAGGCTAGCCTGGAGGAAGACCTAGAAGACATTAAATCTTGGGAAGAGAGTAAAGGTGAAGATACATACAGTTACGAAGAATTTCTTGAATTACTCAAGAAGGAGCAGTTAATTTAGAAAATGCTAAATTTTGTTGATCCCCTTAAAACCTTATTAAATTCGATCTATCAGTTTTTCTCAGACTACAACTACAATAAATCAAAGAAAATTTATCTGTCCAAGCGACCCCGGAGATTAATGGCATATGGTGAACGACTTCCCACTCGAGACTCTTTATACGATCGCACCAACTAACTTGCGTTCTTCTGCATACTAAGATTTTGTGAAAAATACAAATTCATCTCAGGAACATTGCAATCGCTCGCATATCCCGAATGTAACCACTATTGAAGCAATTCATCAAGCAGAGTGTGGGGATGAATTAGAAAGCTTTGATAGTGTTGAAGACTTATTTCAGAGGTGGGACGATGCCGCCTCCAAAGATGAGGAATTCGATTCAAGCGTTTTACATCCTCCTGTAGACAGAAAAGCGAAACAAAAGATACTTTCTAGATTGTTAAATGAATCGGCAGGTAAGATCTCTCGAGACACTGATGCCGCACATAGCCAAGATTTCCTTTACGGTGTAGATGGTATGCCCAATTGATTCCTTGTTAAATTAATTTATGATTCCAAATTTTATAAATCACAGATTAGATAAAATTAAGGAAATCTGTAAGAATTACCGAGTTAATGCAGCTTATGTATTTGGATCTGTATTAACCGATAAATTTTCGGATAAAAGTGATATTGATTTGGTTGTAGATTTTAAAAGAGAAGATTTTCACGGTTCTTTCGATCAATTCATGGATTTTAAAACCGATATGGAACAGCTGTTTCAAAGACGGGTAGATTTAATTTCCCAGAAAACGATTCGAAACGAAATTTTAAGAAATGAAATCAATTCCTCTAAAGTACTCATTTATGGTGCATAGAGTTGATAAACTATCGTGACCACCCTAACCAAATTCCCAGGCACTCTTGCTCATTATCAGAATCAGATGATTGATGTGTTTGCCCGTGCCGTGCCGGCCAAAAGATTTGAACTTTTTTTATTTGGTTCCCGTGCCCGCGGGGAAGAGGAAGAAGGTTCCGATGCTGACCTTGCCATAAGTGGGAAAGGGATTGACCGTTCCGATCTATCTCTCATTCGTGAACAATGGGAATATTCCACCATTCCCATGATGCTCGATCTTGTTGATTTGAAAGATATCAATTCAGCTTTGTGCGAACAGATTGAAAAAGAAAAAGTACTGCTTTGGACATCCAACTAAAAAGAGAACAAACCGAGCGGGCACTGGCGAGTTTACAGGAACTGGTTCCTTCTTACTTGGAAGACAAAGAAAATATCATTTTGAGGGATGCTATGATTCAAAGATTTGAATATAGCACCGAAGCCTTCTGGAAATTTTTAAAGGCTTATTTGCTTGCCGAGCATAATTTACCTGCCAACAGTCCAAGGGAAGTCATTCGTACAGGACTCAGAGCAAAACTATACAGTGAAGAGATTTCTAAGGAACTCTTACAAATGCTGGATGATCGAAACCTTACCTGTTATACCTATGTTGAGGAACTTGCAGAAACCATTGCCGGTCGCATACCAGAATACTTCAAGAATATGCATGCGGTGATGCATCAACTTTCTAATAATTAATTTTGATACAGGATCTTAAAGACAATCTTATTAAGTGGGCTGAAAAGCGTGGTGATATTGATTTGATGATTATCTTTGGTTCTCGAGCGAAGGGTAGGGAGCGCCCCGATAGTGATTTAGACCTCGGTATTTGGCGGTCATCCACGTGGAGCGTAGATTTTCATCGCGAATGCGTGGAGCAAATTACAGATTTTCTGCCCGTTCCGATCGATCTGATTGATCTTTCAAAAACGGACGGCCCGCTCCTTCAGGAAATTTTGTGCAATGGGAAGAAGATTTATCAGCAACAAGACCACTTACTGGGGGTTCTTTATGTTCGATTAATGGATTGGCGTACTGATTTCATGCCTGCCTGGGAGAATATGCTCGATCAACGGAGAAAGAGATTCTTAGCTAAGAAAAATCAAGCTACCGTTTCCTAATGAATTCCATCGTCATAAAAACAAAGCTAGAAAGCCTTCGTAAGTGTTTAGATCGAATCGAATCTAAAAAGCCCGAGACTCTGGACGTTTTACTGCAGGATATCGATGTTCAGGATATCATTTCTTTAAACCTGGAGCGTTCTGTTCAACTCTGTGTCGATATTGCCAACCATATTTTATCTTCACTCGATGATGCACCGGCAATGTCTATGGCAGAAAGTTTTGAACGACTTTCCGAAAAGAGAATCATTCCTAATGGACTAGCTCAAAACCTTAAAAGGGCAGTTGGCTTTAGGAACTTATCAGTTCATGCATATGATAAAATCGATTGGCAACTTGTTTGGAACATTCTAGAAGGAGATCTAATTGATCTAGTACGATTTCTTGAATGCGTTGAGAGCCTTGATGTTTAAATCATGTAAAGGGAAAGATATACCTCGGTTTCCTATTATTCTGTTCCTCTACATCTCGAACCCGTATTCGCTCATCTTGGCCATAAAACAGGGGATTTCCCAGTTTCCGAAAATATTGCGAACCAGTGTTTAAGTTTACCTATGAGCCCTTATCTGAGTGAAGTGGATCAATCAAAGGTGATTGATGCGATTTCATCAGTTTGAGTGCATTTTGTGATTATCTGATTTCGCAGTATTAAAAATTTATACTTTAAGGGAAAGTCTTCAGGCTTTTTTACATTGGTAGCTGGTACTGGAGTTGCACAAGCTATCCCAATTGTTTTTGCTCCAATTCTTACGAGGTTATATACCCCTGAAGATTTTGGTATTGCAGCACTTTATTTGAGTTTAGCGAGTATTTTAGGGATAGTGGCCACACTTCGATATGAAGCTGCAATATTGCAAGCTAAGGACGATCTAAGTGCATATAAGCTTGTAAAGCTTTGTGTTCTAATAGCCATCATAATGGCATTGATGCTTTTGGCTATTTTTTTGCTTTGGTCTGACTTAATAAGCATGTGGCTTGGTATAAATGGAATTGGCAAGATTTTATACTTACTACCAATAAGCATGGTTTTAACTGCAGTTTTTCAAGCTTACAATTATTGGGCCATTAGGAATTCAGTTTATGCTAGCATAGCAATTGCAAACACGGTTCAATCTACTGTCACCCCAAGTATTCAGACACTTATATCAGGTTTAACGAAAGTACTTGGACTTGGATTGGTAGTGGGAAATGTTGCTGGACAAGCTATGGCATCCTTTTTTCTTTATATTAAAAACCGTGGTCTAAGGCTATCAACAGTTGATGGTTATGCTATGAATTGTAGCTATTCTTCCATTGCTAAACAATATAAACAGATGCCTCTATTTGGTCTGCCTGGTGCTCTTTTAGATACAACAGCTCTTCAATTTCCGATTTTGTTTATGACAAAGATATTTGAAAGTTCGGTTGTTGGTTATTTTAGCTTGGTATTTAGGGTTTTAAGTATACCTGCTCGTCTTATTTCTGGAGTATTATCCAAGCTTCTACTTAAAGAAGTATCAAATATTGCAAATTCGACTACTGTTAGTGAAGCTTCTTTACCATTGATTTTAAAATCTTCGTTTTACCTGACTATATCAATATTTCCTCTAGTAATTGTTATGCAAGTATGGGGCGAAAAGCTGTTCGGTTTTGTATTTGGATATGATTGGAAAACTGCGGGAAGTATGGCATCTATTTTAGTGTATGCTGTTGCTATACGCTTTATTGTTTCGCCATTGAGTTCTGTTCTGGCTATGAAGCAACACATGCTTAAAGGTTTCTGTTGGCAGCTTTTATACTTCATTACCTTAGCTTCCACTCTAATTTGGGCTTCATCCAAACCATTCGAAGATTTTCTTTTTTTCTTTGTAGTCCATGAATTGATTCTCTATTCGACCTATTTAGCACTCATCCTCTTTGCTTGTTATCAAATAGATAGAAGGATCGTATAATATGTGTGGAATTTGCGGGGTAATTTCATTGAATAAAAAGGTATTAAATAATGCCACTCAAGTCGTAAAAACGATGAATAAGACCATTTTGCACCGTGGACCTGATGGTATTGGTGTACATAATGGTGGAAATTACTGCTTTGGTCATACTAGGCTCTCTATTGTTGATCTTTCTGAAGCAGGTCATCAGCCCATGACTTATAATAATCGCTATACCATTACCTATAATGGAGAAGTATATAATTATATTGAACTACGAAGAAAATTAGAAGCGGAAGGTTACTCATTTAGGTCAAATACAGATACTGAAGTGATCATGGCTTCCTATGATTACTGGGGTATTGATTGCGTTAAAAAATTTAACGGGATGTGGGCTTTTGTTATTTATGACAGGCAAAAGGGTAAATTTTTTATTTCTAAAGATCGCTTCGGTATCAAGCCTTTGTATTACATTAAGAATGAAAACCTTTTCATCTTTGGAAGTGAAATAAAAGCTATTCTAGCACATCCTGAAATTAATTCTGAACCTAACATAGAACATTTAAACAGCTACATTGAAGATGGACCAAACGAATATGGTGAAATCACCTCGTTTAAGAGAATTTTACGCTTTCCCTTTGCACATAGTTTTGAAGGTACAGCTGAAGACTTATCATCTAATTTTTTACCCAAGCGCTACTGGTTCATTAAGCCGAATCTTTCTAAGGAGAAATTCTCAAAGTCCAAAGCTCGAGAGTATGCAAAGGAGTATTATGATCTTTTATCTGATGCAGTAAGGCTTAGGTTAAGGGCAGATGTTAAAGTTGGTTCTGCATTATCTGGAGGACTTGACAGTAGTTCGATTGTTTATTTGGTAAACCAGCAACTACATGTTAATGGGCAAACAGAACTCCAAAATACATTTTCTACTGTATATAAGAGCGAAGGAGTAACTCATTGTGATGAAAGTAGTTACATAGATTTATTAGCAAGTAAACTGAATGTAAAATCTTGGCAAATTGAACCTAAAATTAATGATATTGAAGGAGAGCATAAGAAAATGATTCTTGCTCTTGAAAATCCCCCGGAAAGTAGTTGCATGTCAGCTTGGCACACTTTCCTAGAGGTTAGTCGCCGTGATGTAAGGGTAACCTTAGATGGACAGGGTGCAGATGAACAATTAGCTGGATATGTTCATTACATAAGAGGGCATCTTTTATCTTTATCATTATGGGATTTTACTAAAGAAATGGTCGGATTCTTTAAGCAACCAAGTTTTAGAGGTGAGTTATTACGTTCAGCGATCTTAAGACTTCTTTTGCTAATCATCGGAGAAAAGTTGTTCTTAAATACATTTACCAAGATGCGCGGTTGGCGTTTATCTTTAGATCTTAATGAGACATTAAATAAATCATTTGAGACAAGCTTAGTTACCCTATTACACTATGCAGACCACACTAGTATGGCTCATTCCGTCGAATCCCGAATGCCATTTATGGATTTTCGGCTTGTTGAGTTTCTTTCTTCCGTACCTAGTTGCTATAAGATTCACAATGGGTGGACAAAGTACATAGCTCGTCTAGCTTTTGATGGGAAGCTTCCCAATGAAGTTGTTTGGCGCAAAGATAAAATGGGATGGCCAACTCCAGATGATATTTGGTTTCGTGGTGGTCTGAATGCTTGGCTTAATGAAACATTACTAAGCTCTAAAATTTTAAAGATATTAAAATGTAAAATAAGTTTTAAATCTAATTTCCGTTCCAATACTCCAGTTCTGAAACTTGTAAGGTTATTGAATATTGCAGTATGTGAAAAGATTTTTTGGTTAAATAAAAATTCTTAACAATAAAGTTTTAAAACTTCTATGAAAAAACTTTTAGAAGAAGATTTAATAAGTGATTTCTCAAATATTGGTATATCACATGGTGATACTATTTTAGTCAGAGCTTCTCTAGGTGCGGTTGGAAGAATGGAAAAAAAAGCTGAGACTTTTATTAATGCATTATTGAAAACAATCGGGACAGACGGTACTTTAATATCTCTTGCTTTTACTTCAGGATCTTTTTTTAGAAAACCCAAAAAAGATGATGCATTTCATTTGGGTAAAAGGAGTTACGCTGGGGCACTACCAAATGCAATGCTGAACCGGGATGATTCTTTTCGAAGCAAACACCCAATGTGTTCATTTGTAGCGATTGGTAAAAATGCTGAAGAAATAATATCTGGACATAACGAATCATCGTCATCTTATGAACCTGTTAGAAAAGTTTTGGATCTTGATGGAAAGTGCATCTTAGTGGGCTGCGTGGGTTCTAGTCCAGGTTTTACCACAACGCATTTAGCTGAGTACGATTTAGGTCATTCTACTAAATTACCTGTTTTTCCTTGGTTGTATTCAACATACTATATTGATGATAGTGGCAAACATAAGATTTTTAGAAGAGATGATCTTGGGTTGTGTTCAAACAGTTTCAATAAATTTTACTCAATTTATGTCCAAAATGAAATTCTAAAAGCAAATTATATAGGAAATGCATATTCAGTTTTAGTTCCCGCACAAAAAGCATATGAATTAGAAAATATAGAATTGTCCAAAAATAAAAAATTCAATGTATGCAAAAGTAAACTTTGTTTTATGTGTAACGGAGGTAGATGGGATAGAGCTTACTTGCTTCCCCTATTCGTATGCAGAAGATTAATGAAAAAATATTTATATTCATAAATTAATTCATTTTTTTAATTTTAAATCTAAATTTTTTTTAATGAAGAAATGATTAATATTAAACATACTTTGTGTTTATTCTAAAATGTGTTTAATTTACTATCGAACAAAAGCCATATAGATTGTTTGAATTGTCTTGTTCTTTGGTAGTATAGTTCGCAGTTAGAGTTAAAAATGCTTAACATTAGAATTCCTGACTTATGTATTCGCGAACTGAGTTATTCATTGGATATTTTGCTAGGTGAGTTTCTGAGTATGGCGTTTGAGGTGAAAGCCTATGATAGTGATGTTATAGAAATTTCAAGACCTGATGTCCCAGGGAAGCTTACTATTGACGCTAGTTTTTTCAACCTATTACAAAATGCGAGGTTAGAACGGGAATCCATGCCGGTTTTGCCTTTGCAAAGTTGGTCACCTTTAGAAGATGGGATTGAAGTGAATTTGGTGGAGTCAAGTATACCAGTTTTATACGGACGCCCCGGCTTAGTAAAAAACGATAATCATCTTCATCTTAATTTTGATATTTTCGGCAGTGCCTTCTTTATGCTCTCTCGATATGAAGAACTGATCACTAAAGGTCGTGATAAGCACGATCGCTTTCCTGCCACTGCTTCTGTTGCCTTCAAGGTGGGAGTTTTAGGAAGGCCTTTAGTTGATGAATATTTAGAAATTCTTTGGCAATGTTTTATAAAACTTTGGCCAGAGCTTAAACGAAAGCATCCCATATCGAAAACTTTTGTTAGTTGCGATGTTGATCAGCCTTTTGATTGTACCGTTGAAACTTTACCGAGATTGTTAAAAACCTGTGCAGGAGATTTGCTCAAACGTAAAAGTCCTCAGGAAATGTTGAAGCGCATTAACCGTTATGCGTTCAATAAATTGGGACTTTATATGTTTGACCGTGACCATACCTTTGATTGGTATATGGAAGTATGTGAAGCGGCAGGACTAAAGGCCGCGTTTTACTTTATCCCAAGTTCGAAAGAGTGCCAAAATGGTTGTTATGAAATTGGCGATAACAAAGTGATGAAACTAATGCAAAAGATCCATGTCCGCGGGCATGAGATCGGAGTGCACGGGAGTTATCAAACTTATCAAGACAAACAAAAAATCATTCAGCAGAAGGTACTTGTAGATGAGGCGCTAAAAAGGTCAGGCATCAAACAAAAAATAAAAGGGAATCGCCAACATTATTTGCGCTGGGATAGTGCGGTCACTCCAGATTATTTAGACGCAGCAGGCTTTGAATACGACACAACCGGTTCTTATGCAGATCTCCCTGGATTTCGATATGGCACAACTAAAGAATTTAGTATGTGGGGATGGCAGAGCCAATCTAAGTTAAAACTCAAGCAGCGACCATTAATCGTTATGGAGTGCTCAGTGATTTCAGACAATTATATGGGGCTAGGTTATGGCCAAGAAGCGGTTGCCTTACTGATGTCACTTAAAAATAAAAGTTTAGAGTACGGTGGGAACTTTACACTTTTGTGGCATAACTCGCATTTTCGAAGTACGCATGACAAGCCCTTATTCGAAAAATTGTTGAGCGAATGAAGCTGCTTTACCTTGCATTAAGCTTTTTTGCCCTGTTTTTATTGGACTTTTATTTGAAATCAAATATCAGCGGAATTGGAGAAGGCTCGCTTAACCTACCTTTTTTGGGTTTGTTCGTGGTTTTGTGTGGCATTCTAATCCTATGGCATAGTACTACGGCACGCTCGATTGTTATTCGTCGCTCGACTTGGCTACTGTCGCTATTTCTGTTGTATTTTGCTTTTAGAATCGTAGTTGATATTGGCTCAGTGGAAGGCCTTAAAGCCTATACCGCAGGCACCACGGGGGGCGTAATCCTTTTTTACATTCTAGGTACATTAGCAGCGATTATAACTGGCAAAAATTTAAAAAACGCGAGGTGCTCCAAGAACTATTTAAAATATTTTACAATCTGTTTCATCGTTTACATTATCGTAAGTTATGGCCTATTGCTAAAGATATTTTTTGAACTAGGCTCAAGATTGCAAACGGATATGTTTATCATATCTGGGAGAGACGGTGCATACCAACGACCAGGTAATTTTTTGGTTATGTGCTACTTAATGCTTCTCACGCTCTATGCACAATTCATTGCACTGAAA
>Ga0209632_10005714_pt1 | contig 10718 bp, 10 predicted proteins | sample COG_10_FD_184754 | JGI IMG/M metagenome (GOLD analysis project Ga0209632, IMG submission 184754) | Pelagic Microbial community sample from North Sea - COGITO 998_met_10 (SPAdes) (version 2) | ecosystem: Environmental > Aquatic > Marine > Neritic zone/Coastal water | place: Helgoland, sampling...
GACATCATCTGACCAAAGCTGCCTGCCTTGCGCACGATGCTTTGCGAAACTCTGTCTAAATTTTCAAAGAGATTCGACAAAGCTACCTGTGCAAAACCCTTATTCGCCCCGAGAAGTCCGTGGTGGCAGACGCGCCGCATCAGATCGCAGAGTTGGTGCAGGCGCGCGATGCGGTTGTGGTACTCTTCCGACGCCACCAGCGTTTGCATGTACTCTTCTCCGTGGTAATCCATGCCCTGTCCCGTCTGCAACAGGTACTTTTTGAACGACACGTAGACATGCATGGCAAGGGCAACCGAGCAAATGCTGGGCATGTGGAAAACCATCACAAAGCCGCGTTGGCTCGGTGTTTGTCCGTCTTTCAACATGCCGCCATATGCGTTCAGGCAGACACCCGTGCCCTGTTTGAACATGTGCAACTGACACTGCCCGGCGTAGTACTCGCAGGGGTGGTCGTGTGGCGGCTTGTGCTTTGGATTGTCGCAAATGACCGCGTCCGTCCACCGCGCCAACCCGTCTTGTGCGTCGAAGAGACACTGTATGTCACCAACAATGTCGGTTTTCGCAAGCTTCAGCGGCGCCCGCTTGTTCCGTTTCGCAAGCTGCAGCATTTCTTGCGCCAGTTTCTTCCGTCGCGTTTTGCAGCCGGACGACCCGCAGCCTGCTCTGTACTTGATTTCCACGGATACGGTGATGGGAACACGCTGACCGTCTTCGAGGTTGTAAAACGCCACCATGAGCCCGTCCGGGCTCACGCCCTGTCGCCGCGTATCGCTTGGGTCCAGAGAGTACGGCGAAAGCATGAGATGCGCTTCTGCGATCGTTGTGTGCGGGTTTTTATCCAAAAAGAGCAGAATGGTTTCGTCCTCCCCTTTGTGCCCGGCGGCAAAGTTGTACAAGGAGCACGCGTTATGCCTGACCTCCAAAGGCCGGGTGGGTTCCTTGTCCACCTTTTTTATGATGGTCTCGTAGACAAGCAAATTTCCACGCAGCGTTCTTGGTGGGCACCACGCGCCAAAGGGGTTCTCCAACCCGCTACGATTGGCTAATTCTTCCGTGAGCTGGTGCGGGAAGATGTCGTTGAAGGCCAAGAAATACAGACTGGACGGCTGGGATCCCGTCCACTGGGTCTCCTTCTCCCGCCTTTGTCCGTGCCAGCCTGTGGTTCCTTGCTCAAACAGCGATGTTTCTTCGCCGTTCGAGAACACAAGCCTTGTGGGGGCGGTTTTCATCTCACCACCCTGCTTGTAGGTCGTGTAGACGACCCGCACGCCGAGTCTTTGCAGCAAGGGGATCACGCGTTGGAGCAGCTCGTCGTGCTTCACAAACCGTCGCCTTGACGAGAGTCCACCCTCCGCCATGGGTTCGTCCTCGCTGTCCTCGCTGTCCTTGCTGCCCTCGCTGTCCTCGCTGTCCTCGCTGTCCTTGCTGCCCTCGCTGTCCTTGCTGCCCTCGCTGCCCTCGCTGTCCTCGCTGTCCTCGCCGCCCTCGCTGCCCTCGCTGTCCTCGCTGCCCTCGCTGCCCTCGCTGTCCTCGCCGGACAAGGTGTTGCCAGGCGTCTCTACGGGGTTGGCACTCGAGACGCTCGAGGCCGCCGTCGGTGCAGCGGTCGTGGCGCTCGAAACCGCCGTCGCTGCAGCGGCCGTGGCGCTCAAAACGGCACGCTTCCTGTTCTGAAAAAGTTTCCGGAAACCTTTCTTGGCACTGTGAGGACTGGATTTCTGCACGCCGGGCACTGCGCGGGGCTGTCCGCGTTTTCGAGATGCACCTCTTTTCGGCATGATCTGCAAACAAGCGTTTGAGCCACCCCTTTGTCGGCCGGAGACGTGTGTTTCCTTTTCTGCCCCCTTCTCCCCTTGTCTTCGCCCTTGGAAAACGCTCGCGTCTCCTTCGGGTTGGGTTGGGTGTTGAGGACGGCTTGGACAAAGGCGCTCTGGGCGTACAAGGTCGTAGACTCGGCTTTTCGCTTTGTACCCCCCGCGCCGCGTTTGGACATGCAAGGGAGACCTTACAAAAATAGGGGGGGTAAAAGGGGGGGGGGGATTTCCACCCTGCCCAAATTTGCTTCGAAGGTGTCTTTTAAAGCTATACATAAAAGAATAATTTACAAATTCAATTGGTCTAAATATTGTCTGAGATCAAGCAAGTGCCGTCCGCCCACGTTGTGCTGTCTAGTCAGTTTGGGAGGTGGGAGGGAGAAATCGAGCAGTTGTTCTTCATCCGTGTCCTTTTGAAGCCCCACAGCGAGGGCGGCCGCCGACCTGTTACCCCGGGGCGCTTTGGCAGACACCAGAGGCGTGTTGGTTGGTGTTGGCGGGACCGACATGGGGTGGCGTGTGTGCTGTGTGAAAAGTTGTCGCCGCGTTTATATACTCAGAAGGTGACGTCCGTTTCGGCCTCGTGAAATTCCGTCTCCAGAAGAATTTCGGCGCGGCAGGAAGGGCATCTTCGGGGCAAAACGGCGAGCGCCTGTATGATGCAGGCGCGGTGGTACACATGCCCGCACGAGAGAAATATGCGCGTGGAGGGGTATCGTATGGGGTCTATGCAGATGACACAATTCAATCGCTCGGACGCGCGCGCTCGCGCGTGTCTGGCCTGAAGGGCGCGGCTTCGAGTGACGACCCCACGGCGTGGAAAATTGCAACGGCGTAACCGCCTTAATCTGTACAAGGTACTTTGGCGCGCAAGTATTTGAATTTCACGCGGAGTCAAGCGCGACTCTCTTGCAGGGTTGCCCCCGTTTTGAAAGCTGCGGTGTAGTGCTAATTCTACAGCGTTGGCGTGGGGCATGACAACGCGCACTCTCACGCCAGCACCCTCTCTTTGAGAAGTTGCGGTCGTTGGCATACCACCTGCAGACTCGTTCTGGGGTTGATCGGCCATCTGAACGCGCCCCTGTTGGTGTGCACCCCTTTGCGCGTGGCCGGTCTCGTCGCCCACACTCTGAACCATAGTGCGCACGTCGTCGTCAGACGGTGTTCTTTCTCTTCTAATGAGCTCCTCCACGGCAGAAACGACGCGAGACGGGAGGTCCTCCATGTCTGGAAGTTCAAAGAATTCGTACTCCACCACTACTCCTTCTTCGGGTTGTTGTAAAATATTCATCTGCCACAAGAAGACCGGGTTGTGGCCATAGATTTTCCTTGTTGTAAAAACAAAAACTACCACTATATACAACGTGAAAGTTTTGACACTGGAAGACACTAAAGGCAATTCGCAAAAAGCAGAAGATGTCAACGCCTTCCACACATTCCAACGATCTAGGTTCCCAAGGCGGATTCGGGACAACTGCCCCCCTCTTCGCCACTGTGAAGGGTGAAATGGAAGAGAGAATTGCAAATCGCGAGCAACTTTTTGAAGATATTCTGAAATCTATGCAACTGCGTGTTCCAGTTGTCGTTGACGACGACGACGACGACGACAAAAATAAAGTATGGGTAGAAGTGCCGCCCGAGGACGAGAAGTGGAATCAATTGCTCAAATACGACGAGAAAGGCGAAACAGCCGAAACATTTGATACCGTGACAATAGACGAACTAAGAAAGGCGTTTCAGTTAAAAAAATATCATACACGCCCTCACTTTTGGAATTGTCCACGCGCACGTGCCATGCGTTCTGTTGCAAAAAGGAGAATGCTTTTGAGTTTGAATTTGCTCCGCAAAAATAAAGGCAACGCACAAGCCGCATCTACTGAGCTGTCCCGAATCATCAAAATCAAAGATAACGTTGTTGTCTACAACGTTACCACAAAAGATAGATGCGATCGTATTTGCGCAGGTTACGTTTATTTGCACTCCAAGTCGAGTAATAATGTTCACAGGCAACAGAGCGAAAAGTATCTTTCCATTTTGGAGCAAGCCACTACAAAATGTCCTACATGTTTAAATTTCGTGCGCGGTGTGTCATCGAACACAACACACACAAATGACGCAACGTGCACGTTAGCCAAAGAAAAACGAAAATACTTGAATAGCCTTGCCTATGCGACTCTGGACGCCGATATGCCCGACCCAGAAATATGTCATCGTTTTGAAAAAACAGAAGCAAAACGAAAGAAAGCAAAGCAACGTTTCTTAAAATTGTTGTCGGACGAGAAGAGGCAACAATACACCTCTGACGAGAGCTCCGACGAGAGCTCCGACGAGAGCTCCGACGAGAGCTCCGACGAGAGCTCTGACGAGAGCTCTGACGAGAGCTCTGACGAGAGCTCTGACGAGAGCTCTGATGAGAGCTCTGACGAGAGCTCTGACAAAAAAGTAAAGATGCTGCAGGAGATAAAACGCCAACGTAGAAATAAAGCCAAATTAGACGAGGCCGGAAAAAAAGGGCACAAGCTCAAGTGGAGGTACAACACTTTCAAGAGGTTGTATGACGACGGAGAGGATAAAGTTGATATTAAAGGAAATGCATGGGTGTACGCCAAAAAAAGCGATACGCACGGCATTGGTCTGTTTGCCAAAAAAAATATTCCTAAGGGCACTTTGATCAAAGAATTCAAGGACTGGAAAGAGTTCGGAGAGCCTATCAAGTTTAATCGTGGAAAGTTGTTTAAGCTTACAAAATCCAGTCAAATACACCTCGATGACTTAGCAAGCTTAAAGAAAGCCGGCGAAGACATACAAATTAAAATTAACGACACTCTCCAAAAATCGTGGGGCACCATCAAAAGGTGCTGGAATAGTCTCGAATGGGACTCTGAAGCTACAAAACAAGAAGTTGGTTTCCCGGACACTAGTGAGGGTTTTGGGGTGCACCCTTACGTGATGCACCCCAACAACGACAGTGTAGAAGGACAGAACGAAGGCAACGTGTACCTGCAGGTATTAAAAAACAACCTAGCTTTCTGGCAGAACATGCCGTTGTTTGACCCAGTGAATAAGTGTTGGGGTCTCATTAACTTCTCAGAAAATAGTCCCAACGTAGAGGTCTTGAGCAATCCCGAGAAAATTTCCGGGTCTCTTCTTGTATTCAACACGGGCGGTGCGCTCAAAGCCAAGAAAGACATCTCGATTGACACGGAACTCTTGTGGGACTACGGCGGAAAGGGTTTCGTGCAGCCGAAGTGGGAGTCTATTATCAAAAATCACCAAAAAAACCACCTACATGGGGGGAAAGAGCCCTTGTTGGTCGTAAAGATGTTGGACGGGGATGTTCCCAAAAATGATCCGGAATTGCTAAGACCTGTTGCACTTCAATTACATAACATGGTGTCGAGTGGAAAGAACGCAAAGTTTCGGTTGTACAAGGCGTTCGACACGAGATTCGACGATGGCAAGAGACATTTGCAATTTGACCAGTCGGTCGGACAAGAGGTCCAAGACTTGACACCAGTTGGTCTCGCAGATTTTTTGGCGGAAGTTTGTCTTTGTGCGACATATGAAACCAGAAAGAGTGTGAGTAGCATCTCGGACTTTGATCTGGAGAACGCAAGGAGAATAACAACTGAAAAACTACACAAATCATTCCAAAAAAACCGGGGTTTGGCCACTGAGTATTGCCAGGACGTTTTGCGCCGATTTGGCGTGGAGGAGAGCCTCATTGCGGAGGCAACCGCGGCCGCACCAAACGTTGCGGAGGCAACCGCCGCCGCACCAAACGTTGCGGAGGCAACCGCGGCCGCACCAAAGGTTGCGGACACTAACGACTTTTGGTTGGTGCCTACATTTTACGCGTTTTACGACGACGATAACTACATTGAAAGGGTTGTCGCAAAAATGTGCTTCTGTACTTCGGATAACGAGGATTGGTGCGTGGTCGTCTTTGAAGCCCGGCGAATCTAAGGTAGAATTTTCAGGTGGGTTTTTGTCGTATAAATGAACAATGTTACATTTTACAGAGAAAATGTCGAAAAAAAAATTGTTGCTTCACAGCGTGATGTCTAACCCTGAGAAGTTAGACGAAATGTCTCCGCCCGAGTCGCCGCAGGGAGGGTCTTGCCGCATCTGCATGGACGCGCCGCCCGGCGAGGAACTCTTGAGCAATGCGTGCGGTTGCAAGACCGCCAAAGTGCACCACAGATGTCTTCAGACTTGGGTGTCCCGCACGTCAAAGCCGACGTGCGAAATATGCCAGCAGTCCTACAGGGTGGGGTTGGAGCTGCCGACGCCACAGAGAGGCGTGCGTCAGCAAAATATACCGCGCGCAAAGTACGGGTACGCGGCCGTGCCCATGTTTATCGGGATTTTGTACGGTCATACGTACTTATCTCTGGCAAAGAGTCAGATGTTGGGTTTAGAAATAGCCATTATTGGGAACTTGGCACTGCTCTTTGCATGGGGTCTTTTCGTGGCGTTTCCCGGGTGTTACGTGCTGGACAAAAAATCCGCAAAGATAGACGCCGTCGTGCTGTGCCTGTCGTACCTTTGCTTTGTCGTGGCTTGGTTGGTGCAACGATTCATTCTGATGGATAGGATACCTTGCTCGCGCATAGACGCGCTCACGCTCCCCGCTCACTTCACAAATGGAGGGCTACTTAGCGGGTGCATCATCGTACGAATGGTGTGCGCGGCGCACTCTTCTCCAGCGCGGATACCAGTACGGGAGCCCAGGCAAGAGATTGTGTGATGTGCTATAAACTGGGTCGTCGGGTCCTCATAGATGCACTCCACCATGCCCGCTAAAAAAAACAGCACGGACGTGGAGTCGCTTGAAGCGTACAGCGGATACGAGCATGATTTAAAAAAGACGCAAACCTACGCGGAGATGGTGAGCGTGCGCTCGCTCACCACGCGGATTTACTGGCAGTGCGTATTCATTTTCTGCATCATTGGCATCACCCTCGCTGTCATCATCTTTCGCGACCCATACAGCTACGCTTCGCCGGTGGCGTCCCACGTGCTGAGTTTTGGAGGTGCAGTTGTCTACCTGCTGCTGCTCGGGGCGCTCCTCACGTGCGGAAAGGACGCAAGCACTAGGTTGGTGCTGATCATCACCGTCAGCATATTCTTGGGGCTCTGTATTGGATTTCTCACAAGCCTTAACATCACGCTGCAGACCACCGGAGACGTGCACTCAAATGTTGATGGTGTCACACTATAACCACGGCGGTTTGGGGTGATGTGTACGCATTCGACATGCCCAAGGCAAAGGCTTACAGAGACGCAGAGATTGCGGCGGAGTCCGACGTTTCCGACGACGACGCCGCCGTCGTGCCCACAAGATCCTCGAGGGTGCAGCGGGTCCGGAGCGCTTTGACCAAGGAAACGTCCTCACGCGTCCAATGCTGGAGGTACCTGCTGTTTGGTATCACCTGCTGTTTGGCGGTCGCCCTCTGCATTAATCTCTGGGCTTCTTACGGGGATTTTCTCGAGGACTCCATCTGGCCGCCCCGGGTCAGCAGCGCCGGGACCTCGTGCGCCGACGGCACTGTGAAGAACGCCTACCAAATGTCCTTTGACGCTTACGAGGTCGTGCACAACGATACGACGGCGGGGTGGATGCGCCTCAACGCGACCAAACCGTTGTCCAACGTTCTGTGGGCGTACGACGCGGGAGATATTACAGAGGGACCACAGGAGCCACAGGAGCCACAGGAGCCACAGGAGCCACAGGAGCCACAGGAGCCACAGGAGCCACAGGAGCCACAGGAGCCACAGGAGCCGCGCAGCCCCGTGCTGCTCGACGCGCGCTGGGACAGCAATGATCAAATTCTTGTATGGCTGCCGAACAAAAGACATTGCGCTACTGTCATAATATTTAGTACGTAACTACCCTGATATTTCATATGGTATATATGTGCGCAGTATTGTTGCTGTGCAACATTCTACCATGGGTGGAAACTTTGTAAAATTTCGGCAAGATGAATACTATCAAATTGTCGGAGACCAAGCGGGCGAGTTTTGGGGCGCAAAAGTTACATTTTACGAAAAATACCTACAACTGAGATTTGAACTGGTGCTCAAAGAAGAAGGGGGGGTACGCGACTACAAACAAAATGTCGCGGTTGTGGGCGACTGTCAAACTGTTACATTCAGATACCAAAACAGATTGTTTAGTCTCAATTCAGAGCAACCCATAACAGACCAAGAAATGAAAGACAAGATCGAGGCTGAAATCAGAGACCGCGTTGTATATGTTTCTGACACAAGCAGCATAGATAAAATATGGAACAAACCAGACATCGTCGACGTTGATAATGACTATGGCGGTGAGCCCGTGCGAAAGAAGAGAAAAACTGAGATTACACAACTTTTCAAAGAATTGAGATTTTAAAATTGAACCCACTTTGCGTCTACTCTATTGTACAGTTTCTGCGATTCCTCCTCCAGCTTCTTTTCAGCAGCTTTTTGCTCCCTTCTCTTTTCCATCGCGGCCTTCCTGGCAGCCTCCAGTGCGGACGCGGCGTTGCCAGCGGCTTTTGCGGCGACGTTTGCTCCTCTTTTAACGGCAGACGCGGCTTCGCCGGCTTTCTTTTTGAACCTTTCCCACATCTTCCCAGTTTCTGCAAACTCAACATCGTAGTCGGTCCTGGCAACTCGGCCGATGTGGCTGACGGGCATGGCTGCGGGTGAAACGACCGACATCTTGGCGAAACCAACGGAAGTCGTGGAAGCGCATATATACTGTGTATTTTTTTGTCAAATCGCTACGTTTGTCCCGCGGCGGTTAGGGTAGCTGCCAGATGTTTCGTTGTACCACCCGCGGTAATGGCGGACGCCGGCGAGAGGGGTGCTCCAAGTGGTCGTAAAGTGAGTGCGCAAGTGCTCCGAGAGCGCGACCCATTTTTTCCTTCGAAAGCGAAAGTAAAAGTGCAAAAAACTCTTGTGAAAGTGCATCACTGAAGGCTCGCCCCGTTGCCCCACCGGCATCCCATGTTGGTTCAACAATTCGCAGATCTCGTTGTCCTCGTAGTTGGTAAACGACGTTTCTTCCCCCCAACCACCTTTTTGCGCGGATCTCAGACAACCCAAACACTGCGCGATGTAGGGGTAGCCCGCGTTTTGCCTGCACACAGGCATTTTCAGCACGTGAAACTGCCCGGCACAGTTCCGGCAGCCCGGTCGCCCCTCCGCCCAACCAGCTCTGTGGGTGGCCTTGTCGGCCTTCATGCGACTCCGCGTTTTACTCCTCAAACGTTTTTCCGCCGCGCCGATGCTCTCCCATCTGCCGGACCCGGCGGATCCGGTCTTGCCGGGCGCCGCAGCACCCCCCCTCTGCGAAGCCGACGACCAGAACGCGCTCCACTGGGTCTTGCTCATCCTCTCTGCCCTCCCCTGTCGCCCAAAAACAACATTTGAGCCAAATGTGTTCTCTAAAACACAAGAACCCTCCCTAAAACATGGCTTCCTTGTCCTCCGCCGCGCCCTCCGCCGCGCCCTCCGCCGCGCCCTCCCTTACCACCATGCTCAACGAGTACGGCGACACCCCACTGGTGCTCCCCGGTGACTGGCCGGGGATGTCCGAATTCGACCGCCGCAAACATGCGTTGGAGAACGCGTGGACGACGGGCGACTGGCTTCAGGCGGAAAGTCTTTTAGGAGCACAAGCTCAAAAAAAAGCCAAGGCGTTGTGCGAGAGGATAGAGACCACCAAGCGCTGCATCCTGAGTTTTGATTTGGGCGAGAGAAACCTGGCGTACACCGTTTGGGACCCGGACCGCGGGTTCATTGAATTTACCCTGCGAGACATCTCCGGCTGGACCAAGCGCAACCGGAAAAACAGAAAGGTAAAAGCCGACCCCGTGGACGTCGTGATGCGACTGAAAAAAGAGGGCGTGCTGGACAAGGCAGGCACGATTCTGGTCGAAAGGCAGATGAAATCACGGTTCAAAGGCATGCAAGTCGCCCTGCAGACACTTCGGTACGAAAGTTGCGTCGTCGTTGCACCACAGAGCGTCAAGAAGCACTTTGCAAGCGGGAGCGGAGGCGGCGCCGGCGCGCACTACAAAAACAAAAAAAAAGCGGTTCAGCTGGCCAAATCCCTTCTCCTGCCCAGGGAAAGGTCTTTAATGCTGAGGCACCGGAAACTCGACGATCTGGCCGACTGCGTGCTGCAAACAATATGGTGGGCGCGACAAGAGTTCGACCCCGGCTACAGAGTGGCAAATGCCGAACTATAACCACAGTGCGCCGCGTTTTCACGACAATCCACCATACCAACATGCAGTTTGCGGCTGACGACCACGTGGAGCTGTTAAGGGCGATGTCCGAAGTCAACAACGCTGGCGCCACGATCGGTTGCGCGGAGCCCGCGCCCGAACTAGCCTTTCTCCCTAACTTAATGCCCACCTACGTCACGGAACATGAGGGACAAACCGTGCACATGTTTTCTTTAGTGTATCAAGCCGATCCCACGATCCAGCAAGGGTGGCGCCTTATGCTCAGAGGGTTGGATCTAAAACCCTTGCTCTGCGACAAAACCACCATTCAAATTCTCGAGCTGGTCGGCGGCGTGGACTGGAAGCATCTTCCCGGCTCGCAGGAAAAAGGCAGTCTTGGCGTCTTTTTCCACGTGCCCTCCGCAAAAACGGTGCTGCGCATCAAGAACCTGACCGCCAACCAAGACCCCGACGGCATCGCGGCGTCCCTCGACAGCCTTGCTTTGACCGCCTCCGCCGAGGACGACAGGGACCAGGAGGACCACCCATCGGGACCGCAGGAACCGCAGGAACCGCAGGAACCGCAGGAACCGCAGGAACCGCAGGAACCGCAGGAGGGCGAACCAATCGACATTGAGGTGCTGGTCGAGCAAAGCATCGAGTAGACTTTGTATACTAT
>Ga0209632_10005717_pt1 | contig 10716 bp, 9 predicted proteins | sample COG_10_FD_184754 | JGI IMG/M metagenome (GOLD analysis project Ga0209632, IMG submission 184754) | Pelagic Microbial community sample from North Sea - COGITO 998_met_10 (SPAdes) (version 2) | ecosystem: Environmental > Aquatic > Marine > Neritic zone/Coastal water | place: Helgoland, sampling...
AACTTGCCAATGAGGGTTTGCGTATTACCTTCGTTAAACCAATGCAGTAACAGAAACAGATCCCATCTGGCTCGGTTAACAATACGGAATTTATAAAAAAGCCCATTATAGGCACAGTAACCCAAAGCTTTATCCACAAACATCTCGGGGGAGATTTATGAAATCTAATACCTTTTGGAAAATGAATACTATTGCGGCAGCAGTAATTGCAGGAAGCACTGCGCTTCCTACAGTTGCATTTGCAGCAGAAGCAGCACTTGAAGAAGTTGTTGTAGTTGGTTCACGTGGTGCACCTCGCACCGTTACTGAATCACCAGTTCCTGTCGACGTTCTCAGTGCAGATGAGTTGAACTCAGCTGGTAGCTCTGACCTGCTTATGCAGCTTCAGGGTGCTATTCCTTCACTGAACGTTCACCTGCAGCCTATCAGTGACGCGGCATCTATGATCCGTCCAGCTAACCTGCGTGGTCTCTCTGCAGACAGCACCCTGATCTTGGTTAACGGCAAGCGTCGTCACCGTGCATCAGTTATCGCCTTCCAGGGCGGTGGTGTAAACGATGGTTCTCAGGGTGCTGATATCTCTGTAATTCCAAGCATTGCTCTGAAGCAGGTTGAAGTACTGCGTGATGGCGCAGCAGCTCAGTATGGTTCTGATGCTATTGCCGGTGTTTTGAACTTTGTACTGAATGACGCTTCTGAAGGCGGTAGCCTAACTGTTAAGCAGGGTGAGTTCAGCGAAGGCGACGGCACCACTACTACAGTTGCAGGTAACGTTGGTTTACCTTTGACTGATGCTGGTTTTGTTAACCTGAGCTTCCAGGTGAAGCAAGCTGATGACACTTCACGTTCCGTGCAGCGTCCAGACGCACAGGACCTGATCGACTTAGGCAACACTTCAGTGACAGATCCGGCCCAGATCTGGGGTGCCCCAAAAATTGACGACGATGTAACTTTCTTCTTCAACTCAGGTCTTGACCTGGGCAATGGCGCTGAAGCTTACATGTTTGGTAACTACTCTGAGCGCGATGTGGATGGTGGTTTCTACTACCGTAATCCAGACAGCCGTGGCGGAGTATTTACAAATGGTGACGGCAACCGTCTGATTGCAGACGTAACTGGCGATATGTCCGGTAACTGCCCAACTGACGTAGATCCTGCTGACTACGCTCTGCGCGATGCGATTATGGCTAACCCTAACTGCTATATTCACAACGAACAGGCTCCTGGCGGCTACACTCCTCGTTTCACCGGTAACATCACTGATACCTCTTTCACAGCTGGTACTCGTGGCGAAATCACTGGCGGAAACATGGACGGCGTTCGCTATGACGTAAGCGGTTCTGTTGGTCGCAACGAAGCAGACTTTGGTCTGAACAACACGTTCAACCCATCTATGGGTCCTGATTCAAAGCGCGATTTCTATACTGGTAGCTACATTCAGTTAGAAAAGACCTTTAACCTGGATCTGCAGAAGCAGTATGGCGACACTAGCATCGCTGGTGGTGCCGAGTGGCGTGAAACCACTTTTGAAGTTGTTTCTGGTGAAGAAGCTTCTTGGAAAGTAGGTGAGTATGCTGCACAGGGCTTTAACATTGGCTCTCACGGCTTCGCTGGATTCTCTCCAGACTCAGCTGGTGCATTCTCTCGTCGCAACTACGCGCTGTATATGGACGTTGAATCTCAGGTTTCTGATACATTGTTGGTTGGTGGTGCTCTGCGTTATGAGGACTACACAAGCTTCGGTGACACTGCTAACTACAAGGTTACCTTTAACAAGCAGATGTCAGACAGCCTGTCTATTCGTGGTTCACACAGTACTGGTTTCCGTGCTCCAACTCAGGGTCAGGCTAACGTTGTTAACACTCAGACTACTCTCGTTGGCGGTCAGCTGACTCAGGCGCAGACTCTGCCAAGCTTTAAGCTGGGCGCAGGTCAACTGCAGCCAGAAGAGTCTACTAACTATGCCTTCGGTATTGTTATGTCAATCGGTGATGTAGATGTTACTGCTGACTGGTTCAAGATCGAAGTTGAAAACCGTGTTGCTCTAACTAGTAATGCCGACACCACAGCTGCACAGCGTGTTGCTATGGCTGCTGCTGGTATTCCTAACCCAGAGCTGATCGGTCAGGTTAACTACTTTACTAACGACTTCAACACTGACACCCAGGGCCTGGATATCGTTGCTACATACGACACTGAGCTTTTTGGTGGGTCGACTGCATTTAGTGCAGCCTTCAACATGACTGATACTGAAGTATCAGATCAGGGTAGTGTTACAAGCGATAGCAAAGTTAAGCGTCTTGAAGAAGGCCTGCCTAACGAGCGTGCTACATTCACCATGTCTCAGTCAGGTTTCGGTGCTACTGAAAATCTGAGCGCATTTGTTCGCGCCAACTACTTCGGCAGCTACTATGCAGTACATGCTGACTGGTTTGGTACTGACTCAAGCTCAGAGATGACTGTAGATATGGAAATGACTTACAGCTTCAGTGATAACTTTGACCTGACTCTGGGTGCACAGAACATGTTTGACCAAGATGCCCTGCGCATCGACGGTTCTGCAGGTGCAGTTGCCGAAGGCGTTCCAGGTAACGTTCTGGGTGCAATCTTCTACGAGACCTCTCCATATGGTATCGAAGGTTCATACTGGTATGTTAAAGCTGGTTACAATTTCTAAGCATCACTCATTTTATGAGACATTAGTTGTAAGTAGTAAGAAGTACAAAAAAGGGGTGCCTATAGGCGCCCCTTTTTTATGCCCAGATGTAACCGCTAGAAATAAGTTGACAGTGGTCCAATATTCTATACCCTACGGGGGTATATGAAGGCCATTATATTTATCTGTTCTCTATTGCTCGCCTCAAACTCAATGAGCCGGCCAATCTCCTATGTAGGCGGCCATACGCTGATGGCTAACTCTGGAGCCCAGACAGATAATATCTACTGGCACTACACACCCAATATCAACTACTCACTGGGCTTGGATTACCAGAGAGATAAAATCAGTGGAGAGGCATTTCCCTCGGCCAGACTGACCTATCTGATCAATCGCAAGAACACCACTACCTCCCAGCGCAATCTGTATCTTAAAACCGGTATTGGACTAGACAATAGCACAAATCACTTTTATACCTTGGCCGGAGACTGGGAGACCAGGCGCCTATTTGCCGGCTTCTCTGCCAAACAGGTCTCTGGCATGGGTTATGAGCTTTTTGAGCAGTCTGTAAAACTGGGCATCGCCCCCTATCTGGGTGCCTACGGCGATCTCCACACCTGGTTGATGATAGAGAGCAAAAAAGATAATTTGGACGACAGACGCATCACCTACCCGGTACTGCGGTTTTTTAAAGGTGGTGCCTTAATTGAGGTCGGCTACCACAAAAAAACCGACTGGGATGTTCATCTGATGTATAGATTCTAATTAATAACAAAAATGAGACTACTATGAAAAAATTCTTACTGGCAGCATTACTACTAGCAGCGACAGCATCTCAGGCTGCTCACCATGAGATGGGGCATATGCACTCACACGAGGGCCATGTGCACGACACCATGGTAGATGGTCAAAAGCTCAGTGTTGATGCCGAGCGTTTCGATAATTTTGTCAGCGCTGTGCCCGGAGATCAAATTGTGGTGATCAGTGTCCAGGGCATGGTCTGCGACTTTTGCGCCCGCGGCATTGAAAAGACCTTTGGCAAAGATAGTTCCGTAACCAAAATAGACGTGGATCTAGCCTCGGGAAAAGTGTTGCTATCCTATTCTCCAGACACAGAAATAGACCGCGCTAGTATTGAGAAAAACATTCTCAATAACGGCCTTAATACCACAGCGATTCAGGTGGTAGAAAAGTAACATGCAAGACAGAGCGGCCAATTTCTTTTCCCTTTTTGCCTCTACATCCACATTGATATGTTGCGCCCTGCCGGCTATTTTTGTCACTCTGGGTGCGGGGGCCAGCTTTGCCAGCTTACTGGGAGTATTCCCGTTTTTGATTTTGCTGTCCCAGTACAAAATAGCCATTAGCCTATTTGCTCTGGTGATGATTGCGGTCGCCGGAGTGGTCAACTATAAAACCGCCAGAATGCCCTGTCCCGCTGATCCTGAACTGGGTCGCGCCTGCTTAAAGACCAGGCAGCGCTCACGAAAAATCTACTATGTGTCCACCGGTATCTTTATCTGTGCCAGCATTTTTACCTACGCAGTGCCTTACTTTATCTGAGGCGAGACCACCTCAAACCCCTATCACAAAAGTTAGCCTCCAAGATTAACCTTGTCTCAGGGCAGATTAATCCGGTTTAAACAGCGGATCTGCAATCCCTTGAATATCAGTTTCAAAGATAAATAGATTGCCCGCCTCTGGCTCAGCCTCGCGAGCTTGCGCATCCAGCCCCTGATAGGCACTGGTCACAAAAAGCCTGTTTAACTCTGGCCCGCCAAAGGCAACACAGGTGGGCTGGCTTACTGGCAACGGCAGAATAAAGTCCGCCTCTCCCTCGGGGCTGTAACGCACCACTCGGCTAGCAGCCCACTGGGCACTCCAGATATAGCCTTCCGCATCCACTGTGGCTCCATCGGGAAAGCAGCCCTTCTCGGTGCGCACCAGCAGGCGTTGATTTGAGAGCGCTGCAGTAGCCCCATCAAAGTCATAGCGATAAATACTTCTTGAGGGCGTATCAGTGTGATACATGATGGTGCCATCTGGGTTCCAGCAGAGACCATTGGAAATTGATAGGCCAGAGATTTGACTGGACAACTGCAACCTGTGATCAAGGCAGTAAAGGGCGCCGACACCCTGCTCCCCGGACTCCACCATAGAGCCAGCCCAAAACCGCCCCTGCCGGTCAGCGCGACCATCGTTAAGTCTGGTCCCGGGATTATCCTGTTCTATTTTACTGAGCCATTGCATAGCACCGGTCGCAGGGTTGAAATAGGCAAAACCACTGGCAAAGCCACAGATCAGCCTGCTGCTGCTAGCCACTAAGGCAAAAGACCCCAGACGCTCCGGCGTAGCCCACTGATCCAACTGCTTATTCTGCGGAATGTATCTATACAGGGTACTGCCTTCAATATCTGTCCACCAGACAGCGGCACCAACGGCATCCCAGATTACCCCTTCACCCAATTTATTCTCAACCCTGAGAGTCTCTACGAGCCTGGTGCTTACCATTATTTTCCCCGCGCAAGGTTAATGGCATCCACCACAGCGCGCGCAGACTGATAGACCTGCTCTGGGCTATCACCGGGCTTATAGAGCTCCGAACCAATACCAAAACCATCCACCCCAGCCTGCAACCACTGGCCTGCAACCTCGGCTCCTACACCGCCCACGGCCAGTAGCTGACAGTTTTTCGGCAATACAGCTCTCAGCCCTTTAATATGCTCAGGACCATAGGTTGCGGCGGGAAAACACTTTAAGTAGCGGGCGCCAGATTGGTAGGCTGCAAATGCCTCAGTTGCCGTGGCCCAGCCGGGCATGGGTATCAAACCCGCCTGCAGACTCAGCTTTATAACCTCAGGATTAGTATTGGGGCTAACGGCAATTTCACCGCCCGCAGCTGCAACCCCCACCACATCAGCACCAGTCAATACAGTACCTGCACCTATAACACAGCGATCACCCATAGCCTGCGCCAAATTAGCGATACTATTGAAAGGTTCTGGCGAGTTTAAAGGCACTTCAATAATACCAATACCTGCCCTGTGGAGTGCTTCGCCAATATCCACCACTTCCTCTGGACGCACACCGCGCAAAATAGCAATAACCGGCATCTGTGCAAACCAGCTGTCTAATTTTTCTTTCATTGGTCTCTGTCCCTATCTAGAGATTGATAAACGGCCTGATAGCCAGCCACAGCAATCTGCGCTGGATCACAAATCTTAGCGGCTATCCCCAGAGAACTCAGCGCCAGTTGGTAGGCATAACTCAGCATCTGATTACCAATAATTACCACCTGGATAATCTGGGCTCCTGGATTTAATAGCGCCATAGAGCCAATAATATCAGAGGCCACCAGTAGACCAGACAAATAGGAGGCTGCATCCTCCGCCGTTAGCTCCGCGGCAATCTGGCGACTGCGGGTGCCAAATAATGCATTTAGCAGCTGGCCTGGCTGCAAGGTCTTGGCTAGCTCCACGCCCTGCATAAAAAACTTATCAGAAAAATTCTCTGCCATGGGCTGAGTAATCAGCATACTCTGCTGCTCCAACAGAGAGTACAGCTCCCCGGTAAAGGCTGTAACAAAGCTGTCTACCTGGCCGTCCTTCACCAGAGCCCATTTATTATGGGTGCCGGGCAACATCACAATCTGTTCACTGGCCTGTTTACTCTGGGTCAGCATCCAGCCTAGCAGCTGCAGTTCTTCGCCGCGCATAATATCCGGAGTCTGCAGTGCATTGAGAGTTTTGAGGCCGGAGAGTATCCACAGGTCTAGCCCGCGAACATGCAATTTCGTTGTAGCCCTAGCTATCTGGTCTGGCCCAGCGGGACAGTCTAAATAGGGCACTGTATGCCAGCCGATATTAGAGCCCACTGCCCCGGACAGAATTACCGGCACAGGGCCATACTGCTCAATCCAGTCTGCCACCAAATCAAAGAAAATCTGCTCAAAATCATTATCTATTTTGCTGCACCCGGGGCCATTTCGAATGGCTAATATCTCAGCTGTCTCTGAAGCTGGCCCCGAAGTAATCTCTATGCTGTTAAGGCAACAGAGATAGAGGCGCAGATGAGTGCTACCCCAGTCACCGGCAATAAAGACAGATTCGGCCATGGGTCAGGTCCTGCCACCGTCGATGGTAAAGCTCTGACCTGTAATCATGCGGCTATCATCTGCCGCCAAAAACAGTGCTAAATTAGCCACCTCAGAGGGCTGCAGCCGCTCCTTGAGTGCCACCTGTTTCATCCAGTCCGCCTCAGCCTCTGGGGTTAACCATGTATCGAGCTGACGATCAGTCACTACCCATCCGGGCAAAATAGCATTGACCCGTATTTGCGACTCCCCATAGTCCCGTGCCAGAGCCTTGGTCATACCCACCACACCAGCTTTGGCAGTCACATAGCCGGGCATATTGGTGGGACCAAGCAGCGCATTAATTGAACTAAGGTTGATCACCGAACCGCCATGATTCTGCGCAGCCATGAGCTGCGCGGCGGCCTGAGTGGCAAAAAATGCCGCATCCAGATTAATGGCCATACAGTCACGCCAACTCCGGGTCGTGACCTCTGCGGGGGAATGACGATTATCATTGGCGGCATTATTAACCAGGGCCTGCAGCGGCCCCAGGGCCTCCACCGCGGCTGTAATAGAGCCCTGTAGCGCCTCAGTGTCAGTTATATCAACTAGCTGAAACCAGGGCCTGATGCCAGTCTGCTCCTCAAGCCTGGCACAGAGGGATACAGCAGACTCTGCATCCAGATCCACAAAGGCAACTTTGGCGCCCTGCAGGGCAAATGCCTCAACCATAGCGGCACCTATGCCAGTGGCACCGCCGGTAATAAAGACCGAGCGCCCCTCAAGACTTGGATATTTTGTTGTTTCGCCCATGGGACGGTCCCCTGCGGTAACAGGCCTGGTTAGCTAGAGACTCTGTTCATAGCCTGTATACCTGCCTGCTTTTGTTTTAATATACCATCAACCATAACGCGATTCTGAATTAACAACAACGCTAACCCAGAGCGCAATAATAAAAACTTGCCGGCGGGCTTTTACAGGGGTAACAGGTGATTATCAACGGACTGCGGATAGCCGCAATTATCAGTGCTGCGCTCGTTAGCAGCATCAGCCTGAGTGCCGAGCAACTCTATACAGATCAGCCTCCTGTCACTCCGGAACTGGCTTTTCCTGGAGACTATGATGTAGGCGTAACCAGCATCACAGCCACTGACCCCAAGCGCCTAAATACCAGCAACTTTATTACCAGCATTGAACGACCCCTAGTACTAGAAGTCTGGTATCCAGCTCAGGCACCTGAAGAGGTAGCCCAGGCGACCTATAAAAATGTTACTCGCCTGCAAAAGCCCTTTGAGCTTCAGGGCGATGCCTATCGCGATGCGCCCCCATTAGAGAGCGGCAGCTTTCCGTTAATTCTGCTCTCCCATGGCTTTACCGGCTACCGCACCCAGATGTTCTATCTTGGAGAACACCTGGCCAGTCATGGCTATGTGGTGGTGGGTATAGATCACAAAGACTCAACCAATGCCGAAATTAAAACCCCCGAGGATCGCCCCGCCGGCATGATAAGCACATTGTATAACCGCGCCCGAGATCAGCAGTTTCTACTGGACTACTTTAGCGAACAGCCTAGTCCGGTAGAAAGCATTGTGGATACAGATAGGGCAGCAATTATTGGCCATTCCATGGGAGGCTTTGGCGCCATCAATACAGTGGGTGGCTGCTTTGACTTTACCTATAAAATGCTTAAGGAATTTGGCATCCCTGCTCCAGTGGCTCTGGTTATGCCTCTGGCCCTTAACTCCTGTTATGCCGGCCGCGATAAAATAGACCCGCGCTGGAAGGCAGTGCAGTTATTTGCCCCCTGGGGTGGTGAATACGCTGTACACAGCGCCGAGGCCATGGCCAATATTAGCGTTCCAACCCTCTATGTGGCTGGCGATCAGGACAATACTTCCGGTTTTACTCAGGGTATAGAGAAGCTCTATAAACAGACTGGTGGCAACCATAATTATCTGCTGCTATTTGAAAATGCCCGTCATAATATTGGCCCCCACCCAGCGCCAGCAGCCTCTTTTGAGACGGACTTTGAATTGGGTCACTACTTCGACCCCAGCTGGGATATAGAAACCATTAATCGGGTGCTGGAACATATGAGCCTGGCCTTTTTAGACTGCCATGTAAAAGGCGATGGTGCCAGATGCGGCTATCTGCCCATGGACGAGGATAGTCAGCAGTATCAGGGCAGCTTAAATCAGCATAGAGACCCCTGGCCCGGCTTTAAACATCTCTGGGCCAGTGGCCTGCGCTTCTACCGCCAATAATTGAGCAGGTAATCATATGTTCGGAGTCTGTTACTACCCAGAGCACTGGCCCCAATCCCAGTGGGAGCAAGATGCAAAAATGATGGCCGAGCTAGGCTTAACCTATGTGCGCATAGGCGAGTTTGCCTGGTCGAGACTGGAACCCAACCCCGGGGAATATAATTTTGCCTGGCTGGATAATGCCATTGCTACCCTGACCAATGCCGGTCTTAAAGTGGTGATGGGCACTCCCACCGCCACGCCACCTAAATGGCTGATCGACCAGCATCCAGAGATATTACCTGTAGACCCAGTTACGGGCCGCACCAGAGGTTTTGGTTCGCGCCGCCACTATGACTTTTCCAGCGCAGTCTATCTACGAGAATCAATGCGCATTACCGAGGCTCTAGCAGTTCGCTATGGCAAGCATGATGGCGTAGTGGGCTGGCAGACAGACAATGAACTCTGCTGTCACGATACCGCCCTCAGTGGCTCAGCTCTGGCCAAACAGGCATTTCAGGACTGGTGTCGCCAGCGCTATACCAGCATAGATCAGCTCAACAGCGACTGGGGCAATGTATTTTGGTCCATGGAGTATCGCGACTTTTCTGAGATAGAACTGCCCATAGGTGCAGTGACAGAAACCAGCCCGGCCCATCGTCTAGCCTATCGGCGCTTTTCCTCAGATCAGGTCATTGCCTATCACAATCCCATGGTGGAGATTATTCGCCAATATGCGCCGGGCAAGTTTATTACCCATAACTTTATCCCCATGAATGAAACCGGGGTGGACAACTTTGCTCTTGCCGCACCATTGGACTTTACTAGCTATGATAATTACCCTCTGGGCCGCACCGATCTGCTGCTAACCGGTGCCCCCAAAGAGCAGCTAATGCCCTATATGCGCACCGGGCATCCGGACTTTGCCACCTACTACCATGATCAAACCCGCGGGCTGTTGAACCGTGGCTTCTGGGTTATGGAACAACAGCCGGGGCCGGTAAACTGGGCCAATAGTAACCCGCGCCCCGCACCGGGCATGATTCGCTTTTGGACCTTGGAAGCCTTTGCCCATGGTGCCGATTGCGTCTGTTACTTCCGCTGGCGTCAGGCACCCTTTGCCCAGGAGCAGATGCATGCAGGCCTACTACGTCCAGATAACTCCAAAACTGAAGCCTGGTCAGAAGCCGAGCAGGCCATGGCCGAAGTGGCGGCACTGGATATTGCTAACCAGCCTTTACAGCCGGCTTCTGTGGCCATTATTACCGGTGCCGAGGGACTCTGGGTCAGCGATATAGAAAAGCAGGGAGAGGCCTATGAGTTTAATCAGGTGCAGCTGTCCTACTACAGTGCACTGCGGGAACTAGGGATCAATATAGACTTTATCTCTGTGGATTCTGACTTCGGGCCCTACTCATTAATTATTGCTCCCAGCCTACCTATGGTGGATCAGGCCTTTGTCGATAAATGCCAAGCCAGTAGCGCCCAATTTATTTTTGGCCCCAGAGCTGGTGCCAAAACCTCAGAGTTTGGCTATCCCGCCACATTGCCGCCCGGGTTATTGCAACAGCTAATTCCCATTCGTGTGCTATCGGTGGAAACTCTGCGTGCCGACTGTATGGAAGGGCTGTGCTGGAATAATCAGCAATACCAGAGCGGCAGCTGGTGCGAGCAAATCGATGCCGGAGAGTCAGAGATCTTGGCCCGCTATGATAACGGCGAGCCCGCTGTGGTGCGTCAGG
>Ga0209632_10005723_pt1 | contig 10705 bp, 8 predicted proteins | sample COG_10_FD_184754 | JGI IMG/M metagenome (GOLD analysis project Ga0209632, IMG submission 184754) | Pelagic Microbial community sample from North Sea - COGITO 998_met_10 (SPAdes) (version 2) | ecosystem: Environmental > Aquatic > Marine > Neritic zone/Coastal water | place: Helgoland, sampling...
GCGGTTGTTGGCCATGGCCCTGGATTCGCATTTTACTATTGAGCAAAAGGGTCGCAACTCCAATAATAACTTCATGAACTTTAATGGAACTGCAGGCGTTTGGAGACGAAAATGTATAGAGAACTCAGGTGGATGGAGTGCCGATACGCTTACGGAAGACCTTGATTTGAGTTATCGCGCACAGCTAAAAGGTTGGAAATTGAAGTATGTTGAGGAGTTTACTTCTCCTGCCGAAATTCCAGCGTTTCTTCCAGCCGTTAGGTCTCAACAATACCGTTGGAATAAGGGTGGGGCAGAAGTGGCACGGAAAAACCTCGGTACTATTATTAAATCCAAGCTTCCGTTTCATGTTAAGCTGCATGCCGTATTCCATTTACTGAACACGGGCATTTTTATCTGTGTGTTTCTATCTGCCATATGTAGTGTGCCGCTGCTTTATTTTATTTCGGAAGGAGCAATTATGAAACAGGCACTCACTATTTCGGGAGTGTTTTTTCTTGGCTTCATATTGCTTTCAGGGTTCTATTGGGTTACGCTGCGGCAACGCCATTCGAATGCCTTTGCTACCACGGTCAATTTCGTTGTTTATTTCCCGGTTTTCCTGAGCCTTTCAATGGGACTGTCGTTGTTCAATTCTATTGCGGTTATGGAAGGTTATTTAGGTATTCGCAGTCCGTTTATTCGTACGCCTAAGTTTAATATTGTGGGGAAAGAGAATAATGTGAAGAACAATCAGTATGCCCGTTCTCCCATTCCAGTTATTGCCATTTTTGAAGGACTTTTAGCTGTCTATTTTGGTCTTGCTATTTGGTATGCCTATGCTCATGGTTTATATCCATTCATCCCATATCATGCTGTACTGGCTTTGGGTTTTGGCAGTATTTTCTTCTATTCAGTTAGGCACAGTGTAATTCGTATATGATGCTTCCTAATTGGGGACATTGGCTCTTGTTGTTTGCCGCATTTCAGCTGCATTTCTCTTTTGTTTTTGCCATTGATTGCTTCAACACGTTTGCGGTTTTAGGGTCGTTTGCAGCTCTTTGGTTGGTGTTCCTTCTTCAGTGGGCTGATAGGAAAATGAGCGTTAAGAAGATGATAGCGATTGGCATGATGCTGCGCTTTCTTTACCTGCTTTCCTTTCCAGAATTGTCGGATGATTTTTGGCGCTACCTGTGGGATGGCATGTTGGTTTCAGAAGGAATATCTCCGTACGAAACCCTCCCGTCAAGTTGGGCTGAATCAGGCTTGAGTACTTCTTTTGGAGAGTTGCTACCGTGGTTGAATTCGCCCGAATATTATTCGATTTACCCGCCCGTGTTACAGTTCTTCTTCGGGCTGAGTGCTGTTTTTTCTGATGGTAATCCGCTAACGTTTGTTATTGCGCTCCGCTGCTTTGTATTAGCGGCTGAGTTAGGGTCGATGGTACTTATTTACAAGTTGCTAAAAGCGTGGAAGATGAATACGCGAAATCTGATGCTTTATACGTTAAATCCGCTGGTGATAATTGAGTTTGCGGGAGGGTTACACGGAGAGGTTTTTATGATTTTCTTCCTATTACTGAGTTTGTGGTTACTAACTGAAAAGCGGCAGCTTGTATCTGGGGTGGTATTTGGGTTAAGTGTGGGCACAAAGCTGTTGCCACTGATGTTTTTGCCTTTCTACATCAAGCGGTTGGGATGGGTGAAAACGATGGTTTACGGTACGGTGGTAATGGCAACCGTTGGGCTTTTGTACCTCCCGTTTTGGAGTTTGGATATGGTGCCTAATGTATTGTCATCAGTAAGGCTCTATTTTGCCAATTTTGAGTTTAATGCGAGTGTTTATTATCTGTTTCGGGAAGCTGGAATACTGCTAACGGGGTACAATCAGATTGTCATTATTGGACGCATCCTTTCGTTGTCGGTGCTATCCACAATCCTTCTTATCGCTTGGCGAAATAAGAACAAGGAGGTTTCTGGGTTACCAACGGTCATGCTTTTTGCGTGGTTCGTTTATTACGTATTTGCCACAACCGTAAATCCATGGTACGCAGCGGTGTTGGCGGCTTTCTTGCCGTTTACTAAGTATCGGTTTGCGCTGCTTTGGTTGATGTCGGTGCCGCTGTCTTATCACGCATTTGGGTATGTTCAATACCATGAGAACATGTGGGTGCTTACCCTAGAGTACGTTCCTGTATTTCTATGGCTACTGTTTGAGTTGAACGTGTTTGCACAGTTTGAACGGAAGTGGGCTTTGGGCAGAGCAGAGGTGAAGCGGAAACGGTTGTTGCCTTTTTTGAACAAGGGAGAGAAGCTTTTGGAAGTAGGTGCTGGCAATGGTGCTTTGTTGGTGCTGCTTGGGAACGAAGGAATGAAGATGCAGTCGTTAGATATTGCGGATAAAAGCCTCTTTAAAGAGGTGAACGTGACGGTGTATGATGGAGAGAAATTCCCGTTCTCTGACAAACAGTTTGATGTTTGCCAGTTGATAACCATGCTACATCATACAACGAATGCTGAGGAACTCATTCGCGAAGCAAAACGTGTTTCGAATCGTATTATGGTGATGGAGGATATCTATGAAAGTTCTTTCCAGAAATACATTACGTGGTTTACAGATAGTGTGGTTAATTGGGAGTTTTACGGGCATCCGCATACGAACCTGACAGACTTAGAATGGAAACAATTGTTTGAAAGGAATGGGTTAACGGTTGAGACGGTGGAGTATTACCGGTTTTTGTTGCTTTTTAAGCAAGTGACTTATGTGTTAAGTAGTAATCGTTAACCCTTTAAACAGATTCTTCTCTTCTTTTTCTCTCGATAGAAGAGGGCCAAAAGATTAAGGATTGAAATGATAGAGTGAAGCGTTGTAAATGTTCAAAATCTGTTGGGTTTTTGAACAAGGAAGAAGAATTATGTGGTTGGGGCTGGTTTGCGCTCTCCAATAATTACTGCAGTGGAAATGCCTACGAGTATGGCGCGAACAATATTAAATGTGAACTCGAGTAGCACCCAAGTTGGTGATGTAATAAGAAAGTCTCCGTAATAGCTGGTAACGGTAACTCCCGTTAGAATTCCCATGAGAAAACCGAATTTGAGACCTTTGATGTATGGGTTTCCGCCACTGTAGAGCATGAAATAAACGTAAACGAACGCCAAGGCGCGCATGGCGTGGGTAATGAGGAAGTATCCAATAGGCATTTGAGTGCGTTCTATACCAGCCACCCACTCGTTATACCAATCAGCAAAGATGACCTCGTGCCATACAGCTCCCCCAAGGGTGATAATAACCCAGGCAGCAACTACGGCAAGTATAAATCTTAGGATATTCATATACGGACAACAAGTTTAAGGAATATACTGAAGAGCGAATAGCAAGTAGACATGAGTTGCTATTGTTTGATAACGAGCGGCTATTGAGACGTCCAGAGAGTCTGTTGTCGCGGTTGTTTGTACTTAAAGTTGAGGAATTTGTGGGTTTTGATTGTGCTTATTAGTCTGCGCCCACGTGAAGGATGGAAGCGGCATCCTTTTTTGTTTTTTGAAAAAAAGATTGAGCGGACAGCCTGACCCGACTTTGCGTGGGTTTCTGGGATGGCGAGGGACGCGCCCAAATGAATGTGGTTTTTCAGTTGATTCTGAACGTGGAAAAAGCCTGTGTTTTTCGTTGTAAAATGCGTATTGCTATTAACTAGGGGTTCTTCTATATTTGCACGCTCTAAAAACAGAGGTAAAATTTTACACGTTAGATAATGCAAAACAAAGGCGCTATAAGGGTTTTCGCCATTTTACTCGGTCTGGTATGTCTTTACCAGCTTTCTTTTACGGTTGCTACTCGCATGGCCGAGTCGACTTATGAGGAAATGAGTTTGACGGACCAAGATGAGGCAAATAAGTATTTGGAGGAGTACACTTTTAACATGCTTGTTAAGGAGTATTCTTACATGGAATGTAAGGAGCGAGAGTTGAATCTTGGTCTTGACTTGAAAGGAGGAATGAACGTGACTTTGGAGATTTCTCTTCAGGAAATGGTCAAGTCGCTTTCTAACAACAGTCCTGATTCTACTTTTAATAAGGCTATTGCCAGTGCTTCCAAAAAGCTTGCAGGTTCTAACTTGGATTTCGTTACGTTATTCGGTCAAGAGTTTGAGGCTATTGACCCGAACGCACGTTTGGCATCGCCAGCAATTTTTGGCTACACGCTAAAAGATAAGATTACAGGAGATGCTTCTAACGCAGAAGTTATTGAGGTAATTAAGGCGGAGAAGGAAGCCGCAATTGAGCAGGCGTTTGAGGTTCTTAGAACGCGTATTGATAAGTTTGGTGTAACACAACCAAACATTCAAAGACTTGAAGGAAGCGACCGAATTTTGGTTGAATTACCTGGTGTTAAGGAGCCAGACCGTGTAAGAAAACTGCTTCAAGGAACTGCTCAATTAGAGTTCTGGGAAACGTACGAAAACCAAGAGGTATATGGCTACTTAGCTGAGGCTAACAAGATTATCCGTGATATTGAAGCGGGTGAACAAGCTGTGGATACAACTGCTGTTGTGGAAGGTGAGGAGGTTGTAGAAGAAGTTGTTGAAGCGGATACAACCAAGTCATTGACTGATCTTTTTGGTGGAGCAGATTCTACCGATACTGAACTAGGCGAGGAATCGATTGACGATTTGCAGAAGAACAACCCATTGTTTGCGGTTCTTTCTCCCGCGGCTTCTCAAGAAGGACTTTACCCTGGACCAGTTGTGGGTTACGCATCTATTAAAGATACAGCCAAGGTGAATAAGTATTTGGCGATGGATCGTGTGAAAACAATCTTCCCAAGAGATTTGAAATTTTACTGGACCGTTAAACCACTTGACCCTAAAGATCCAGCACAAGTTCATCAGTTAGTTGCTATCAGAGTAACAAGTAGAGATGGTGAACCACCATTAGATGGTTCGGCTATTTCTGATGCTAACAAGGATTTTGGTCAGTTTGGTGCTTCTCCAGAAGTATCGATGATGATGACTCCTGATGGAGCAAACGCATGGAAACGATTAACTGGTGAGAACATCGGTAAATCAATTGCGATTGTACTTGACGATTATGTGTATTCATTCCCAACTGTTCAGGGTGAGATTGGGGGAGGTCGCTCTTCTATTACAGGAAATTTCACGATTAATGAAGCAGCGGATTTAGCAACAGTATTGAAAGCTGGTAAACTTCCTGCTCCAGCTCGAATTGTTGAAGAAGCAGTTGTTGGACCAACACTGGGTCAAGAGTCAATCACAAACGGTGGGTTTGCATTCATCGGATCCGTGGCGCTGGTACTCATTTTTATGCTTTTCTATTACGGAACAGCAGGTGTAGCAGCAAATATCGCCATGTTGGCAAACGTGTTCTTCGTATTTGGTGTTCTTGCTTCTTTGGGAGCAGTGCTTACGCTTCCTGGCATTGCAGGTATCGTACTTACCATTGGTATTTCTATTGATTCGAACGTTCTCATTTTTGAACGTATTCGTGAGGAAGTTGCCAAAGGAACTGGAATGCGTTTGGCGGTAGAACAGGGTTATAACGCGGCCTATTCAGCCATTATTGACTCCAACGTTACTTCGTTGCTTACTGGTATCATTCTGTATGTGTTTGGTAGCGGTCCGATTCAAGGTTTCGCAACTACTTTGATCATCGGTATTTTCTGCTCGTTGTTCGCATCTATCTTTATTACACGACTGATTTTTGATGGAAGATTGGAAGCGAAAAAAGTAGTTACGGTTGGAACTGCTTTGACAAAGAATGCTTTCAATAATGTGAATATCGATTTTGCCGGAAAACGCAAGATTGCGTATTTGTTCTCTGGAATTGTCATTATCGCTGGTATTACGTCTATGGGACTTAGAGGGTTCAACTACGGAGTTGATTTCTTGGGAGGTCGTTCTTACATGGTTGAGTTTGAAAGCGATGTGAATACGAGTGATTTGAGCGATGCGCTTCAAGGAGCTTTTGACGGGAATGCCCCTACGGTGAAAACCTTTGGTGCTGATAACCGTGTAAAAATCATCACGGCTTACCGTATTAATGATGAAGGGGAAACTGTTGATGAGGAAGTTCAAGCCGCTCTACTTGCTGGTCTTGCCGATCTAGGAGATAATCCAAGTGAGATTATGAGCTCTCAAAAAGTAGGGCCAACGATTGCAACGGACATTAAACGTTCTGCATTGCTGTCTATCATATTCTCTTTAATTGCGATTTTCCTCTACATCTTACTACGATTTAAGAAATGGCAATACAGTTTGGGTGCGGTTATCGCCTTGTTCCATGATGTATTGTTCGTGTTGTCTTTGTTTTCATTATTCTACGGAATTATGCCATTTAGCATGGAGATTGACCAAGCTTTCATTGCTGCCATTCTAACGGTAGTTGGTTATTCTATTAACGATACCGTGGTTGTATTTGATAGAATTAGAGAATTTCAGAATGAGCATCAAGCTAGAAAGTATGCGCTTTCAACTATTGTGAATAATGCATTGAACAGTACGTTAAGCCGTACCATTATTACGGCTGTTACAACCTTTATCGTGTTGCTAGTATTGTTCTTGGCAGGAGGTGAAACCATTGCAGGATTCTCTTTTGCACTACTTGCCGGTGTGGTTGTGGGTACTTACTCATCCATCTTTATTGCAACTCCGGTTCTACTGGAGTTGATAAAAGAAGAGCCCGTTTCTGACAAGAAGAAAAAGAAATAAATAAAAGGCTCTGAGACATCAGAGCCTTTTTACTTTTATAGTATGAATTCTTCAGTACTGCTATTTTTCAATTTTGGTGGAGGCGAGATTATTGTCGTACTTCTAGTTGTGCTTTTGTTTTTTGGATCTAAGAAGATACCCGAGTTAGCAAGAGGTCTTGGAAGAGGGATGCGCGAGTTTAAAGATGCTACTAGCGGTGTACAGCGCGAGATTGAGGACAGCATGAAAGAAGTACCTAAGAAAACGGTACCTAAGGCTACCCAGCATACGGAATCGAAACCGAGGGAGGAACAACCTAAGTAAAGCTTACATGAGACCCGTAAGGGTCTTTTTTGTTTCTAAACGGTAAGAACTAGGTAGAGTATAAAAATACTGCGGCTCTGCGAAAGCAGGGCCGCAGCCAAACCAAATGAAAAATCACTACCAGAACCGCAGCTCTGAAAGCTTATGTCGAAAGTACAGGGTCGTTTGAAGCTCAAATGCCAACAAGTCCCAAATTCTCTTAAATCGAATAAGAACCCAACAACAAAACCGGGTTCTCCATCAACTTCTTAAATGTCTTTAGAAACTTTGCACCGGACGCTCCATCTACCACTCTGTGGTCGCAGGAAAGGGTCACTTTCATTACGTTTCCGGGGACGATTTGACCATTCTTTACTACAGGCGTCTCTTCAATTCCACCAACAGCCATGATGCAACTATCAGGTGAATTGATGATAGCCGTAAACTCGTCTATTCCGAACATTCCAAGATTAGAAACGGTGAATGTGTTACCTGCCCAATCTGCTGGTTGGAGTTTTTTATCGTTTGCACGAAGTACAAAATCTTTGACCTCGCTGGAGATTTCTGAAAGTCGCTTGGTGTCTGCAAATCGCACAACTGGAACCAGCAATCCGTCAGGAACGGCCACGGCCACGCCAATATGTACGTGCTGGTTATATCGGATTTTGTCACCCATCCAAGCCGCATTCACTTGTGGATGTTCTTTAAGCGATACACCGCAAGCTTTTACTACCAAATCGTTGAACGAAATCTTCATTTTGGAAACACTATTGATGCTATCTCTCGCATCAATCATCGCATCCATATCAATCTTCATGGTTAGATAGAAGTGGGGCGCTGAGAATTTACTCTCGCCCAACCTTCTAGCAATGGTTTTACGCATCTGCGAAACTTCTTCCTCATGGAAACTTTCAACCTGACTTGCCGCTGAGAATCCAACTCCAGGTTGATACGCTTCTACATCTCGTTTGATGATTCTTCCTCCGTCACCGCTTCCTCCAACAAGCGAAATGTCTATGCCTTTATCAGATGCAAGTTTCTTGGCTAAAGGAGACGCCTTAACTCTGCCGTTTAAAGGTGTTGGAGCTGGAACAATTGGTCTGGGTGTTTCCGCAACAACAGGTTTTGGCTTTTCTGCCACGGGCGCTGGTTTAGCTTCTACAACTTCTTTTTTCGCCTCTTCTTTTTCTGCCTTTTTAGGAGCGGCTGCTTCTGCATCTAGTAGCGGCTGAATATTTTCTCCTTTTTCACCAAGAATAGCAAGAATAGAATTGATGGGAGCGGCTTTGCCTTTCTCAACACCAATGTAAAGAAGTACGCCATCTTGGAATGATTCGAACTCCATTGTAGCTTTATCAGACTCAATCTCGGCCAATAGTTCTCCTTCTTCAACCTGATCTCCAACCTTCTTGTGCCACTCAGCAATAACACCTTCAGTCATGGTGTCGCTCAACTTTGGCATTCTTACAATCTCTGCCATGTTATTCCTTTATAAATGGATAATCAGCTTGTGTATAAACGTCTTCGTACAAATCTTTTCCTTCCGGGAATGGTGATTCTTCAGCAAATTTTACGCACTCGGCAACATTAGCTTTCACCCGCGCCTGAATTGCCTCTAGCTCTTCATCAGATGCATATTTATTTTTTACAATCGTATTGAGAAATTGCTGAATTGGGTCCTGTGCTTTGTATTCCTCTACCTCTTCTTTGGTTCTGTACTTTGCTGGATCAGACATGGAATGCCCCTTGTATCGGTACGTCTTCATTTCTAGCAATGTTGGGCCATCGCCTTTTCTGGCGCGCTTTGCTGCTTTATCAACGGCCGTAAAAACATCCTCAAAGCTCATTCCGTCTACCTGTTCACTAGGCATTTCGTAGCCATGCCCAAGTTTGTAAAGGTCGCTTACGTTGGATGTTCGTTCCACGGAAGTTCCCATAGCATAATTATTATTTTCAATGATGAAGATGACGGGTAATTTCCAAGTCATAGCCATGTTAAGCGCTTCGTGGAAAGCACCTTGTCGAATAGCTCCATCTCCCATGTATGTGAGCGTAACGCTTTTGTCGCCCCTGTACTTATCAGCGAATGCAATGCCTGCTCCTAAGGGAATCTGACCTCCCACAATTCCGTGTCCCCCGAAGAAGTTCTTCTCTTTTGAGAACATGTGCATGGAGCCACCTTTACCTTTTACAATTCCTGTTTTCTTGCCGTATAGCTCCGCCATAATTTGTTTGGCAGGAACACCAAGAGCAATTGGATGAACGTGATCGCGATAAGCTGTGATGAATTTGTCCCCTTCTTGTGTGGCTTCTACACTTCCAGCCAAAACTGCTTCTTGCCCAATATACAAGTGACAAAAACCACGAATTTTTTGTTGGATGTAAAGCTGTCCAGCTTTCTCTTCAAACTTGCGCCAAAGGAGCATGTCTTCATACCATTTCAGGTAGGTTTCTTTTCCGAATTTCTTGCTCGCCATAACCTTGATTTACGTACAAAAATATGAGTCCTAATGTAACCATGAATCGGTTAGCAGACGTTAGATAAAATAACAGAAATGAGATTGGAAGGTTCTTAGCTACCCCTTCAGGTATTCGGCTTCAAAACCGAATGGAAGCAGGTTAGAAGCGTCTTCAAAAACCCAAACCGTGTCTCCTTGACCACCCAAAACCAATCTAATTGGCGACTTCTGTTTGTTCTGATATTCCATAATTACTTGTCTGCAACTTCCGCATGGCGAAAGGGGTTCTGAAATAGCGGCTTTGGCTGTATTCACCGTAATGGCCATTGTGTGAATAGTTTCGTTCGGATAATTTGTGGCTGCAGAAAATAGCGCAACTCGCTCTGCACAAAGACCAGAAGGGTAGGCTACGTTTTCTTGATTGGTTCCCAGAACGATTGTTCCGTTGATTAGTTTTAATGCCGCTCCAACAAAGAACTGGGAGTATGGTGCATAGGCATTTTTGGAAGCTTCCTCAGCCGCATTTAGTAATGCGAGGTCAGATTCGGCCAGTTCGCTTTTTTTTAGGGAGAGTCCCTTTATGGTAATTGAAAATTCGGCCATAGTTCCTAGAATGGTATCGGTGGAAAGTACAAACTTACTTCTGAATAAGAACTGTAGCGTAAGCAGCTATACCTTCTTGTCGGCCCACAAACCCAATTTTCTCAGACGTGGTGGCTTTAATGGAGACTGCATCCTCATCAACTTTCATAATATCAGCCAAAATTGTTCTCATTTCCACAATATGCGGATTTACTTTTGGCTTTTCCAAAGCAACGGTGCTGTCTATGTTTCCGATGGAATAACCCTTTTCTTCTAATAGTTTCACTACATCGCGAAGCAGAATTTTACTGTCGATGTTTTTGTAATCTGAAGACGTGTCTGGAAAGTGAAAGCCGATATCGCGCAGGTTAGCAGCGCCTAGAAGCGCATCGCAAATAACATGAATGAGCACATCTGCATCAGAATGTCCGACTGCGCCAAGTTCTGATGGAATTAGTTTACCACCCAACCAAAGTTCTTCGCCTTTGGCAAGTTGGTGGACATCATAGCCGAAACCGACTCTAATCTGCATTAATCTACAGGTTCTGCGTTCTTCTCTTCGTTCTGCTTTTTGAAAGCCTCGAAGTCAAACGTTAGTGAGAAACGTAATGTGTTTTCCAGTGGGTTTCTCTGCGTAGTCGGAATTAAATAGGCAAAATCCAATCCGAAAACGTTGTAT
>Ga0209632_10005728_pt1 | contig 10696 bp, 6 predicted proteins | sample COG_10_FD_184754 | JGI IMG/M metagenome (GOLD analysis project Ga0209632, IMG submission 184754) | Pelagic Microbial community sample from North Sea - COGITO 998_met_10 (SPAdes) (version 2) | ecosystem: Environmental > Aquatic > Marine > Neritic zone/Coastal water | place: Helgoland, sampling...
AACTTGAGAAAAATAAATATTTTTATTTAGAAAAAAAAATTACAGCAGATAATTATGAAAAAATAATGATGCTTGGAGATAAGTCAATTAAGTCTGAAGAGAAATTAACTAGAATATATCCTCAAAAAAATCTTTTTAGCCACATTATTGGACAAATAGATGATAATAATAATGGAATATCAGGTTTAGAAAAATCTTTTGACGATAAATTAAAGCAAATAAAGCAACCCCTTCAGTTAACTGTAGATACCGACATACAATTTTTAATTAGAGAAGAGTTAATAAAATTTCATTCAGTATTTAGAAGTAAGGGTAGTACTGCAATTTTAATGAATGTTAATAATGGTGCAATTATTTCAATGGTTTCATATCCAGATTTTGATCTTAATAAAAGAGAAACAGTAAGTGATGTAAATTTTATAAATAGAGCCACTAAAGGTGTATATGAATTAGGATCTGTTTTTAAAACCTTTACTGTAGCAGCAGGGTTAGAAGAAGGTTTAATTGAAACAGATACAGAATTTTTAAATTTAGAAAAAAGACTAAAATGTGGAAAAAATATAATTTCTGAATATGACAAAAAAATTCCATCAGACCTTACAGTTGAGCAAATTTTAATTAGATCAGGCAATATAGGCTCTGTTAGAATTGGACAAAAACTTGAAATTGATAAATTAAAGTTATTTTTAGAAAAAATAGGTGTTTTAAGTAAAATAGACTTCGACATCGAGGAAGTTGGTGAACCAATTCCTTTTAGATGGGGAAAATGTAAACTAGCTACTGTCTCATTTGGACATGGCATAACTACAACACCACTACAACTAGGAAAAGGTTATGCAATTATTGCAAATGGAGGTTTTGAAATTAAACCAAGCCTAATTAAAAAAAATTTAGAATATAATGAAAATCAAAAAAGAATTATTAAAGAAGGTGTTTCAAAAAAAATAAATGAAATATTAAGAAAAGTTGTAACAACAAAAGAGGGTACAGCAGGATTGGCAAATATAAAGGGATATGAGGTTGGTGGAAAAACAGGAACAGCCGAAAAGGCAATAGTAGGTGGTTATACTAGAAAAGCAAAAGTTAATACTTTTGTATCTATATTTCCAGCATCTAAGCCCAAATATGTAATGGTAGTATTGCTAGACGAACCAAAAACATCAGCGGACTATGTTTATAAATATAAGAATAAGAGTGGATCTTATAAGGGAACACCATTTAATACTGCGGGATGGACATCTGTTGAAGTTGCTGGAAAGATCATACAAAGAATTGGGCCTATTTTAGCCACAAAATATATAGAAAATTAGTTCGTTCATGATCATTGGAAATTTTATTAAAGGAATAGAATTAAAATATAGAAATCATTATTTTTCAGGTCTTTGTTTTGATAGTTCAAAGTGTAAAAAAGATAATGTTTTTTTTGCAATAAAAGGAGTTAAAATAGATGGTAATAAATTTATTAGTCATGCTATTAAAAAAGGTGCAAAAATTATTATTTCAAATCAAAAATTTGAAGGCATAAGAAAAAATATATTATTTATAAAATCATCTAACGTAAGAAAATTTTTATCAGAATTTGCCTATGCAATTTATAAAAATAAACCGAAAAATATAATTGCAGTAACAGGAACTAATGGAAAATCATCAGTTGCTGATTTTTATTTTCAAATTTTAAAATTAAATAAAAAAAAAGTAGCCTCAATTGGAACTTTGGGTATTAAAACACAAAAATATATAAAAAAAATTCCAAACACAACTATTGATCCAATTACTCTAAGTACAATTTTGAGCAAACTTAAAAAAGAAAAAGTTAATGATGTGATATTAGAGGCATCTAGCCATGGACTTAAACAAAATAGATTAGATGGTTTAAAATTCAGAACAGGTATATTTACTAATTTGTCTCATGATCATTTAGATTATCATAAAACACTTAATGATTACTTTAAATCAAAGTTATATCTTTTTAAAAAATTACTTAAAAAAAAGGGTAATATAATAACTGACATAGAAATTCCTCAATATAAGAAAATTAAAGAAATAGCGTTAAAGAAAAATTTTAATATTGAAACAATTTCATATAACAAGGGTAATTTAAAAATCATTTCTCATGAATACAATAATGAGAAACAAATAATTAAAATTAAATATAATAAAAATATTTATAAATTTGAAACAAAATTAATAGGAAAAATTCAGATTAAAAATATTTTAATGGCAATGATAGCAGCAACTAAAAGTGGCTTAAGTTTTAAAAAAATTATTAATACGATTGGTAATTTAAAACCAGTAAATGGAAGATTAGAACAAATTGGAATTATTAAAAATAATTCGAAAGTTATTTTGGATTACGCACACACACCTGATGCACTAAAAACATCTTTAGAGAGTTTAACGGAGCAGTTTAAAAATAGAAAAATTTCAATAGTTTTTGGTTGTGGTGGGGACAGAGATAAAGCAAAAAGATCAATGATGGGTAAAATTGCCAATCAATACTGTAATAAAATTTACTTAACAGATGATAATCCAAGATATGAAAATCCAAAAACAATAAGAACCTCCATAAGAAAAGGTATCAATAAATCTAAAATCTATGAGATCTCTAATAGAGCTAATGCTATCAAGAAAGCAATATTTGACCTGAAAACTGGCGATATCTTAATGGTTGCGGGAAAAGGTCATGAGACAATTCAAGAATATAAAAAAATTAAAAAACTATTTTCTGATGAAAGAGAAATATTAAAAAATATTACAATCAAAAATAAAACACTTTCAAATAACCTTAAATTAAATATTTTAAAGGAATTAAGCAGCTCAAATAATATTTCTTCAAAACTAGAAATTAACAATGCATCAATTAACTCTAAAGAAATTAAAAAAAATGATGTTTTCTTTGCTATTAGAGGTAAAAATAAAGATGGTAATCTATTTGTTAAAGAGGCTTTAAATAGAGGAGCATCTTTGGCAATAATTAATAATAAAAAAAAATCAAAAAAAGAAATAGTAGTAAAAGATACTTTAAAATTTTTAACAGAGGCATCATCTATTCTAAGAGAAAATCTTCCAAGCAAAATTATATCTATAACAGGAAGTTGTGGAAAAACTTCACTTAAAGAATTAACAGGAAGATCCTTGAATAAAATTAGTCAGACAACCTATTCACCAAAATCATTTAATAATAAATTTGGTGTTCCATTAAGTTTATTTAATTTAAAAAAAAATGACGATTTTGGTATTTTTGAGATTGGAATGGATAAGAAAGGTGAAATTAACTATTTATCAAAAATTATAAAACCTGATGTTGGTGTAATTACTAATATTTCATACGCTCATATCAAAAATTTTGAAAATATTAATCAAATAGCCTTAGCAAAATCAGAGATTATTGAAAACATAAAAGATGATGGTCATCTTATTTTAAATAAAGATGACAAATTCTATAATTTTCATAAAAAAATAGCATTAAAAAGAAATTTGAAAATTCTTTCTTTTAGTTTAAAGAATAAAAGTGCAACAACAAATTTAGATTCAATTTCAAAAGAAAAATCTAAATATAAAATTTCTATAAATATTAATAAAGCAAAAAAATTTTTTTATTCAAACTCTTTTTTTGAAAATGATTTAAAAAATTTGTTAGCATCAATTACAATTATATCAATCTTCAAAGATATACATAAATTAGATGAAAATATTTTTTATGATCATAAAGTAATAATCGGTCGTGGAGATATAGTGAAAGTGAAGATATTTAAAAAAAATTTATATCTTGTTGATGAAAGTTATAATTCAAACCCATTATCTTTGAAATCAGCATTAAAAAATTTTGATATGATTAAAGTTGATAATTCAACAAAACATTTAGTGCTTGGTGATATGCTTGAACTAGGGAAATATTCAAAAAAATTACATATGGAAATTGGAAAAATTATTAATAAAACATCTCTTAAAAATATTAATATTATTGGAGAGCATGTTAAATGGATTTTTAATAACCTTAATAAAAGTAAAAGAGGGATCGTTATAAAAAAAAAATCACAAATAATTGATTTGATTAAAAACAATTTAAATAATAATGATTATTTAATGATAAAAGGTTCAAACTCTACAGGTCTTAACAGTCTAACCAGTCAAATAAAAAAAGGCAAAATTAATGCTTTATAGTCTTATTTCTCAATTAGTAGATCAATACAGCTTCCTTAATGTATTCAAATATCTTACTTTTAGAACGGGTTTAGCCATGTTTACCTCAATGATTATAGTCTTATTAGTAGGCACGCCATTTATTAAATTTTTTTCTGCAAGGCAAATCTTAGATCCAATAAGAGAAGATGGTCCATCTGAGCATATTGTAAAAAAAATTGGAACTCCTACCATGGGGGGTGTTTTAATATTATTAGGTTTATTTTCAGGAATACTTTTATGGGGTGATTTATCTAATTATCACATATGGTTTTTACTTTATATAGCAACAAGCTTTGGTCTACTTGGTGCCTACGATGATTATAAAAAAATTAAATTTAGGAATTCCTCTGGTATTTCATTTAGATTTAAACTTATTGCACAAATTCTAATAGCAACAATTGGTATATTGGGATTGTCTCAATTATCTCAAAACATTGAATTAACAAATTTATACTTTCCATTCTTTAAAAATTTAATTATAAACTTAGGTTGGTTCTTTATTCCATTTTCAATTTTTATAATTGTAGGTTCTTCAAACGCGGTCAATCTAACCGATGGGCTTGATGGACTAGCAACCGTACCAGTTATATTGGTAGCAGGATGTTTTGCATTCATCAGTTATGTTACAGGAAATATAGTATTTTCAGAATATTTGAATATACCTTATCTAAAGGGTATGGGAGAGGTGGCTGTTTTTTGTGGGTCAATTATTGGAGCATGTCTAGGTTTCCTATGGTTTAACGCCCCACCTGCTAAAATATTTATGGGTGACACAGGATCTTTAGCACTTGGTGGATCATTAGGTGCAATCGGGATAATTACTAAACATGAAATAGTCTTGGCAATAACAGGTGGTTTATTTGTTTTAGAAGCTGTTTCAGTTATTGTACAGGTAGTATCTTTTAAGCTGACAGGAAAAAGAGTTTTTAGAATGGCTCCCATTCATCATCACTTTGAAAAGAAAGGTTGGCCAGAGTCCACTGTTGTGATTAGGTTTTGGATCATTGCAATAATTCTTGCAATGATTGGTTTGGCGACATTAAAACTTAGATAATGTTAAATAATTCAAATATTTTTTATAAGAAAAAAATTTTAATTTATGGTTTAGGAAAAAGTGGCTTATCTGTTTTTAAATTTTTAAAAAAAGATAATGAAATCATTACACATGATGATAAAATAAAAGTTGATAGTAAAAAAATTACAAAAATAAAATTTGATTATATAATAATTAGCCCAGGAATTGATATTAATAAATGCAAATTAAGTAAATTTTTAAAAAATAATTCTAAAAAAATTTATACAGACTTAGATATTTTTTATAACCATCATAAGGAAAATAATAAGATAACAGTTACTGGAACTAACGGCAAATCAACCACTGCCAAAATTTTATACGATGTATTAAAAGATCAGAAAACAGATGTTAGATTAGTAGGTAATATCGGTAATCCAGTACTGTTAGAGAAAAATGTAACAAATAAAACAGTTTTTGTAATTGAAGTCTCATCTTATCAACTAGAATACAGTAAATTATTCAAATCAAATATATCGCTAATTTTAAATATATCACCTGACCACCTTGAAAGACACAAGACTATAAAAAATTACGTAAGTGCTAAATTTAAACTAATAAAAAACCAATCAAAAAAAGACTTGGCTATCCTAAATACAAAAAATCTTTATATTAAGAGAGAATTAAAATCTAAAAATTTTTTACCTAAAATAATAAAAATTAAAAATAACATAGATGATTTTTTCTTGAAAAAAATCAACAATGAATATTTTAACACTGAAGGAAATAAGGAGAACTTAAAATTTATTTTAGAAGTGGCTAAAACATTAAAGATTAAAAAAGATTCTCTAGTTAAAACATTAAAAAAATTTAAAGGGCTAAAATACAGACAAGAAATAATTTTTCAGTCAAATAAATTAACAATTATTAATGACTCAAAGGCTACAACTTTTTCTTCATCGGTAAGTCTGTTAAAATCCCTAAATAATGTCCATTGGATAGTTGGTGGTCAAGCTAAAAAAGGAGATAAGTTATTATTATCCAAAAAAAATTGTAAAAATATTAAAGCATATATTTTTGGAAAAAATGAAAAATTTTTTACAAATAAAATTAAAAAACTAATGAAATATGAAACTTTTTTAGATTTAAAAAGTTTAGTCAAAAGAATATCTTTAGAGATTAAATTAGATAGAAACACAGACCATAAAACAATTTTATTTAGTCCATCAGCAGCCTCATTTGATAATTTCAAAAATTTTGAGAAACGTGGAGAATATTTTAATCAACTTATTAAAAAATATATAAATGTTTAATTTAAATTCAATATATAAATTTTATTATGAATGGTGGAAAAATATAAATAAAATACTTTTTGTATTAATAATATTTTTATTTAGTTTGGGGTTATTTTTTTCCTTGGTGTCAACTTCCTTAATTGTCTCTGATAAATTAGACACGAATAATTATTTCTTTTTTTTCAAACATTTGGCATATATTCTTATTGGTATGATTGTTTTGATATTTTTTTCATCCTTAAGTATGAAAAATCTCTTTAAGATTTCTTTTTATCTTTTTTTAATATCTTTATTTTTTTTATTCTTAGTGCCGGTCTTAGGTACAGAAGTAAAAGGATCCAAGAGGTGGCTTAATCTTTTCTTTCTACCGAAATTTCAACCAATAGAGTTAGTTAAGCCATTCATAATTATTTTTATTTCTACAATATTGTGTAGTGAAAAAAGTTTAAATATTTACTTTAAGTATTTATTAACATTCTTAGCTATTGTGCCTGCCTGTCTTTTATTGATGATGCAGCCTGATATTGGACAAACACTCCTTATCTTTTTAGCTTGGGCTACATTAGTTTTTATTTCAGGCATAAGTTTACCAATAATTCTAACCTTTTTTAGTTTTTCACTAATATCTTTAGTTTATATGGTTTTTTTTATACCAAAATTCACTTACATAAAAAATAGGATTTTATCATTTTTTAATCCAAATGATGGAACACATAACTTTCAATCTGATAAAGCAATAGAAGCGATTAGTAGTGGTGGTTACTTTGGGAAGGGAATTGGAGAAGGTACCTTAAAAAATAGAGTCCCAGAGGCTCACACAGATTATATCATCTCTGTAATATCAGAAGAATTTGGCGTTATGGCAATTGTACTACTATTGATTTTGTTCTTATTTTTTATCTATAACGTTTTTAAAATAATATACTCAGAAAAAAATGAGAAAATTAAATTAGTTTTAACTGGAGCAATATGCTTAATAATTTTTCAAGCTTTAATTCATATTGGTGTCAATATTAGATTATTTCCGACAACAGGTATGACTCTACCTTTTTTAAGTTATGGGGGCTCATCAATCGTGGGTGTATCAATATTATCTGGAATAATATTAAATTTAACTAAAAGAAAAATTGATTAATGACACAACGGATTTTAATTAGCACAGGTGGATCGGGTGGTCATGTTGTACCTGCAACCATATTATATGAGCATCTAAAAAATCAATTTCATGTATCTATGTCCACAGATTCTAGGGGCTTGAAATTTCTAGATAAAAATAAATATAATTTAGAAATTTTTAATATAACCCCAATATCGAAAAATATTTTTTTATTACCTTTTCAATTTTTTTTAATAAATTATTTAATTATTAAATCAATTTTTTTTTTAAGAAAAAGAAGAATAAATATATTAATTTCAACAGGTGGTTACATGTCTTTACCTTTGTGTTTTGCTTCAAAAATTTTGAATATTAAAATTTTTTTATTTGAACCAAATATGGTTTTAGGGAGATCAAATAAACTTTTTATTAAATCTTGTGAAAAAATTTTTTGTTATTCTAATAAGATTAAAAATTTGCCAAATAAATATACAAATAAGATAAATGTAATTCCAGCATTATTAAGGGAAAAATTTTATAATATTAAAAAAGCTCATAGTATCGATAAGATTATTAATTTATTGATAATAGGAGGAAGCCAAGGAGCAAAGATATTTGACACATTGATTAAAACCTCAATAATTGAATTATCAAAAAGATATAATATAAAAATTTATCAACAGACTAATTCACTAAACTTTAAAAGTTTAAAAAAATTTTACAAAAATAACGGTATTGATTATGAATTATTTGATTATAATGATGATATTTCAAAGCTTATGAGTAGATCCAATATATGTATTACAAGAGCAGGTGCTTCAACATTAGCAGAGTTAGGCTTTTTAAATTTGCCATATGTGGCGATACCATTGCCTACTTCAAAAGATAATCATCAATTTGAAAATGCTTTTTTTTATAACAAAATTGGATGTAATTGGATTTTAAATCAAAATGAAATCAACGATGAGACTATAATAAATAGACTAGTTAATATTATAGCTAACAAAGATGAATACTTACTTAAAAAAACAAATATGAAAAATTTTAGCTATCAAAATACATGGAATAATATAAATCAGAAAATTATATCTGTTATTAATGAAAATAGAATTAGCAAAAACTGAAGTTATACATTTTGTTGGTATAGGTGGAATTGGTATGAGTGGTCTTGCACTTATAATGAAAGGGATGGGTTTTAACGTCCAGGGTAGCGATGTTATTGTTAATAAGAATATTGAAAGATTAAAAAAAGATAAAATCAAGATCAACATTAAACATAACAAAAAGAATATAATGAGAGCCACTATCGTGGTTGTTTCTTCCGCTATAAAAAAAAATAATCCAGAGTTAATTGAAGCAAGAAAAAAACAGCTCCCGATTTATAAACGTGGAGAAATGTTGGCCAATATAGTGTCCTTGACTAAAAATATTGTTGTGACAGGATCTCATGGCAAAACCACAACCACATCTTTATTAGCTGCAATATTTTCAAAAACAAAATTAGATCCAACAATAATAAATGGTGGAGTTCTTAATGCAATTAATAATTCAGCTAAACTTGGAAAAAGTGATTGGTGTATACTAGAAGCTGATGAATCTGATGGAAGTTTTATTTATGTACCACCAACTTATTCTATTGTTACAAATATAGATCGTGAACATATGGATTATTACAATTCAATGAGTGATCTTAAAAATTTATTTATAAAGTTTATTAATAAGGTGCCATCATTTGGAAAATCATTTATTTGTATTGATGATAAAAATAATAACGATTTATTAAAAAAGATAAAAATAAAAAACTTTTATACTTATGGAGTAAATTCAAAATCACAATTTCATATTAAGAATATCAAACAGGTAAAAGAGTTTTCAGAGTACGATTTAGTAATTAAATTACCGGGAAAAAAAAATATAGTTATAAGTAAAATTAAGATACCTATTCTTGGGATTCACAATATTCGTAACTCAACGGCAGCTGCTGCAGTTGCATTAACAATCGGAATTTCTCAAAATGTTATTAAAAATGGATTAAAAGAATTCAAAGGAGTTCAAAGAAGGTTTAATAAAATTTTTACACATAAAGAAACTAGCTTTTATGATGACTACGCACATCATCCTACAGAAATTAAAGAAGTTTTAAATGGAGTTAGAGCTGCTTATAAAAAAGAAGAAGTTATATGTGTATTCCAACCACACAGAATATCTAGATTAAAAGATCTTAAAAAAGAATTTAGCTTATCATTTAAGAAAGCAGATACTGTAATTTTATGTCCAGTTTATGCTGCTGGAGAAAAAATAAAATTAGGATTTAATTACAGTAGCTTTGCAAAAGATATTATTAAAAATTCAAAAGTTAAACTGTTTATGGTTGATGACCAATACGAATTAGCAAAGTTAGTAAAAAGTACCATATATGGTAAAAAAATAGTTGTTGGGATGGGTGCGGGTACTATTTCAGCATGGATGAAGGAACTGCCAAGTTTAATATAATGTTATCAGAAGAATTAAAAAAATTTTCAAATGAAATTAGTAGTAAAATTTATTTTGAATACGATTTAAAAAAAAGTAATTGGTTTAATATTGGTGGTAAAGCTAAAATTTACTTTAGACCTGACAATTTATCTGATCTGATATTATTTTTAAAAAAGTTTGGAATTAAAGAAAAAATTCATATTTTAGGAGCAGGATCAAATACACTTATAAGTGACAATACATTTGATGGCGTGGTTATTAAATTGGGGAAAAATTTTTCTAACATTTCAATATTACCTAATGGTATAATAGTTGCAGGTAGCGCTTGTCTTGATAAAAAATTATCAGATTTTGCTTTAGAAAATAACGTAGGAAACTTTGAATTTTTAGCATGCATACCTGGGACTGTTGGTGGTGGGTTAAAGATGAATGCAGGATGTTTTAATAAGGAGTTTAAAGATATATTGATATCAATACAAGCAATTGATAAAGGAGGTAAGGTTTTAACAATACCAGCAAATAAAGTTATCTTTAAATATAGAAACAATGATTTGCCAGATGATTTAATATTTTTAAGTGCGTCTTTTAAAGGTGAAAAAAAAGATAAAGATAAAATTAAAAAAGAAGTTTTTG
>Ga0209632_10005735_pt1 | contig 10686 bp, 10 predicted proteins | sample COG_10_FD_184754 | JGI IMG/M metagenome (GOLD analysis project Ga0209632, IMG submission 184754) | Pelagic Microbial community sample from North Sea - COGITO 998_met_10 (SPAdes) (version 2) | ecosystem: Environmental > Aquatic > Marine > Neritic zone/Coastal water | place: Helgoland, sampling...
GGGGTATGTATTTAAACTTAAATCTTGATAATTTACAAGGGGTTCGGGTGAAAGATACTTTACTTCAGGGATGTACATACCCCAATCATCTCCAAGTGTAGGAAATACTTTTTTCATATCAGCAATGAAATCATCAATATACTTAAAGTAACCTTGAAAATAATCACGAACCTCATCTAATTGCTCATCATTAATGTAGTGAGCTTTTACCCAATCACCTTCAGATGTTTTAGTCTTTAAACGATTAATCAATCCTGGTTCTTTCCAAGGTGAGTAATATAATCCTGCTTTATATTTTGCTTGAAAACGACCTTGTGCTCTTTTACCATTTATCCCTTCACTAGGTACAATATCTGTTTTGTTTACTTTAGAAACTAATTCACGAGACCAATCAAATGGTTTATCAATACCTTTAACTTCCATTAAGATACCAAAATTAGTCATATCGTTTCTATGTTCTTCCCCTTTTTTAGCATGACCATTGTAGCTATAATCACCATATGTCTCTTCAAGTGCTACATAAGCTGCATTATTATTTGTACAGAATGAACGAAGTGATACACCTTCATCTTCAAATTTACGATATAATTTAAAATCATAGCTTACATCAATAAGTTTTTGGAAGTGTTTTTGTGGTGCTTCAAATCGAACACCTATTTGTACTGGTTTTGGTTCAGTTGGTAAATCATATTCTTCTGCTAGTTGTTTACCAAAATCAATACCTGATTTGCCTACACCAAATATAAGTTTATCATATCTACGTTCATATTCTAAATCTTCAATTAATGATTTACCTAATACCCTTCCATTTTCAAAATCAATAGCATGTACTTTAGTTTTCCAAATAAATTTAACACCTTTATCACAAAGAAAATCATACCAATTTTTACCAATTTCATGTAAGTAATCTGTGCCTACGTGCCAGACTGGAAATAATCGGAGCCCAAAATATGGTTTAATAAAATCAGGTTCTGCTACAGGATTAGAACATTGAACTTCTTCTGGTTTAGGGTGAAAACGTTTAAAATTATTGATCACTTGGTCCATTAATTCCATAGCTTTTTCATCACCAGTATACTTAGTTAAATGACCACCTATTGAAGTGTGATATGTGAGTTTACCATCACTCCATCCTCCAGCACCCATAAAACCTGTCATTACTTCTTCAGGTTTACGATTATAGGGATCATTACCCATATCAATAATAGTAATACGACTTCCATCGTATCCATTATCTACTAATTTAGTTGCAGCATTAACACCTGCTACACCGGCTCCAATTATTACTATTTTTTCCATTATTGTATTGAAATTATGTAAATATACGAACAAAAAGATGTGACCCCAAATTAATGAGGCCACATCTCTCGAATTTTTTATAATCGACTAGGATATGAATCTAGCCTATATGTTTTTTACTTCTTATCTTCAGCTACAGATGCTTTACGATATTCAGTTACTAATTTTTTAATTTCACCTAAAGCTTTACGAGCTCTACCATGTGCTGCTTTAGATTTACCTTCATGTTCTGCTTTAAACGTTCCGTATAAAGTTTCGATTTGTTCAAATAACTCTTGAGTATTCATTTTTTTATAATTTTTATTGTTAAATTTCCGTTACCTTTTATTACACGATGTAAATATCCACAAGGGATGTCAAAACTACTATTTTCTTTAAGTTCAAATGGGATTTCTTCATCAAATTGAAACTTCCACCCATTTCCTTCTATAACTTCTATTGTTCTATCTTCTTGATCTTCATGCCAAATTAATGACATTGGGTCTACGTCTTCAGTAAATGTTCTTATGTTTGAATTATCTGTATATGGGTTCATTATGCTCCTATGTCTGCTATTACATCCTTAAAAATGGTATGAACTTCTTTACCTTTAATAGCTGATTTTAGACCATATAGTCCTCCTTTAAGCCAACTAGCTTTTTTAAGGTAAGAGGCTGCATTTCCACCTGCTTGACCTGCCATTAATAAAATTAAAACAGCATAAAGTATCTTAGCTACTTGGTCTTGCCTTTTTTCATCTTTAGTAAATAAACTAACTATTCGTCTAATAGGGGCTTGGAATGCTTTTTCGTTGTCGTGTGTCCACTTATATATATTTTTAGCTGCCTCTTCACCTTTACCCCAATTATATTTTTTAGACATTTTTTGGGCAAATTTAGCAAGCATGTTAGCTACAGTATTAGATAGTAAAATATAGCCTATAATACCTACTACACCTGCTACTTCATCAAGCTTTTTAGCTTTATCGCCTAACTCATTTTTAATAGCTCCTGCTAATTCAGCTCCTAAAGCATCGAATTCATTATCAAATGCTTTTTCTTCAGGACCATTATCCTTTAATTCTTCTTGAAGAAGATAATTATTTTTTAAATATGATTTATAATCAAAATTGTTCATTACCAATAAGTATTCATTTTAGGCCCTAAACCGAGTGCTGGGGCATATCTTGGAAGGTTGCAACTCCAGTATCCTGCTGTTGTTCTGTCTTTCTTTTGATCACAATTGTGTCTAGCAGCAAATGCCTGCCGCGCTTTTGGGTCTTTAATTTTAGCTCTTAAGCCGCCTGATCCAAATGATACTTTTTTAACATTTTTAGTTTTAGGATCTCTTACATAAACGTAATAAGCTTTTGATCCACCTCTTTTAGGTTTACCAATAGGAGGATCTTTTTTCTTTTTTTTCTTTTTCTTAGCCTCTTCTAAATCACCTTCAGCTAATCTTAATTTTTGAAGTAATCCAGGGATTTCAGCTGCTATAAGATCCTTTAATTCACCTCCATTGTCCATTAAATACTCTACAAGTTCTTTTACGGTAGCAATTTTACCTAATGAAATAGCTGAAGCTATTACTGGTTTAAGATCTAGTATTAAGTCTTGTTTGTCTGCTGGGAGACGTTCTGCTAACTTGTTTAAGATAATATCAGCTACTTTTTGAATTCCTATAAATTTAGCGGCTTTACCTACTAGTTTACTTAAAAATTCATTAACAGGTTCTTTATCGTATTCTTCATTTACAACAGGTAGATCAAGTGGTACTTTTTTACCTTCATAAATTCCAAATTTACCAATGTCAGTATTTTCAATGAGGAATTTACTATTTTCATCTAAGCTAATAGTACCCCATTCAAGGAGCATTCTGGCTTCAGCGAACAATTGTAAGTATTTTTTAGATCCAATTCTAAATACATTATCTTGCAATGAAACGCCATTATCGATGTGATATCGGAGGCCTTCGCTTATAGGCGCTTTAGTCTCCAATAATGCAAGTTTAGGGGTTGAATCACAACCGCCACACCCACATGAACATGATTTTTTAGGAGCTTTATATCCTCTTAATGCTTCGTGTATAAATTGATGTAGCATAGTTATAAATATTATTAAATTCCTAAAGCGGATTTCCAGCGATCTGTTATTTCATATTTAATTGATCCGTCTTCTTGTTCTATTCTTTGGAATACTAAAGAACCACCTCTAGATTCATTAGTTCCCCTAAAATGGATATATAAGTCTTCAAATTGATCTAGATTACCTTTGATAGGTTTAATTTGTTTAATAAATTCTTCAATGGTATCAGGTACTGTCCCTTTAAAAAAGCAATTAGCTCTCCCTTTAGATTCTATTCCAAATTTTTTATCCCCAGAATAAGCTTCATACTTAGATTCATCTGAAAGTTTATATGATCCTCTAGTTTCAGTGCCTGTATCTATAGTGTATACATTTGGTCTAGTGGAAATAAAGAATGCTAAATTTTTAGCTGTGGATTGTTTTTTAAATAATTTACCCCTATTAGCAGTAGTTTGGATATCTAATAATTCTTTTTTTAAAATATCAGTATCAAAAAGTTGGAGTGCTCTTGAAGGAATAACCCAATTTTCTACAAATACAGCATTTCCGGCTTTTAGGCTAATTTGGAAGTCTGAGCCTATATCTGGTCTGGGGTCACCATTGAGAGATACTTGGACGTCTGATTTAGGATTTCCTTTTCCTTTCCATTCGGGGTCTCCTAAATAAGTAATATTATAAGAAGTATTATCATATTTAAACCCCCAATCTTGGTCAGATTTGTTAATAAATAATTCTACAACTTGTTTTTCTTGAGGGTGACCTGGGGTGAAAGGACTGTATACTGAGGGGTCTGATTTGTTTACTTTAGGGTTATATTTTTCTACTTGTTTTCCTGATGGTTTAAGGATATCACTAATTTTTATGTAAAGTTTTTTATTATTAAAGGATATTAAGGCATAAGTACTAACACCTTTTTTTACTAAATCATCAGCATTTTTAATTAAAATGTTAAATTCTTCCCCTTTTTTAATTTCTTCAGCCGGTTTAAAATCAGTATCCGGTAGAGTAGTATCTTTGTTTGCTTTGTATTTTATACTATCAGTACCCCCCACAATATGTTTATCATTGTCTTGAACATACTTTATAAATGCTCCATAAGTTTGAGGATATCCTGTAGCTGTTCCACTTAAACTAGCTTCTTTTAACTCAACCCCTATCTCCTTTAATATTCCTTCTAACATAAGCATATCCTGCTCATCATTGATGTCAGGATATCCTTTTGGAAATTTATATGAAAATTTCTTAAAAAATTTATCTAATATATCCATTATAAATCATCTACGGTTGCGGGTATCCCAGCATCATCTACAGTATCATCTACTGGTAATTCTTCTGTACCTCCTATGTCTCCTCCAAGATTATCTTCTAACCCGGCATCAACGTCTGCGTTATCTGTTTTACCAGTATTAGCATAATTGTATCTTAATAAGCGAGCTATAGCTTCTGATGCTTGTTGTTCTTCTGGGAGGGATTCTAACCAATAGTTTTTGCCTGCCACTTGGGCTATAAATAATCCTTTATCTTCATCTTTACCTTGATAAATTAAGTAAAAATCGGCTCCATTTACAAGCATAACTCTAAAAGTTGTAGGACGTGGGGCTACCCATTGTATATCTTTTACAAAAGGTTCATATTGGAAATCAAATAAATCATCCATAACATCCTTTAAAGGAGGGAATTGATCCAATACCGGAAACTTACTAACTTCAATGTCTGTTGGGTCTTGGTCTAGGTTGGACTTTTCGGCATACACCTTTTTAGCAAGTGTTTTGATTTTTGATATGAATTCAGACTTTTGCATTATTTAATAGCTTGATCATAAGTCATTTCTTTTCTACCTTCTAATTTAGCAATTGCACTATCAATACGATCTAATTCAGCACCATATCTATCCGCAATTGGTCCTCCTTCTGGTTCAGCTTCCTGTTCCATATCATTCATTAATTGAGCTCTTTCTTTTTTGAGGAATCTTAACTTAGTATCGTTATTGTTATTACTATAAGCTTTTTTAACAGCATCCCCATATTCTTTACCAAAATCACCTTTCTCACGTTTCATTTTATCTGCCCTCATCCTTACTAAAAAAGGATCATTTATATCCATCTCTTCTTCTAGCATAGCATCTATTTGAGGTACTGTTAACTCTCCATCAAGATAATGTTTTGCTTTAACCATTGCTTCTTTTGAAGTAATAATTTTAGCTTGCCACCAATGTGGAAAATCAACTTCTTGTCCTTCAGCATCAAATTGATTTACCATTTTATACAATTCCGCAGCATACTTAGCTATTCTATATAAATCTTTTTTAAGCATATGAGGTTCATTATCCTGATGGCCTAAATCTAAATCCTCATTCATTTTAAATAAAATTTTATGACCATCAATTTCTAATTTCCCATCTTTGTGTAATTTATCCATATCGGATTGGGACAGAGTTAATGTAGATCCTGGTGCTTCGTTTATATTTTTTTCAATAGCTGCTCCTCGAGTTTTTTCATAAGAAGAAAGTTTACCATCTTTATTTAAATCGGCTTTTTTGGGATTTTTTAATTCCTCTTTTACCTTATTAACAGGTTCTGTTTTCCCAGTATAAAAATTGTATCCTGGTTCAAGTTCATCTTGGGCTGTTCTACGGGAAGTGCGAGGTGTTACTCCTCTATTTTTCATTGCTTGCTGTGCTAAAGCCATTAAGATGCTTTCTTCTAAATCAAAAGCCTTTTTAAACTCACCCATATGTTTTTCTTTTTTATTTATTTCACCCTTAGTAAGCTTTCGTTCATTTTTGGGTGTTTGAGGTTTACCATGTTTAGCCAAATTAGTAGATAAGGCATAAGCTAATGATGTCCTTTCTTTTTTAGACATCTTATCTAATTTGGTCTTTTTCTTTGCCATTATAATTCTTCTTCTCCTACACCGGCATCTTTTTCTACTTTCTTAAATTCGGTTTTCTTAGCGAATTTAGCAGAGTTAAGAATTTGGTTGGCTAATTCTCTTTCGTCTACATCTTTAGCTCTTTTAGCTAATTTAACTAATGTATCACCAATATCGTCAAGTTCAAGAGCTTTATCTTGAGATGGTTCTTCTATATTAGAAGTAATTTCTTCTTCACTTTCAAAATCACCTAATTCAACATCTTCTTCTTGCTCTTCAATTTCAGCTAAAATTTCATTACGAAGATATTCTTTAAACTCAGATTTTTTTATTTTACCTTCCATTGTAGAAGTTAATTCTTTAGTTTTTTCGAGCTCAGCATTAAACTCTTTTTGATTTTGTATATCTTCAGAGGATGCCTCTTGCATTTTGAGGATCTCAGTTTTAAAATATTCTTTAAGTTCAGACTTTTTCATTTTATTATTTTTTAGATTTAGCAGCTTTTTTACCCCATGTTTTACCTTTACCTTTATCTTTACATTTTGAAGGAGTAGGTTTACAAGCAGGGTAAGAGCGTTTTTCACCTTTTTTTCTACCACATGATTTATAACCTGTTACTTTCCCATCTTTACGAATAGGAGCATTGCAATCTACCCATCCTCCACCTTTACCAGGAGCACCTGATCTTTTGAACCAAGTGCGTAAAGTTTCTTTTTCCATAAGAGTATCAACAATTTCTTGTATTGTAATCTGCTCTTCTTTTAAACCTTTCCAAATATTACCTTTACGACACCTAACAACAGCACCACTTTTATATGCAGATGCTTTTTTAAATTTACGGTCTGCTATACGAAGGCATCTATCACGTTTTTTCTTTTTTTCAGAAAGAACAGATTTAATTGTTTCTTTAACAACATGTTTATCCAGGAGATGTCCTAAATCTACTTGAAACAATGTTTCATCATCTATTTCAATTTTTTTTTCTTGGAGAGCCATGTTATTGATAAATATGTTAGATTATTTAATTTTTAATCCTTCTAAATATTCAAGTCCTTCTTGTAATTCTTGTTTAAGTTTTTCTTTATCAAACCCACCTTTCCAATTTTCTTTATCACCTCTTTCAGTGATATATCCCTCACTAGTTTCATTAAACTTTTCCTGTATAAAAGCCTTATATTCTTTTTGAATGTTACTTATATTTTGATTATGCATATCATTAAAATACTTTTCTGCTTTTCCTTCTTTTTTAAGTTGGGCTTCGTAATCTATAACACAATGGAAACATTTTTGGTATGCTGGAAATACTTTTTTATCAAGATGTTTTTTCATTAAAATATTACATTCAGGACAAAATAAGGGCATTTTACCCATTTTTCTGAATTTATCCATTTTAGTAATATTTTGTTTAAGCCCATTCTTAATAGTCCAAGTGCGGCCATTCTCTTTCCAAACATCACCTTCTTTATGGTGTTCATATTTTTTAGTGTAACCAATCCCTTCAGTTGTACGAGCCTTAGTATCACCCGTAATAAGATTACGGGCACGTTGAACGTCTTTTTTAGAGAATTCTTTTTTTAGAATATTATCATTCATCTTTTAAAACCTTTTATTCGCTTTTTAGTTGCTACATCCATCATAGTTTTTAACATAGTTAATCTTTTATTGATTAAACCTTGCATTAGTTCAAGAGTTTCAATGTCAAATTCGTCATTGATAGTATTTATAAAATCTTTAGTTTTCATTTTTTATTGATTTTTTATTGAATCTTCCCAGTTTCTGAAAAGTATATTACCATTTTCGTATGCTTCACGTTCAATTCTATCTAAATTTCCATCTTCATTAGTGTTGGTAGTTTGGTTGTGGTTTAAAGTACCATTTAAATTTTGATGGTGATGAATTAATTCGTGTGCATATGAACGTAATATATCTTTGGGGTGTCTCCCCATTGTGTATAATGCAACTAATTGGGTATTAGGATCATAATAAGCTGTTCGACCTAGTAAATCATTAGCATTTTCAATGTCATTACTAATAAATTTAACTTTAGGGTAAGGACGAAGATTCAAACCATTATTTTCCATGTATTGAGTTAAAGAAGTAATTGAAGGAGTTAAATCTTCTTTTAATATTCTATAGCCGGAACCATATGGGGATGATTTTTGATTATGATTAGGAGCTGTATTTTCATTTATTGTCATTATAGTATCATATGATTTAGATTTTAAATCATTTAATTGACCTATAATATCCGCTCTTCGTAAAACTTTAAACGCTAAATTTTCTACGCTATATTCACCTCCTTTTTCTAGGCCTGATGAGCGCATATTTCTTAAACGTTCTTTGATTTTGTCTACTTTAGTAATTACTTCTTCGTATTTTTCTTTATCATACAAATCCTGTACGTCTTCTGTTTGGGATATATAATCTTCAGCTTTAGTAGAAATATCATCTTTATCGATCATTACTTCCTTTTTCTTAGGAACAACAATCCATTTATCATTTAAAATTGAGTAAAGGCCTGATGCTGTGTGGCTTTCACCCTCATTTTCAACATAAACTTCTACAGGGAAGCCATAAATAGTAATATCGTGAGCATCATTCCAAATGCCTTTTTTAGCCATAAAGTAATTTCTTACAAATTCTTCATCATCATCTACATCTGAAAAATCTAATACTAAGTGGAGATCAAAGTCTGAGAATTTAGACCAGTTATAGTTGGCTAGGCTACCTGTTAACTTAATATCTTTTAATTTAACATTTTCAGGTAAATCTAATGATTCAAAGAAATCTTGGGCAATTTCAAGTAATTTTTCTCTAACTTCAGGTTTTAATTTTTCCCCATCCCAAACGTCTTGAACTAGTGTATCTTGAATATCAAAGCTATTAATTACATCTGTTGGGATTACCTCTAAAAGGAATTCTTTAACACTTTTCTTTTGTTTATTTAGACGTTGTGTTTTCTTTTTAGAAGCTTCTTTACGTTTTGTGATATAGTCTAAAGCGGATTTTAGACGTTCTTTAACCTCAGGTTTTTTAGATCTACCATATGCTGCTCTAACTCTTTGATGTATTAAGTTTATAACCTGAGATTGGCGAGCATGAGATTTATTTTTAAATGAGGTTTTGTTTAAAGTATCAACTATATCCTGTCTAGTAGAAAATTTAATACCTACTGTATCTTTAGGATCTTCATCTGTGTATAACCTTCTGCCACTACCTTTTGGTTTTTTACCTGTACCTTTTTTAGGATCAGCTTCATTTACAGTGTTAATACCACTTCCAAAATTAACATAATTAGTAAATTGAGCAGTATTACTAACTTGGGATAAACCTTTTAATACTATTTGAGCTGTTTGTTTACCTTTATTAGAAAGTGGGGAAGGAGTCTCATTATCTCTTAAGGATTCATAATGAAGTTTAACTTCTTTTAGATTACCAACAGTATCAATGTCACCTTTTTCCATAGCTACATCAAGTAATTTTTGAGTATAACCAATCATGGCTGAGTAGAAATCTGTTTGTTGTCCAGGTTCTGCTAATTCAATTCCTGTATCTATAATATCTTTTGCTACTCCAGGATTGGCTTGAAGGCTACCTGCTACTGATAAAAGGATGGATAAGGTAAGCATACCTTTTCTTCCATATGATTTAATTTTTTCTTTAAGTTTGTTTAAATCTACTTCTTGTAAATTATTTACTTCACTTAAAATATCATCTACAATATCTTGTTCTTTAGAAGATAACCCTTCAAATTGAGCAGAAGGTAAATTCTTCTTAGCCCAGTCTGTGTATATTTTTTTTACTTTAGCTTCTTCATCAGAGGATAACTCTTCTGCTCTTTCATCTAAGAAATCATCAATTGCCTTAGTTAAAGTAATTTTTTTAGTTTTTGCTTTTTTATATAGACCTTGAACAAAAGCAGGAATTTCATAATCTAAAGTAAGATAATCATACAATGGGAGATCATCTTGATCTACCCCACCTGGTTTCATTTCTTTATTAGGATTACGATATTGAGAAACGTGTTCTAATTCATGTCTTACGGCATCCTTAATTTCGGGAATTAATTCATTATATGCTGTTGGGAATGAATCTGGGTTGTAGTTAATTTGGATTGCTATTCCATCTCCATCACCAGCTGCATTTACTATAAAAGGAATAGGACCTAATTCATCAAAAGGTGTTGGGTAAAAATAGGTTTCCAATTCAAAGGTATCACCATCTAACTCACCTGCATCTTCAAATGTTGTTTCAAACTTTTCATCGAAAGTATCTTTAAAAACATTTACTACCATACGAGATATCATAGTAACTTCAGCATCATATTTACCTTCTTCAAGTGGTAAAATAGGTGTTTGAGATAAAAAATTTTTCTTACGCATAATAGTTTTAGCAATAGCTTTATTTGCTATTTTCATAAAAGGAATATTAATATTAGTTTCTTTATCCTTAG
>Ga0209632_10005739_pt1 | contig 10681 bp, 6 predicted proteins | sample COG_10_FD_184754 | JGI IMG/M metagenome (GOLD analysis project Ga0209632, IMG submission 184754) | Pelagic Microbial community sample from North Sea - COGITO 998_met_10 (SPAdes) (version 2) | ecosystem: Environmental > Aquatic > Marine > Neritic zone/Coastal water | place: Helgoland, sampling...
AATTAAATATAATTAAATATAATTAAATATAATTATATTTAATTAAATATAATTAAATATAATTAAATATAAAAAATTTAATTTAAATATATATATATATTTATATTTTTTCTAATTAAAATAAAATTGAATTCCTTTTTAAAGAATTTAAAATTATTTAAAATTATTTAAAATAACATAAAATAATTTAATTTAAAATATTTACACTATAATTAAATATTATTAGAAAAAAAATAAATATAAATATATAAAAAATATATATTTAAATTAATAATAGTCACAATAGTTTATAAAATGGCACAAGAAATTTCACAAATAAAAGAAATACAATTTAGTATTTCTAGTCCAGAGGATATATTAAAGAGTTCTGCTGCACATATTAATAATCCTACTCTTTATGATACAACAAGTAATAATATACCAAAAACAGGTGGATTATTTGATACACGTCTTGGAGTAATTGATAGACAATTTCGATGTAAAACGTGTGAACAGACTCATGTTAATTGTCCAGGGCATATGGGTCATATAGAATTAGCAGTTCCTGTTTATTATGAACATTTTATATCTTATGTTAAAACAATATTGAATTGTATTTGTTTAAGATGCAGTAAATTGCTTATTAATAGAAATCATCCTATTGTTCAAAATTTATTAAAAAATGAACCAAATAGTAAAAAAAGATTTAATTTAATTAAAAATCTTATTAAAACAAAGGTATGTGGTGGCACTACAAAAGAGAATGATATTCATTATATTCAAGGATGTGGTGCTATATTACCTAATAAAATATTTTCAAATGTATTAGATTTTGTTATTGCTGAATATAATAAAGAAGAAACCGGAAGTGATGGTAAAAAGAAGGAAAAAATTAATAATATTATTAGTGCTGCCAATGCTATATCTATTTTAAAACGTATTTCTAAAGAAGATGCTTTTGTATTAGGATTTCACGAGGATTGGTGTTTACCACATTGGTTAATTTGTTCAGTACTTCCGGTTGTCCCGCCTAGCGTGCGTCCATCTGTAAAACAATACAATAATCAAAGAGCAGAGGATGATTTAACTCAACGATATAATGAAATCATTAAAAACAATAATCATTTAAAACAAAAAATAATGGCAGGTGATACAAATGAGGATTTTATTAAACATTATACAAGTTTAATTCAATATTACATTATTACTTTAATTGATAATAATATTAAAGGACTTCCTGCTTCTATGACTAAGGCTGGTAAAAAACAATTACGTTCAATTCAAAATAGATTAGATGGGAAAGATGGTAGAGTTAGAACAAATTTAATGGGTAAAAGAGTTGATTTTTCAGCACGTAGTGTTATTTCACCAGACCCTAATATTAATATTGAAGAGATTGGTGTTCCAATTAAAATTGCTATGAATCTTACATTTCCAGAAGTTGTAAATAAATTTAATATTAATAAAATGTATACTTGTATCCAAAATGGAAATAAAGTATATCCAGGTGCTAAAAGTTATAAAAGTATTAAAACTGGTAGGACTAAATATTTAGAATATACTAAGGAAGCAATTGAATTAACATATGGTGATATTGTATATCGCCACTTAATTGATGGCGATGTTGTTCTTTTTAATAGACAACCTTCACTGCATAAAATGGGAATGATGGGTCATAAGGTGCGTGTGATGAAAGGTTTAACTTTTAGATTAAATGTAAATGTAACTGAACCATATAATGCCGATTTTGATGGTGATGAAATGAATATGCATGTTCCTCAAAGTATTCAAACAGCAATAGAATTAAAAATGATTGCTAATGTAACTAAACAAATTATTAGTCCTTCTTATAATACACCTATTATTAAACCAACACAAGATACTTTATTAGGTCTTTATAAAATTACAGATACAAATGTATTATTTACTAGAAAAGAAGTAATGAATATATGTGTAGATATTACTACATTTAATGGTAAAATACCAGAACCTGAAATAAATGAACCATCCTTAAAAAGATGGACTGGTAAGCAATTGGTAAGTTTAACACTTCCTCCTATTAGTATAAGTAATTCATCTGTTATAATTAAAAAGGGGATTCTTATTAAAGGACAAATTGATAAAAAGATATCTAATAATATAGTGCATATTATTTTTAATGAATTTGGATTTAAAAAGGCACGAGAATATTTAAATAATATTCAAAAACTAATTACTAAATATTTAATAAGAAGTGGTTTTAGTGTAGGTATTAGTGATTTAATTATTCATCCGGATATAAAAAAGACGAATCAAGCTATTATTTTAAAAACAAAAGAGGAAATTATAAATATGACTAAACAAGTTCATCTTAATATATTTGAAGGTATATCTAATAATATATCAGAAGTATATGAAGCTAAAATAATGGGTATTATTAGTAAAACAACACAAAAATTAGATGATACGAATACTAATGTTATTGATAAAAATAATAGAATTAATTATATGATTAAATCAGGATCAAAAGGGTCGGCTATAAATATTACACAAATGACCTGTCTTTTAGGACAACAAATTGTAAGCAACAAGCGTATTGCTCTTAGTTTTGACAATCGTTCATTGCCTCATTATTCGAAATATGATAATGGAATTGAAAGTAGAGGTTATGTTACGAATTCTTTTATTGATGGTCTTACACCTCAGGAATTCTTTTTCCATGCAATGACCGGTAGAGAGGGGCTTATTGATACTGCTGTTAAAACTGCTAAATCTGGTTATATTCAAAGAAAATTAATAAAAACAATGGAAGATTTAAAAGTTAATCATGATTACAGCGTTCGTTCTTCAAATGGTGATATTGTTCAATTTACATATGGTGAAGATGGTTTTAATAGTATATTTTTAGAAAAACAGTCTTTTAATCTTCATTTTATTGACGCTCAAAAATTAAAAGAGAATTATTTATTAAATCCAACCGATAACTGGAATAAATATATATTAAAAAAAGAATTCACAGCTCTTAAAAATAATAAAAATATTGGTGATATCTATGAAGAATATAATAAAAAGATAATTACTATTATTAAAGATATTCATGAAGTTTATGGTAAATATCAAGGTGTTTCTCCTAAAAAGGTTGAATTAGAAATTACGATTTTTATTCCTATCAATTTTAATCGATTATTTGATAATGTTAAAGAAATGTTTAATATTAAAAATAGTAAAAGTGATATTACACCATTAGATATTATTAATACGATTAAAGAAATTACAAGTGAATGTAAAACAAATATTCAACATAATCGATTATTCGAGTATATGTGTTATGATAAATTATCGCCAAATATATTAATTAAAAAAATGAATTTTAATAGATTAGCATTAGATTATATTAAAATATTTATTATTTCATTATATAAAAAGGCATTGGTAGATGGGGGAGAAATGGTTGGACCAATTGCTGCTCAATCCATTGGTGAGATTTCAACTCAATTAACGCTTAATACATTTCATTATGCTGGTGTTGGAGAGAAATCGAATGTTACAGCAGGAGTTCCTAAATTGGAAGAATTATTAAATAAACAAGTTCCTAAAGACCCTCAATTAACTATATTTTTGAATGATTCCATAAGAACCGATAAAGAATTAGTGGAAGATATGACATATAATATTGAATCTGTAAAAATAGCTGATATTTTAGAATCATCTGCTATTTATATTGAATCAAAGAATAATTATGATAATGTTTTAAAAGAAGATGTTAATATAATGAAAATTTATGAAATTTTTTCTGAATTAGATCCTAATTATAAAAATATTAATACAAATCCTTGGTTAATTAGATTAGAATTTAATAGACATAAAATTATTAATAAGAAAATTACAATGAATGATATTAATTTAGTAATTAAAAATCAATTACCTAATTCTAATATAATTTATGCTGATGATAATGCTTCAAAATTAATATTTAGATTGAAAATTAATTTTAAATCATCGTTAATAAATATTGATAATGATTACAATACTTTAATAAAAAATATTGAAGATATTAAACAAATAACAATTAAAGGGGTTCATGGTATTGAAAATGTTTCTGTATTAGAGAATAATGCTTTAATTATTCCAGACGGTATTACATATAAAACAGAACAAGAATATTATATCTTAACTTCTGGTAGCAATTTATTTGAAATATTATGTAAGAAATTTGTAAATAAATTTCGCACAATTTCTTCAGACATAAATGAAATGTATTCAGTATTTGGTATTGAATCTGCACGCTTTAATTTAGAACAAAATATAAATGATGTTTTTAGATTTAGTGGTAAATCTACTAGTGCAAGACACGTATCTTTATTATGTGATATTATGTGTAATAAAGGTAAAATTATGGCTGCTAATAGACATGGTATAAATCAAAGTAATATAGGACCATTGGCAAAATGCTCTTTTGAAGAAACTACCGAACAATTTAAAACTGCTAGTGTTTTTGGTATTACTGACTTAATAGAAGGTGTATCATCCAATATTATGGTTGGGCAAATACCAAAGTGTGGCACAGGTGATAGTGAAATAATTTTAGACGAAGATAAAATTAAAGAATTTTACTCTAAAAAAGCAGATACAAAAATAGAAGAAGAAACTGTACATATGAAAGATATTTTTGATACTGATGACCTTTTAAATAATGATATGTTTGATATTAATAATATAGATAGTGATAATATAAATTTATAAATTTATAACTTTATGAATAATCATCATTTTCTAATTCAAAATTAGGAATCTTTAGTGCTTGTTTATTATTATTATAGTCTTTAGAATCTTCATTTAAATCTTCATTTAAATTTTTTTTTATTTTTTTACTTAATATATCACCATTATATTTTGTATTTTTATTTGTAAACATTTCTATTTTTAATATTTTCCAAGATATTCCTATGGAATTATAATGTTTCCATAATCCATTACAACATATTATACAATTCATATTTATATTTGTAAAATCAAGAGATTTTAAATTATCTATATATAGTTTATTATCTAATGTAATATTACATTCATTTATATTTAATTTACATCTAATATATTTATATTCATATTCATTATTTTTTATATTTAAAACCTCATCTCTTACATTATTTATATAATTTAAGTTTTCTTTGTCTAGATAACTATGTAATATTGTCATTAATTTATTATCAATATCTGTAAATATAGTATTATCATTATTTTCTAACAATGGAATATCTAAATAATATTTATTACCATTTGTTTTAATAATTGGTTTATTATTTATAGTATTATTTATGTTATTATTTATGTTATGTATCTCAAAATACAAACCATCAATATTTAATAAATCATATTTATATTCAATAACAATAAAACTATTATTTAATATTTGTTCATTTACATTACAAATAATATTATTAACATCAAATAAATCACTTTTTATAATGATGTGATTGATATTAAATCTATTTACATTCATTTTTAACTACATAACATATCATATCTATTTTTTAAATTGTTTTACTATTTTTTTTATATTATGAAGATTTCCATTTTTTTTAAATAAAAAATTAAAATTAAAAATTAAAAATCATAGAATTAAAATGATTAAACAACGTTAAATATATAGAAAAAATGAGATTTATTTAATTTTTAATTGTTTTCAAATTTAATTCTAAAATAAAGTTATATAATATTACAGTTATTTCACACACATATACACATACATATTTTTGATACGTATAATCATATGAATTATTTATATGAAAGTATCGCGTATTATTGGAATAATAACTCTATGAATTATATCAAAAAACCAGAACATCTTTTTATCTCTAAGTTGAATCTTATATTATTTAATATTGATGGTGTTTTATGTAATGATAATAAATATATTCCAATAGCACGAGATACCTTTAATTCATTAGTAAACAGAAATATTCCTATATGTATAATAACAAATGAATGTAGAAAATCTCCGAAACTTATTAAGAAATATCTTAAAGAACGGGGATTTCATATAAATCATACAAACAATACCACACACAATACCACAAAAAAAACACCACAAATTAAAATAATAACATCTGGATTATTAATGTTAAATTATATTTCATATATTATTAATCCATTATCATATACATTAATGAATTTAGATTCTAAACAAAAATCATATGGAAAAATAAAATCAAATAGAAAACTTAATTTTGCTATTATTGGAGAACAAGATATTTATTATTATATTAATCAAAATATACTAAATAAATACGATAATATTAAATTACATTGGATATATGATAAAATAGCACCTAATAATATTGACTATTTTATAATCACTATTTTGGATAATAAATCAAATTTCGAAGTTATACAAGAACGTTTGATAACGTGGATAAAAAATAATCCCTCTGCTAAATTTTTAATTACATCTCCTGAATTGAAAAATAATATAAATGTAAATGTAAATGTAAATGTAAATATAAATGATTGTATTTATCCTAAAAATATAATAAAACTATTAAAAACCAATATAAATGAATCTAATAATAAATATAATATACATCATGATATGTTAAAACAAATAAATATTAATTTAGATTATCCAAGGAAACCAGTTAATGAAATTATTAAAACTGAACTAGAATATCATTTTGACATAAAAATAAAAGATTCGATAAATAAATCAACTAATACACCCGTCGATAATTCTAATACTAATAATATTATGATAATTGATGATACTATAGAAAGTAGTTTTAAACAATATGAAAATTTAAATTTATATAAAACCTTAGTATTAAGCGGAAAAAGTAAATATAATAATTTAGTTACAATAGATAAAGAGGAAATAGATGGTTTAGATTTTATTATACCAGATATAAGTTATTTAGTTATTTAGTTATTTAGTTATTTAGTTATTTAGTTATTTAGTTATTTAGTTATTTAGTTAATTTTTTTAATCTTTTTAATCTTTTTAATCTTTTTAATTTTTATATTCATACTTATTAAATATATACTTATTAAATATATACTTATTAAATAAAATAATATATTCCTTAAATGTTTAATAAAGAACATTATGAAGAGGTTGTTGCAACTCCTACTGCATCAAAAACGGCCACAAATAATGTAAAAGCAGGTACTACTACTATTGATATTGACATATTTATAATTAAAACTATTCAAGAATTTGTTTTCTTCTTTAGTTTTATGTTTTTATTTCATTATCTTAAAAAAAGAATGTTTCCAGCAGGAGCAAAAAAGACAGAGGCATATTATATTTTAATAGGGTTTATAGTATTAAATATCATTGTAAATATGGTAAAAGTAATAATATATCTTAAAAAAATATTAAGTAAGAATTGTAGTTTTGAATTTTTAAATGGTGATGACTAAACTTTATAAAATATTAAAAAATAAATTTATAAATAATATTATATTATAGATAAATAATATTATATTATATATATAGTGTAAATTATAAATTATAAATTATAAATTGTAAATTAAGTGAATTAATTTAAAATGGTTAATACAGAAGTTGGAAAACGAGTTGTAAAATATTCTTTAGAAGGGCTTGTAGTTGCTTTTGCTGCTCTTGTAATTCCTCAAAAAAAAGCTTTAACTGCAGAAGATATTCTAAGTTTAGCATTAGTTGCTGCTGCTACCTTTGCGGTTCTTGATCTACTTGCCCCTACTATAACAGATAATGCAGGAAATGAAATTGAAGATACTAAAATAGCAGACGCCGCAAGATGGGGTGCTGGTGCCGGGATTGGTGCTAAATTAGTAGGATTTCCTATGGGTTTTTAAATTAAATTTTTAAATGTTTCTTTTATATTTCCTTTATCAAATTTAATTAATCTATTATAAAGTGTTTTATCCTTTTCGAAATCATTATCGTGAGTTATAATTACAATTGATCTATTTACTTTTAATTCTTTAATTAATTGTATAATATTTTGTTTTGATTCTGCGTCTAGAGAACTAGTTGGTTCGTCTAAAATAATCATTTTAGAATTATTGAATAAACATCTTAATATCCATACTATTTGACGCTGTCCTCCTGATAATTTACTACCTAATTTACCTACTGATTTATCTAGTATTGTCTCAAATTTAATTCTTAAATCAGTCATTCCAACATCATCTAATTTATTTAATATATCTGTAGCAGTTATTCCTTTTTTAACACCATAAAGAATATTGTCTCTTAATGTTCGATTAAATAAATTAGGATGTTGTGGAATATAAATAATTTTCTCTCTAATATCTTCCAAATCTATTTTTTTATGATCCATACCATTAATTGTTATAAGTCCTTCATAATTAATTTGATATTTTAATAATAATTTAGAAAATGTTGATTTACCACTACCTATAGGTCCTTTAATTAAAATTGTTTCTAGTGGTTCTATTATAAGATTTAAACCAGTTAATATATATGGTTCGTCTTCATTATATCTGAATTTAACATTTTTAAATGCGATATTTAAACCGTGCGTATTGGAAGATTTAGTGTTTGTGTTTTTATTAGCAGTATTTTTAATTTTTCCTATAGTTGGTTCATCAGGTATCGCATTATTTGCTTTTTCTAATTCAAGTTGAAGATGTTTAGGCAATTTATTCTCTAAGAAATCTAATATTAAATTAATATTTACATTTACTGACATAACTTCATTTAACTCCCTAAAATAATCCATAAATATTGATAATAAAGAATAATTAATAATAAATACAGAAATAAAAGTGTCTAATTTTATTTCTTTATTTAAATAGATATTATATGCTTTATAATTTAGATAAATTATTATTACTATAAATAGCAAACTAAACATAAGTCTATAAAGGTTTTTACATTTATTCATTTTTTGAACATTCTCATATAATTGATTATCTATTTTATTTAATCTATCTGCTTCATTAGTATATGTTCTAGCAGTATAAATAGATATTAAATTAGAAAGTGTATCTTCGATTTCTTCGTGTGTTTTATCATAAATAACTTCAATATTTTTAATATTATTTTTACATTTACAATTATAAAGATATGATAATCCAAATAATACAATACAAAAACCCATAAATATCAACCCTAGTTTATAATTATAATAATATAAATATCCAAATATTGACAGCATTGTAAGAACATTATTTATTACAACATCTTTCATCATCCAGAAAACATCTTCAAGTATATAAGGCGTTTTAATAATTTTAGTAATAGTATCTCCTAATGGTAAATTTTCAAATTGCACTTTATATTTATTCATAATTTCATTTATCATAAATGTTCTAACATATTGTTTGAATTTTGGCATTAAATAATTCATTATATAACTAGATGCTGTATTTAGTATCTGTATGATAACCCATCCTATAATTAAAGTAATAAATAGGGTTTTTACCAATTTGAATTTTTTGTTTTTAAGATTAGATATTATATCACCATATAATTTTGGAATATATGTTGTGCTTATCGGTATATAAAGTAATGTTAAAAAATAAATGAAAAACGCACATTTATATTCTTTAATAAAATCAATAAATAATTGTCTAATATTTTTCATTTGCTTTTTATCTTTTGCTTTTTATCTTTTGCTTTTTATCTTTTGCTTTTTAATTTTACTATATATATATATATATATAAAGTAATTATATATAAAAAGTTTTATGCGGTAATATAAAAAAAAATAATTCTTTAAGATTTATAAACATTCAATTTATTAAATTTTAATTATTATACATATTATACATATTATACATTATGATGGAAGAAGGTAATATTACGATTTTGGTTGATGCTAAGCAAGAATATACTAAACAATTAATTAATACGATTAAAAATAATATTTATTCTGGAATTCAAACTATTTATAAAGAAGCTCTTAATGAATGTATTGAAAAAAAAATTAGGAAAAAAACACTTTTAAAATTTCAAGAAAGATTAAGTCAAATACCAAAATGGACTTCGGAACGTGTTGATAAAGAATATAATATTATAACAGAAAAAACCCAATGTGATTGGATTGACGATTTACTTACAGCAGTATTTATAACACATACTAAAATACTTACAATAGTTCATAAAGGAGGGCATAATAAGAAAATTAATCTTAAAATACCTAAGGCTTCTCATTTTATTCATCTTTGTTATATAGAAACTGCACGCGAGTTTTGGAAGAATCCATATTTATTCAGTGAAAAAGTATCACAATATGATTATCAACGTAATATGCGTGATTCTTTAACAATTATTTCTGATACAATTACCGAAACAATTAGAAAGCAATTACCAGTTAAACACATTTTAAAAGAATATTTAGGCGATTCTTATCAAAGTGATATAGAAGATGATGATGATGCTAATGAAACTATTGAACAGGACAGTACTAAAAAACACATTAAAGATATTAAAAAAATGGTCCATAAATCCATTCAAGAACAATCACCTCTTTTAAATATTAAAAATGAGAATGATTTAGAATCTTTAATTAAAAAAGAAGTTTCAAAACAAATATCAACAGAATCGTTTCAAGAACATCATGAAAATACATCACAACCAGAACCAGTTACTACATCACAACCAGAACCAGTTACTACATCACAACCAGAACCAGTTACTACATCACAACCAGAACCAGTTACTACATCACAACCAGAACCAGTTACTACATCACAACCAGAACCAGTTACTACATCA
>Ga0209632_10005743_pt1 | contig 10679 bp, 10 predicted proteins | sample COG_10_FD_184754 | JGI IMG/M metagenome (GOLD analysis project Ga0209632, IMG submission 184754) | Pelagic Microbial community sample from North Sea - COGITO 998_met_10 (SPAdes) (version 2) | ecosystem: Environmental > Aquatic > Marine > Neritic zone/Coastal water | place: Helgoland, sampling...
CACGATGGCGAGGCCAAGTCCAGTACCCTTGTCTCGTGTCGTCACATAAGGTTCCGTTAATCGATCACGTTGATCTGTCGGCAACCCTTTTCCATCGTCTTCGATGATGACACCTACGAGCTGATTATTATCGTGAGTTTCAAGCTTCAACGATACAAATCCTCGAACGTCTTTCGCATCTTCTTCGCATGCGCCATCAATAGATTCTGCAGCATTCTTTAAAATATTAGTCAGTACTCTTGAGACTTGCCGGCTATCGCACGGAATTGAAACATCCGTGTCTGGAAGCTGAATATCAAACTCTATGTCTGTATCTCGATTGCGCTCAAGGAATACGGCTTGTCGACAGAGCTCGGATAAATTAGTTCGCATAATTTCAGGTTGAGGCATCCGCGCGAAAGAAGAAAATTCATCAACCATTCGGCCAATATCTGCAACCTGTCGGATAATCGTATCCGTACACCTTTGGAACACTTCAGGGTCGGTTGCGATTTCCTTCATGTACTTTCTGTTGAGGCGTTCCGCAGACAATTGTATCGGGGTTAACGGGTTTTTGATCTCATGTGCAATGCGCCGAGCGACATCAGCCCAAGCGGCTTTTCGCTGCGCTGATAAAAGTGCTGTCACGTCATCAAACGTCACAACATACCCGAAAATCTGACCGTCAACATGCTCAGCAGTCACACGTGCTAAAAACGTCTTCTGTGCCAATCCTTTTTTGATTGTGACTTCGGATTGTTGAAGCCTGTCTGGTCGGAGTGTTGATAGAGCAAGTAAATCGGCAAATTCTGGAATGGTATCTGCCAGCTTCTCATTGATCTTTTCGTCGAGGTCCATACCAAGCAATTCAGACGCCGAGCGGTTTGGTAAATTGATCCGCCCTTCTGCGTCCAGGCCGACAACACCAGCTGAAACACCTGAAAGTACAGCCTCGGTGAATTGGCGTCTTGTATCCAGTTCCGTGTTTGCAGCCATGAGGCCTTGTTGTTGAGAATCAATGCGTTCAGTCATATTGTTGAAAGTACGGCTCAATACCGCAATCTCATCTTTCGCATCGCTCGCATCGACGCGGGTCGCAAGATCACCTTTTGAGACGCGCTCTGCTGCATCGATGAGATTACTCACGGGGGCTGCAACCTGTGCAGAAACCGTCATGCCAATCCAGATTGCGGCTAAAAGTAAAATGACCACGGCAATTGTGTAAATAAGTACAAAGCTTATCTGCACCCCACTCCGCGTTTCTTCGAGTTTTTTGTATTCGTCAACAGCTTGGCGAATTCTGGCAATGTGTTGAATAACGCGCGGATCAACGAACCGCTCCACCAGAAGATAAGCATCGACAAACCGGTTAAGGCGAACCAAGGCGCGCACTTTGTCGTCCTGTTCAGAACCCAGCAAGGTCACTTCGCCTTTGTTTACTGACTCAAATAGGTTAGGTGGAATTTCCTCAATAACTGATGATAAGGCATATTCTGAGCGCGCGAGTATATTCCCCAACCGGTCGATGACGACGGCTTCAGGTAATTCACGTAAAGACGCATTTATTGTCAGAACGCGATTAAATTCGAATTGGCTCCGCATCAGTGTCGGTGCGTTCTGGTTTAAGACGTAGGCAACGCTATAAGCCTGATTTGCAATGTTTTCACGGTGTTCTTTGAGATACGCGTCGGTCACAGCAACGGACTCACGCAATGCTTTTGAGATACGCTCATTGAACCAGGCTTCTAAGCCAAAATTCAAAAACAGATATGAGAAGATGGCGACGAGTAATGCTGGCGTCACCGCGATGAGCGCAAACAGCATCACCAATCTGCCTTGAAGGCCAGCCCCAGCACGACCGTGTTGTCTCGCGAGCCAGAGCGTTACAACCCGTTTTGCGACAACGATGCTCAACAGCAAAAGCAAAATGCCATCGAGATATAAAAGCCAGCGTAATTCTTCGATCCGCTTACTGACCGCAGTAGCGTCGGTCATCAACGAGACCGTTGCGATACCAGATGCAATGGCCATAAACGCCAACGTGAACGCAAAACGGCGCTGCAAGCTGCTGTTATTCAGCCATCGTTTAACGGTACTGGTTACGAATTCTGTCATTCAGAACCTTTAATAATCGGAATGCCGAGTTCTCGAATTTTCTTGCGCAGCGTATTGCGGTTAAGCCCCAGTACTTCGGATGCCTTTACCTGGTTGCCGCGTGTCACCTGAAGCGTCTGCATGATCAATGGGCGTTCAACTTCACGGAGGATGCGGTTATATAAGCCTGCGGCAGGTAACGCCCCATCGTGCGCATTAAAGTATGTCCGGATGTGAGTGTCCACGGCGTCGGATAAACCACCTGAAGTTGATGCTGCTGATTCTGCACCATCTTGACCTTCGTCTAGTTCTGCACGAATGACATCGCGGCTAATGTTTTCTTCAGAGTAAAGTGCGGCCAAACGGCGCATCATATTTTCGAGTTCTCGAACGTTGCCGGGCCATGAATGTTTCTGCAGTAATTCAAGCGCTTCTGGATCTATAATTTTCCAGGGCAAGCCTTCGTTCGCTGCACGACCCAGAAAATGCCGGACAAGTTCAGCGACATCTTCCGTCCGCTCGCGCAATGCCGGCAATCGAATGGGCACCACATTGAGTCGGAAATACAAATCTTCGCGGAACAAGCCGCGGCGGATAAGCCGTTTCAGATCGTGGTGTGTTGCGGCGATGACGCGAACGTTGGATTGAATGGCGGTGCGTCCACCAACAGTGCTGAACTCACCTTCCTGGAGGACACGAAGCAGTCTTGTTTGTGCTTCCATCGGCATATCGCCAATTTCGTCTAGAAATAATGTGCCGCCATTGGCTTGCTCAAAGCGGCCAGAACTGCGGCTGACAGCGCCTGTGAACGATCCTTTTTCGTGGCCGAATAATTCGCTTTCAATCAGCTCGCGCGGAATTGCCGCGACGTTGACCGCAACAAACGGTTTATTTTTACGCTTTCCGTAATCGTGCAATGCGCGTGCGACCAATTCCTTACCTGTTCCAGACTCACCTGTAATCATGACGGTGAGGTCAGTCGGCATCAGGCGCGCAAGTGTGCGGTATATGTCCTGCATGGCAGGCGAGCGTCCAATAAGCGGTAACGCCTCTTCCATCTCGTCTGCACTGCGTTGTTGATTGATACTTTCGCCTGAAGTCCGCGCTTCAAGACCGCGCCGCACCACAGCCACCAATTCATTGAGATCAAAGGGTTTGGGAAGGTATTCGAATGCGCCGCGCTCAGTAGCTTTTACAGCTGTCATGAGCGTGTTTTGTGCGCTCATCACAATAATACGTAAGTTGGGCCGAATGCGGCGAATTCTTGGGACAAGATCGAGACCGTTTTCATCAGGCATGACGACATCGGTTATGACGAGATCACCGTCACCATTCTCAACCCATTGCCATAAGGTCGACGCATTACCCGTCGAGCGAACTTCAAAGCCAGCGCGTGACAAAGCCTGTGTAACAACAGTCCGAATGCTATCGTCATCATCGGCAACAAGAATTGTAGCGCCCTCAGCCATCTTCGTTCCCCATTTTATACATTGGTAACATGACGCGGAATACAGTACGCCCTGGAATGCTATCAAATTCAATAATGCCGCCATGGTCGCCAATAATTTTGGCAACCAATGCTAGTCCCAATCCACTGCCGCGAGGCTTGGACGTAATGAAGGCATCAAATAAATACCGTTTCATATCATCAGGGATGCCTGGGCCGTTATCACGGATCCAAACTGTTAGCGGCAAATGGACACGGTTCTCGGCGCCTGGTAAGGCAAACCGAACACCTTGGCTATAAGCCGTCCCGATAGTGATTTCCCCGCCAACACTTGGTAAGGCTTCGGCGGCATTTTTAACCAGATTGAGCATCACTTGCACAAGTTGATCGTGATTACCCCAAACGGGCGGTAATGACGGATCGAACTGATTAAGAAAGCGAACGTGTTTGCCAAAGCCTGTTTCTGCGAGTCGTTGCACGCGATCCAGCACTTTATGGATATTGACGGCTTCACGCTGCAGCGGCACGCGATCTGAGAAAACTTCCATACGGTCAACAAGTCCAACAATTCGGTTCACTTCGTCACAGATGAGCGTTGTGAGCTCTTTGTCCTCATCGTTGGCAGATTGCTCAAGCAATTGTGCCGCACCACGGATACCAGACAGAGGATTTTTAACCTCGTGTGCCAACATCGCCGCCATTGCAGTGACGGAGCGTGCCGCACCCATATGATTGAGCTGATGATTGATTTTTTCGGCGATGGATCTGAGTTGAATGACAATTGCTACAGCACCGGGATCTTCTGGAATACAGGAAACCTGTAGATCAACAGAATGCGAGCCAATGCGTGGTGTCTCGATCGTTACATCGTATTCAGCAACGATACTTCGAAAGCGCCGCGCCTGATCGACAAGCCCTAATACAGGGCTATCTTGCGGCAATAGAATGTTGATCGATTTGCCGTCGAGATAAGATGCACTGCCTCTTAAGAGCTGCTCTGCAGCTTGATTGACGCGGCAGATGTTATTGTCGTCATCAACAACGATAACGGCACATGCCAGTGCATTCAGAACAGCGTCGGCGCCAACATCACCTGCTTCAGGTAAGGCAGCGATTGCTGGCACGTTCTTGACCATTCTTAGGCGGCGACTTGATCAAGGTTAGCATGATAGAAATCGGTGATTGCCTGGCGAACCTTTACGGGTTCTGTCATCTGGTTTACCTGAGCACGAAATTCAGCCGAGTCTCGTAAGCCTTTGGAATACCAGCCAATATGCTTTCTAGCTATCCGCACTCCAGCATCAATTCCATAATGGCTTAGGATGTCATCGTAATGTGTGAGGACGCAATCCAGCTGATCGTCTAGTGCTGGGTCCAGGCGATGCCCACCTGTTTCCATGAAATGCTGAACCTGTGCTGGGAACCAAGGCCGACCATACGTGCCACGGCCAACGAGAACACCATCAGCGCCGGATTGCGCAAGCGCCTCTTCGGCATCTTCAACAGCATTGATATCGCCATTACAGAATACTGGAATTTTTACAGCTTCTTTGACGTTGCGGATATAGCTCCAGTCCGCATGTCCTTTATAGAACTGACAACGCGTTCGGCCATGGACTGCCAGGGCTTGGATGCCGCAATCTTCAGCGATACGTGACAATTCTGGTGCGTTGCGCGATGCGTCATCCCATCCCGTACGCATTTTCAGCGTCACAGGAAGATCAACGGCTTTGACAGTGGCTTCGAGTATCTTGCCCGCATGAACAAGATCGCGCATCAAGGCTGAGCCAGCATCGCCGTTCGTCACCTTCTTTACGGGGCAACCCATATTGATATCAATCAGCGAAGCGCCTCGGCCTTCATTAAGACGCGCGGCTTCTGCCATGACATCCGGGTCACAACCGGCCAGCTGAACGGACATCGGGTGTTCTTCAGCGCAATTAGACGCCATTTTCATGGTTTTCTTGGCGGCATAGATCATTGCACGTGATGCAATCATCTCAGAGACAACAAGCCCAACGCCCCATCGCTTTACAAGACGACGAAACGGCATGTCTGTGACGCCTGACATAGGGGCCAACACGACGTTTCCATCAAGTTGAACGGGTCCAATTTTGAGTGGTTTAATATCAGCCACCGTGCATCCTCCAAGAACTGCCCACAAATTAGGCATAATCCCTAAAAATGCAACGTTTTTTGTCGTGGCTTAACCCAAGGCTAAAACGGTTGAGACGAACTTAACGCCGGGATAACCAAGCGTTAGCAAAAGATACGCCAGCAACACAAAGCGAGATGCGCGGCGGCCTCTGAGGCCATGCTTCGATTGAGCATACAACAGAGCGCCGATGGTCACGAAAGTCGCTAATGAGAAGACCGTTTTGTGGTCTATGGTCAATGCGTCTTCACCGAGAGAGATATTAAGCACAATCCCCGTTATGAGGCCAAGACCGAGTATTGCTTCGCCAATCATTAAAAAACGGCTGACGAGCCGGTCGCAATCCGTAATTGAAGGTAGGATACCGTCTAAAATGGGTTTCCGTTTTCGCTTTAAAGCGCGTTCTTGCAAGAACGCTGCGAGTCCAGCAACAGCGGCTAATGTCACAAGGCCATAGGTGGTGACTGCAAAGCCAATGTGCAGCACTAATAACCCTGTTCCATCGGTGACGGCTTGCGCATCGGTATCAATGTTTTGCCAAGCGAATGCGATGACAGCCAGAATCAACATATAAACGTTTAATAACGGCGCCAATTGCCATGCATTTCGTTCGACAGCAGAGAAAAATAAGAACAATGCTATCGTTATCGTAATGGTGACCCATATTGATGTACTGAAATCAGCGTGCCAGGTTAAATCAGAACGCACGATAACGTCCAATAATGGCCCGGCACAGGCTAAGGCTGTTACGGCAAAAAATGTGAAATCACGGCGAAACTGCCCACGCCAGCTCAGTGCAATAGCTGGGATAATCGCAAACATCGCCATAAGGCCAAAAATCAGGTCTGTTTTCATGCTGCACCATCGCGCCGTAGCCGTTTTTTTGCAAGAGTTCGCTTTGTTCGTGTGATGGGGCAATATCAAGTAGTTTCAAAACCAGAGTTTTAGATCGTTTGCTTGGCAATCTTGCCCATGGCGGTTAAATCTCGGTTTGAAAACGAAGGAGATATTCAGCATGGCCCGAATTGCGGTCATAATCGTTGCTGCGGGTCGCGGTCACAGGTTTGGTGGTGAGATGCCTAAACAGTATCTTGAAGTCCACCAACAGCCTTTGGTGCGCCATGCAGTACAGGCGTTTCTGGACCATCCTGCGATAGATCTCATTCTGCCTGTTATTCATCCAGATGACGCAGATATTCTGGCGAATGCTTTGGGTGGCCTTGATTACCTTGAGCCTGTTGCAGGCGGCGCAGCGCGTCAGGACTCCGTCCGTAACGGCCTTGAGGGGCTGGCTTCCAGTGCGCCTGATTATGTCCTGGTCCACGATGCGGCGCGCCCGATGGTTGCCCCTGCCCTCATTGATCGGGTCATTGAGGCACTTCAAGACACCTCTGGTGTTATCCCGGGGATTGCCGTTGTTGATACTTTGAAGCGTGCTGATGACGATGGAATTATTACAGACACGGTCTCGCGTGACGGGCTTTGGCGGGCACAAACGCCGCAAGGATTTAAATATGCTGACCTGTTGGCGGCACACCGCTCGGCCATCGGGCAAGAACTCACAGACGATGCAGCTGTTATGGAAGCATCTGGCTATCGCGTTGCCGTTGTTCTGGGGGATGAAAATAATATAAAAGTGACCACACCTGATGATTTGATGCGGATGGAGGAAATTATGTCTGACGATTCTGCCCAAGCTAAACTGGTAAGATCGCCGTCATTCCGTATTGGCAGTGGTTATGACGTCCATAAATTGGGCCCAGGAGACCATGTAACCCTTTGTGGTGTCGAGATCACCAGCGAGCGGGCTTTGATCGGACATTCGGATGCGGACGTCGCATTACATGCTGTGACAGATGCGGTGTTTGGTGCGATTGCGGATGGTGATATCGGCAGCCACTTCCCGCCTACAGATTCTCAATGGCGTGGCGCATCGTCTGATCAGTTTTTAGCATATGCGTGTGAACGCATGCGTGAGCGCGGGTTTGAGCTCTCTAATATTGACCTGACGATTATTTGTGAGAAACCAAAAATAGGACCACACCGGGACGCGATGCGCGCGCGATTGGCTGAAATTGCTCAAATTGATGTGTCTTGTGTGTCTGTTAAAGCAACAACGACTGAACGTTTGGGCTTTACCGGACGTGGAGAAGGTATCGCTGCGGAAGCTGTAATAATTATTGAAATTTTACGATAATTTGTTTGGTTCGTTGACCAGAACGCCTGATGGTTAACTTTTTCAGGTTAAAGGTATTGGGTTTGTCCAGGACATTGGAATGTCCGGGGGTATTTGTGCGACATGATGCAGAAGACTAACCATTTTGGTCAGATTGATTTGTTGCTGGTGGATACCGACCTCAATGCGCGCCAGGGCGTGCGCACAATCTTGAGCAATAACGGATTTAGTGGCGTGACGCTCGGCACTGAGCTCGTGAGAGAGTGCGTGAAGCGATCACCATGCGGATGCCGGACACTCTTCTTTGCGGTACTGAATTCCCTGATGGCGATATTATGGAACTCATTCGCGACATTCGTCACAACCGGATTGGTAATAAATCCATGGGTCTGACCCAGATAACACATAAAAGGTGTTATCATGGAGCCTATGCGCAATAGCCGACTTATTTACTATAAACAAGACCGTCTGATCGAGCATTCTGTTTCTGGTTCTACGCCTCTGACGGGGGCCAGTCTTTGTGGTGTCAACCGCAAGACGGCAGCCTTCTTTTTCCCTCGTCTGCGCGAAATTATTGTTTTCAAGCTGGAAGCCAAAAGCGAAGCCATGTTCGGTGGCGAGATCGAGGTGGATGAGAGTTACTTTGGCGGCAAGCGGAAGGGGAAGCGCGGGCGTGGTGCTTGCGAGAAAATCTCTGTATTCGGCTTGTTGAAGCGCGGAGGAAGGGTCTACACTAAAATCATTCCCGATGCCTCGAGGGCCACGTTGCCACGATCATTGAGCGCAAAGTCGTGCCTGACAGCATCGTCTATTCTGACTGCTGGAAGGCCAACAATGTGTTGGATGTTTCGGACTTCAGGCATTTCAGAATTAACCACTCTGTACTTTTTGCAGATGCCCACAACCATATCAACGGTATCGAGAATTTCTGGAACCAGGCAAAGCGTCACATGCGTAAATTCAACGGTGTCCCAAAGGCTCAATTCGGCCTATATTTGAAGGAATGTGAGTGGCGTTTCAACAACAGTGACCTGTCAGACCAATTGTTGGTGATAAGACAATGCGTTAAACGTTATTTGAGATAGTTATCTGGGTCAGCCCCTAATCCATTTATGCCTGTGATCGTGTTGCTGAGTGAACCGACACCAAGCCTCGTCCAAGGCATCATGCGCGCTGGTGCTGATGATGTTGTGATGAAGCCTGTTTCCACCAAAGGACTACTTGAGCGTATTCATCTCCAGATACATCGTCGGAAACCATTTATTGTAACCGACGCATATGCCGGACCGGCGCGTAAGGTAGATGACGCCTCTTGGGCAATTGCACCCCCTAACCCGTTATATGAAAAAGCAATGGGCGAGCAGGTAAAGTTTCACGATGTTGAACGTGGAATTCAGAACGCGCTTATTGAAGTTAAGAACCGCCGTCCTGAGAATACAGCGCCTGAAATCGTAGCGCTGTTGGGATGTATTGTGCCGATGCTTGATAAGGGTGTTGTCAGCAAAGCCGCACTCGGCGGTTTGCAAATGTTAATCAAATTGAACCAGGACCTCATGGGGCATATGGCAGGAAGTAAGTACGACCATGTGTCCGAGTTATGCTGGGCCATGATCACCGTGTCTGAGACGCTCAGTGCCGATGTAGGCTCACCGCCAGAATGACCCAGGTGAAATTGCTGAAGCCATTATCCCAGGCGATCCAGGCTGGCTTTACCGGCGGCATTAATAATGCCGAAGCGGCGCGTATGATTGTGCAGCGGATTGGCGTTAAAACAGCCTAAGCCGTTGTTTCAGTATCTATCCAGTTTATAAATTCCTGATTACCGCCGACGATTGGCACCACCACGACACACGGGCAATCGTAGGAATGCTCGAGTTTCACAAGGTCGGTTGCGGCATCAATGTGCTGTCGTTGTGTTTTGGCAATCAGCACGACTTCGCTTGCCTCTTGAATTTCATCTTCCCAGCGAAAAACTGATGTCACGTTTTCACTGACATTTGCAAACGCGCACAAGTTTTCTTCGACAAGGGCACGCCCAATACGTAGCCCTTCCTCGCGGTCGCTGACCGTAATATATAGTATCACTGGATCGGGCATTTAAATCTCCATCTTTGCGCTTGGCGAAAACTAACGTACCATAGTGTTCTAACCAAGCGAATGACGGTAGAAAATATCGCACTTGGTGGGGAGAGGTAAAAATGAATAATGCTGATAGCGGCGCAATGTCGTCCGCTGGCGATGCGGTGAATAGCGGCAAAGCCACACCACCCAATGAAACTCAATTGCGATGGCTACAGCGCGGCTTAACTGAGCCTGGAGGTAAGCTGCCCCTGTTTGACCGCATTGGCCAAAAGGTCAGTGACCAGACAGTGCGGAGTTGTATTCGTCATGGGTGGGCTGAACCGTGGTTCAATAACCCGATCAAGCCAGATTGGTTGATATGTCGCATAACGGATACGGGACGGAAAATCGCTGCCGACGCGCCGACCGTACCTGATGAGATCTAGTTGAAGTCCGCACATCTAAATGACAACTGAACCCCCTACAGAAATCATCCCTAAAACCGTGCTGGTTTGCGTCAATCGTCGCTTTCGTGGCGATCAGCCATCTTGCGCACAGCGTGGCTCAGAAGAAATTGCTGACGCGATTGAACGCGGCATCGACATCAAGGTTGAGCGTATCATCTGCCTTGGGCAGTGTAAAAAGGGGCCAACAATTCGCTTTGCCCCTGCTGGACGCTTCATTCTGGGCACGGCTCTTGAGGATGTTCCGGCCCTTATCAATGAACTTCATGACAAGTGCGGCCAACGCGACAACGACGATGGCCC
>Ga0209632_10005745_pt1 | contig 10673 bp, 9 predicted proteins | sample COG_10_FD_184754 | JGI IMG/M metagenome (GOLD analysis project Ga0209632, IMG submission 184754) | Pelagic Microbial community sample from North Sea - COGITO 998_met_10 (SPAdes) (version 2) | ecosystem: Environmental > Aquatic > Marine > Neritic zone/Coastal water | place: Helgoland, sampling...
CGGTCCTGGTCAAAATGCAGTCAAGCGCCAACAATTGGTTATAGTGAAGAGAATTACGAGAGAAAGAAAACGGTTACCGGCATTGCAAGATCAACTGGGTCAATCAGAGGAAATACTATTATCATTACTGGCCGGTGAGATTGCAGCCGAGGGTCGTACTACACAACAGTTAGTAGATGAAGCTGCTCAATTACAACGCAATGCTAGTACCGACCCTGCAGTGAATCCATATTTTTATAGCAGAAACGAAGCCAAACCAGAGCATGCTGCAGTTGCTCACAAACGAGCGTCCATGCGTGCAAGAGGTAAAAATCCAGGCCCATGGACCTCCTCGTTAGATTCGCATAACATGCGAAGCGAGGAGCAGGAAGAAGGTGCTGACCCTGCATTAATACGCGATACGGCCGAAAGAGCAGCAGCGGCGCATGGTCAGAAAAAGAAGGGTCTTCGCAAGAAAGGTAAGCACAGTAAAATGAGAAAACCTAGAAAGACTTCCCGTCATACTAAATCTAACAGACCTTCTAGTAGACATTCTAGAAGATCATCAAGAAGATAAATCAACTAGAAAATAATGTTTTTTTTTAATACTAAATTTGAATATTTAAAATTATAATAATATAATATATTATATATGGAAATCTTGAAAAAAGAAGAAGATATCCTTAATCATATTAGTCATGCTATATCTAATGAAAATTTAGAATTAGAAATCGTATTCGGTCATAAAGAATCAACTAATCCTGTTGACAAGGTAGTATTCTTAAAATTATTAGATAATTTAAAGAAAGATTATGATTTAATCCATGAATCTGTAAATTTAGATATTAGGACTAGACAAGGTGATTATCCATCTAATGTAAGATGTAGTATTTTAGATCTTGAGTCAATAAAACAATATTGTATTACAAATTCATTAGATGGTCTTTCTAACTTACAATTTATACAAAAATCTAATTTTAAAAATGAAATTATAAAACAAAGTAAAATTGTAAATGTAGATTACAATTATAGAATTAATTTAAAATCTGAAGATGATTTAGATTATAATGAAGATGAAATATCTAGATATGATAATAATCAAATTATAAAAGATAAACATTATAGATATAAAAAAAGATATAGTTTTGAAACACCTGATAAATTATTCCGTATAGATTTATCAGTTGTAAAATCTACTAAATGGGTTTTTAATCAAAAGAAGTATGATTGGGCTAAATCCTTTAAAGATGCTAATATTTTGAATAATCCGGAAGAATATGAATTAGAAATTGAATATGTGGGTTCAATCGATAAAAAGGAAAATGGTGTGATAATCATTAATGATTTCTATAATAAATTAGAAAAAGGTATTGATAACCCATTATCTATAAGTGGTAGTATATCAAATCCATTATCATTGGTATTAGACGATGAGTTCATTACTAAAGATGAACAACCCAATTATATGAAATCCCCTATATTACAGATTGCAGAAACTTCTATTACAATTAAAAGTCAAATTGTAGGCAAAAATATTGAAATTAAATCCGGTTATTTGGATCAAGAAGACGTAGATATTGATATACCAGATGATTCTATAATTACTGTAACCGATTATGATGATAATCTTGAACATGTTATTCTTAAAATAAGTTCTCCTAAAAATATAGAATTACATAAACAATTAAATGATAAATATCCAGAACATTACTTAGAAGGTTTTAAACCAACTGATTACAAAATTACCAAGAGAAAAGCATATGGGGTTTTATTAAGAAAAATAGAAAAATCGGTCAAGGGTGATACAGAATTATCTGTTCCTATTACAGAAATATATAGTGATTATTTTGATATTGATGATATAATATTAAAATCACATGAACAAACTGGTGCAGGATCTTCTGTTAAATCAGAAGATAGAGAACTGGTATTTGGTGCAGAAAAATTAAAGACATTAACCGATAAATGTACAGAAATATTAAATAATCATTTAATATATTTATTAGAAATTATAACAGATACTAAATTATTATTATCAACTTCTCAAAAAAATAGTATAATAAAAAGATATAAATTATTAACAAATCAGAAAAAACCTAGACCAGAGTTCATAGGACCACAACCTGTTACATTAAATTATGATCATTTATTAGTCAAAAATAATATAAATATTATAAAAGGATATGCTGTGACTGAAAAAGCAGATGGTATTAGATGTTTATTATTTATAACTGAAAATACAGGTTATTTAATTACATCCAAAATGGAAATTAGATATACTGGTATAAAATTCCCTAATGTAGAAGGTGAATGGTTATTAGATGGTGAATATATTACTAAAAATAAAGAAGGAGGTGATATAAAATTATATATGATATTTGATGTATATTATAATGGTAATTTAACACCTAAACCTGCATATTCATATCCATGGATGACTACACAAGATAAAAATCCATCAAGATTAAATATATTGAATAATTTCAAAGTATTAATTGCAGAACAAATATCTGACGGATTAGAAAATATTCGAATAGGTATAAAAGAATATGAATATGGTGCTCAGGTATTAAGTGATCCGAGTAAAAATAAGGTTGCATACGATAAAGAATGTAACTTAATCTTTCAAAAATGTAAATCTATTTTAGATAAACAAGGTAGTTATGAATATTATATAGATGGTCTAATTTTACTACCTGTATATTTAGGTGTAAAAGGTGATAATATAAATAAATCACCAAGTTATATTGGGGGAGAATGGCCATATAATTTTAAATGGAAACCACCTGAAGAAAATACTATTGATTTCAAAGTATTAACTGAAAAAGTTGGTTCGTCTAAAAAAGATAAAATATTCACTATTAATGATGAAAATGGTGTTTTACAAAAATATAAGAAATTACACATGATAAATGGATATAAAGAACAAGACGATATGTCATTAGATTTTTGTATGAAATTATTAATGAATGATAAGAAAAATATTGAAAAGACAAAAAAATTCAGTCCACTTGATGCCTTCTGCCTTCATCCCAAGTCACGTTGTCCACCAAAAGAAGAAGAAAATGTAGGTGATACCAATGTATTCTTAGAAGATAATAAAATATTATGCGAAAAAGATAAATCAGAAGTTAGAGATGGTGATATTGTAGAAATGAGATATAATAAGGATGGATTAAATGGTATGGTATGGGAACCATTACGTGTTAGACATGATAAACAATACCCAAATAAAAAAACTACTGCCGATAATGTATGGAAAACTATCACAGTACCTATAACAAATGATTTAATAACAGGCGTACAACCATATGATTCTGGTAAAATAACACAAAATATAGATATGGCTGGTGACACAGAATATTATGTATCTCAAAATAGAAGTCCTCAAACCGAAATATTAACATCATTACATAATTATATTAAAAATAGTTTAATATGTGGAGTATGTAGTTCATTCAAAAAACATATACACTATTTAGATTTATCTTGTGGTAGAGGTGGTGATGTAGAAAAATATACTAACCCTGATAATAATATTAAATTTGTATTAGGGTTTGATATTTCGAATGTAAATGAAGCATGTAGAAGATATTTCTTTGCTCAGAATACAAGTAAAGGAGTATTCTTACAATCAGATACTAGTAAAAATATTAAATTAAATGAATCTAATATGGATATTAAACATTCGGAAGCAATGATTAATATTTTATATGGATTAACTAAGAAGATACCTGCTGCTTATGCAAACATTTATAAAGAATATAAAGGATTAGCTAAAAAAGGTTTTGATGTAATAAGTAGTCAATTTACATTACATTATTATTTAAAAGATGAAGATACCTTTAATGGATTCTTAAAAAATATTTATGAAAATATTAATAAAGATGGATACTTTATTGCCACATTCTATAATGGAAATAAATTATTTAATATGTTTTCATGGCTTGAAAAGAATGATAAAATTGAATATGTGACGGACGAAGGTGATATAATATACAAAATAGGAAAGAAATATGATAATGATAATTTTATATATGATAAAACTAATACTGATAATATGTTTGGCAATACTATAAGTGTATTTATGGATTCAATAGGTCAAGAAATAGAAGAATATTTAGTAAATTTGGATTTCTTGATAGATTCCTTTAAAGAAAAAGGATTAGAATTAGTAACACCAACACCTGATAAAAAATATAGTGGGATATTTAATAAAGAATGTTTAGATAATGGGTTTGGATCATTTGAGAATGTTATAGAACACTTACCAACTATAACTAAAAAAGATCAAATATTTCAAGATAGATATAAAAATGCATTAAAAATAAATAAAGATAAAGATTTACAATTATTGAGTGGGTTGAATGTATATTTAATATTTCAAAAGAAATAAATTAATATTTTAAATAAATACCCTATTGATTTAATATTTTAAATAAATACAATTTTCATTAATATTTATATCATATTTTTCACACCATTCTTTTGAATATTTAATTTGATTTTTTATTCTTTCATTAATATTTTTACAATTAAATTCTAAAATATTATTTATATAATCTATTTGATTTTGAACAAATATATTATTATATTCTTGAATTATTTTAATAAATTTATCTGATAATTCTATATATAATAGATCAGTATTAATATAATATTTTGATAAAATACTTATTATTTCTTTATTAAAACCTTTAAATCCATTACATACAATATATTTTTCTGAATTAGATAATCGACTAATCGTTGGTTTATAAATATATACTTCATCATATGATAAAAATAATAAATATAATAATTGAATAGTTTTGTGATAAAATATATCAAACACTTTTAAAATAAATGATCCTTCATTTTGTTGAATATTTAATGCTATGTAAATTTCACAATATATGAGTTTATATGAAGAAAGTTCTTGTTTATTAAAATCATTTGAATAATCAAATCCACCATCTGCTGTAACTAAATTAGATTTTTTGACAGTTTTTATAAAATCATCCGCTGTTTTTTTTGAATAAATATTTCCTGTATTTTTATATCTATTTAACTTTACCTTATCATTTTGATTAAATATTTTGCCACTCCAGAATGGTATTTTTTTATCATTCGATAATAGTGTAATTCCATAAATTAAATTACAACCCATATCTAATAAACAATTAATAAACCCACCAGGACCCTCTGCAACACAAGAACAATTATCTAAATTTTCTATATTAAAATCTTTAATAATTTCATGTATTTTAAAATATGATCTAGAAATTGGTAATATATCAGCTATATTTCGTGAGTTATTAGAAGAAGTATAAATATATTCATAATCATTATGTAATTTTTTATATTTTTCCCATTTATTTAAATCTATATTATCAATTTTACATTTACATTTATATAATTTAGTTAATAATTCATTATCAATACATTCATTAATATTTGTACTAATAATATTTATAAAAAATGGTTCGTTATCATAAGTCAATTTAAATGATTTCATAAGAAGAATTATAGATTAATTTTTAAATAATAAATAATTAAATAGAACATGTTGAACAATTTAAATTATCATCTACTAACATATAGGATTCATTTGTACCAAAAGGATTACTAGGTGAAATATTATTAAATACAAAATTCCCATTCATTTCTTTTTCATTATCATATTTCCATGATTTATATACATTGCCACCTATATCATCATATGAAAAATCATTAACAGATTTAATTAAATCATCATTATTAATTATTACACCGACAGAATTTAATACATTATTATTATTTTTCATTAATTCTTTTGGGATTTTCTGTAATTTATTATTGAATGTGCATTCTAAGTCATTATCATTACCTAATTTACAATTATCAGGTAATACATTATCTTTTAGATTAATATATTTATTATTTTCATCATTATCAAATAAATATCCTACATTAGTTAATTGGTTTCTTGTATCATATGAAGCTAAATCTGGATATTTAGTTAAATATTCATCACTATCGGCTTTAATTAAAGTCTCTTCACCGTCCCATGCTTTGGCAATACCTTGTCTCGTATATTTACCCGGATCCGCATCCATAGTGTCTTTTTGAACACCGAAAGGATCAAAATATATTTGTTTATCTTTATAATAATCAAATCCATTATTTCTAATTATTTTTAGATTAGGATCATTGCTTAGTAAATTATTGTTATCTCTATTTAAAGGACTATACCCAGGTGATAATGGATTACTTATAGTGGATAGCATCGGATCAGGAAATTTATAAAACGGATCATCATATTTAATTTTCCTTTTAGATCGTTCTTTAATTGTTTTAGTAGCATTATCTCTAGTTTTATTTATTCCCTTAAAATGATCGGTAATTGAATTATTGTTCACTTTATTTAACACATCACTTATTCCGGTTTTATTTTCAATAACATTCTGTAAAATAATAAGTAATGTAAATGATAAAATTATTAATAGAATAATATTCATGTTATATTATATTATAATATAAAAAATTATCAATATTTATTAAATTTACTGTTTCAAACTCTAATGTAATATAATCTTTATATTTTTTTAAAATGATTTTAATATTCTTTAAAGTATTTTCATACAAAATATATTCATCTTCTAAATGAATATTATTGAAATTAAATGATATACAATTTTTAGAAATATATTCTTGAATTAAATAATTATTTTCATATGTAATTTCTTTATCAATGATTTTAAAAAACTCAATATCTTTTTTATTTGATATGATTAAAACATTATTAATCCAATATTCTTTAACAGGTGACACGTGTTTTAATTCATATTTTTTAATTAAATGAGGTAATTTATCTAATGTAATTTTATTATTAAAAAAATGATCATCTATTTTATTACAATAATAATATTTATACATTTAACCAAAAGTATTTTCAGAAGAATATTCTATATATAAGAATCCATCTTTATCTTTATATAAATTATATATTTCAATCATACATTGACTATTATTACATAATACATTATTTACAAAAAAAAACAATGCTTCAGATGATTTCAACTTTATTCGTTTCCTTATTATATATATAAATTGACTCATAGTCATATCACCCGAAACTAAATATTTATTTTTATCTATATTTTTTATAGATGATTTTGAATATTTTTCTACTATGACTGGTATTTTATCGGGATATTTCTCGATAATTTTTGTGGATTCTGTTAATCGTTCTTCTTCTGATTTACTTTCTTTAAAATTAACCATTTATATATTCATATTTTTTAATATTTAAAAAAAATACTATTTAATAAAGTAAAAATGAAAAATATAGTGAGAATAAATATTGATGGCACAATGGACGAACTACATTTAAATGTAGAGAATAGAAATATAGTTAATCTATTAACTAAACAATCAAAAAATAAAGGAGATAATAATGTTAGACAATTATATTCATGGACAAAAGGATCTAATATTATTAAATGTTATGGTTGGTATGATGGTGATCATGAAAATATTAATAAACATGAATTGATACCTAATGGATCATCTAAATTTTTAGATGATGATTCTTCTACTATATTATTATATGGTGATATGTTTTTAATTTGTTATGAAAATGATAAAATATGTGATTTTACTGTAGCAGATTATGGTGAATTATATAATGAAGTAAATGAGGGATTTGATGATTGTGATTCTGAATATGATTCTGAAGATGAAGATGAAGAAGGCGAAGAAGAAGAAGAAGAAGAAGAATGTGACGACGGTTATGATCCAGAAGAAAATAATGATGAAGAAAATGATTTTGAAATAATAGCTAGTGAAGATAGTGAATATAGTGAAGATAGTGAAGAATTAGATACAGACAATAATAAATATTAATAATAAATATTAATAATAAATATTAATAATAAATATTAATAATAAATATTAATATTTATAAATTTGATTATTTATATAAATAATTATATAAATATATGAATTCAAATATTAATGATAAGTACAGAACTAAAACTGTAGAAAAAATAGATTCTTATGTTAATAATATACAAAAATCAAGAAATATAGAAAAAGGTATATATAATGCTTTAATTGAAGATTGTAAAGAAAATAATATACCTAGACAATGGAAAGACGCTATATTTATTAATTTATACTTTTCTAAAATTAGATCAATTTGTGTAAATTTAAATAAAGATTCATATATTAAAAATAATTATTTAATAGAACAAATTAATAATAATAAAATAGATGCCGAAAATATTTCAAAATTATCTGTATATGATGTATATCCTGATAACTGGAGAGTAATGATTGATGCTAAAATTAAAAGAGATAAAATTAAATATGAATTAAAACCTGAAGCCATGACAGACCAATATAAATGTAGGCGATGTGGTAGTAGGAAGAGTTCCTATTATGAAATGCAAACTAGGTCGGCAGATGAACCTATGACACAATTCTTTACTTGTTTAGATTGTCAAAATAGATGGAAAATGTAATACCTATTTAATAAATACCAATACCATTATTATTATTAGTATTTTTAATAATACAGTTATCATAATTACAATCCTGTTTTATTGCCGGACCCGGAACATTATATGGATAGGCAGCACATCCGTACATTTTTTTATTATTATTATTCACAACATCTAATACTTTTTCGGTATCATTAGTTAAATGATATTTATATTCCCAACTGGACATCTGAACACCTTTATTAAATGTAGATTCAATTCTTCTATTCATTTCACAATTAGGTTTATAATTAGTAATAAATCGTCCGTCACTCATTAATGCTGGACATCCATCAAAGAAATTATCTGAAGCATATCCAGTTTGTGCTGAATTATTCGAATTATTCGAATTGTTATTTACAACATTATTTGACATATTATATATATAAATTATATTTTTTTTTTATTGTATTAAATTAATTAAATGAAATTAAATAATTTAAGTATGAATTATAAAATATTATTAGGAATTTCTTCTATAACAATTTTAACATTAATTTTTCAATATATTTAAAATTTATTTAATCCTAATAAAAGATTATTAGAGGGACAGGGTTTAGATGGTGACCCTATACCAGACAATAGAAATAACATTATAGACCGTAGATATGGTGGGACTATGAGAAATAATAATGATTCACATGATTTAAGTAAAGATTCTAAATTACTTTTAGATAACAACGCAACACAAGGTAAAATGGTTACATTATTAAAAGGTATATATGATGAATTAGGTGAATTTAATCATATATATCAAGAAAGAATATTTGAACAATTAATTCCAAGTCAAATGAGAAAAACAATCATACATTTATCATCTATTGATCATGCAAACGTCGAAGGTGTGCTTGGCGAGCATAAGTTTGACTTAGCATCCACATCCAACTCAGGATTAAAACAATTTAATAATGTTATTAATCTAAAATTATTGAGTGCTCAATTACCATATATTCCACATAATATATATGCAGGGAATAACAATAATAATCAATTAAAAGTGGGTGCGGTCACCATAACAATACCAGAAGGTAAATATGGTATTTATTCATTAATAAATAAAATAAATAATTTATTAACAAATATAGTATTTAGTTTTGATCCTATAACACATTTTGTATCTATAAAAAATACAACCGGATCAAGTATTACGTGTGATATTACATATCCTTTATTTAAAAGATTAGGTTTACATGAAGAACTGATAATATCTGATGGTGCTACACGTACTGCAGTACATATACCAGATTTATCTGTCCATTATATTGATATTGTTTCACCTGATATACATCCTAGAGGTTCAACTTTAACAAATAATCACTCAACTATATTAAAAAGAATACCACTAACAGGACAAATGGGTGATTTAATATATTATGAAGCAAATTACTCTGATTATATTTCACAAGAATTATTTATGCCTGATATTACTGCCAACCCATCTATACTTACTTTAAATTTAGTAAGACATGACGGTACACCTTATGATTTAAAAAAATTACATTTTGATTTAAAATTGGAAATTACTGAATTAGTTGAACCCACACTCTTAAATGAATTAGCATCACATATGAGAAGAGATAAAGACAGATTTATGAAAAAAGAGAATAATATAGATATATCAGGATTGACTGATAATACTAGGCAATTTGATTTAGATATTTTTGCAATCGCCCCGGCTGCATCCGATATTCCACCTAATTAGCAGTATTTTCTTTAATAATTTCATCTATATGTTTTAACAACATTCCTACCTGAATGTTGGAACACATTTTAAAAGCAATATATACCAGACATACCGGAAGAAGTTAAAGTGTGTAAATAATTACATTATGATTAGAAATTACTGAAATGTTTAATGATAAATACATTATAAACATTAAATACTGATCTATTAGAAGCAACAACCATAAATTTACATGTTCGTGGATAATATTTAAAATAATTATTTATATACATATATAAATGACTGTGGGTTCAGGGGAGGTGAATGCAAGTAATATAAGTTTATCCCATTTACAAACTGCATATAATAATGTTAATAATGATCCGGATCTTACAAATCCAACTAGTATGAGTGAATTTATAGGGTGTGAATTTGTTCAACCAGAAACCACTATTACATTTAATGCAAGTTATGAAAAAACATTTACATCATCCGGATCATTTACAGTTCCTACTAATGCCACGTAT
>Ga0209632_10005751_pt1 | contig 10670 bp, 10 predicted proteins | sample COG_10_FD_184754 | JGI IMG/M metagenome (GOLD analysis project Ga0209632, IMG submission 184754) | Pelagic Microbial community sample from North Sea - COGITO 998_met_10 (SPAdes) (version 2) | ecosystem: Environmental > Aquatic > Marine > Neritic zone/Coastal water | place: Helgoland, sampling...
TTATTAAATCTATAAAATTATTTTGCGTGTATTGTTTTAAAGCTGATATTACAAATTTAGGATTGTTTGAAATAAACTTACTAGGATGGGTATGCATGTTGGTAAAATTACATCGTCCACCACCTGATATTCTAATTTTTTCTCCTATTTTTTTTGCATGATCGACTAAAAGTACTTTTCGTCCCCTTTTACCAGCTTCTATGGCACTCATCATACCAGCGGCACCCGCACCTACTACAATAACATCAAATTGTTCTGTCATGGATTATTAATAAAGTTTAATAATGTGGGGGTTTTTTATCAATCATAACCATACCTGCTTCATCACTGTTCTCTAGTTCGTTAATTCTTTTTTCAAGATTTGAAACTTGTTTTTTTAAAACTGATACTTCTTTTTGTTGAAAATACATTTCATCACTCATTTGCGATATTTCATTTTGAAGAAAGCTGATCTGTTCTTCTAATTTTTTAATTATCTTTTCCATAAAAATATAATTTATGTTTTGTTATAAAATTAATCAAACAATCAATCTTAAATAAATTTATTAAGTTTTTGATTTGGATTTAAAAAGTAGCCACTCTCTTTTTAATAACCCTAAAGCATATGCATCATGATATTTTCCATCACTATATTCTTTTTCTCTAAAAATGCCCTCTAATTTAAACCCCCATAGTTTTTGGGTGATATTGCTTAGTTCTTTTGAAAATGTTTGAACAAAGATCCTTCTAAAATTTAGTCTTCCAAAAGCATGGTCTATCATTAAAGATTGGGCACTCCTTACAACGCGTAAAGAATTTTTAGTATTTAATTTTTGATCTATCAACATTGATATAGAGCAACTTCTACCAATATAATCAAATCTGAATAAGCTAATTACTCCCACAAATTTTTTAGAATAGCTGTTAATAATTCCTAGTTGAATACGTTTATCTGTTTTTTCAAATTTTCTTATTACTTTAGTGCTAGCTATTTTTTCTTTAAAATATTTTAATTGTTCGAAGCTTGTATTGGGGAAAATACCAGCATTTGTAAACTTAGTAATTTTTTTATCATTTAACCATTTATACCAATAGCTATTCTTTGCTAAATTTTCGTCCAAGATAATTAAATCAACATTTTCATCACTTAAAAAAACATCATGTCTGTTAGATTTATTATTTTTCATAAATGATACTAATTTTTTTTATTATTAATAATATTATTATGTTAGAAATTATCTTTTATAAATAACTTATTAAAAAAATAACTTATACTATCAAATTTAAAATTTATTAAAATATTTTTATAAAATGTCAGCTGAAAAAATAAGGATTATACCCAAACTAGAAATTAAGAATCAATACTTAATAAAAGGGGTAAGGTTTGAAGGTTTAAGAAAAGTAGGTGATCCAATTGAGTTTGCGCAAAAGTATTACAAAGAAGGAGCTGATCAAATCAATATTATTGATATTGTGGCCTCTTTATATGGGCGAGATAATTTATATGAAATAGTAAACAAAATAACGGATAAAGTTTTTGTGCCAATATGTGTGGGAGGGGGAATAAAAAATTTAGATCATATAAAGAAACTTTTAAAAAGTGGTGCAGATAGAATAATCATTAATTCTGAAGCTTTAAGAAATAAAGATTTTTTAAATCAAGTTATTAAAACATTTGGTAGTCAGTTTATTACAGTTTCTATTGAAGCAAAAAAAATAGGTAATGAATATTACTGTATGATGGACCATGGAAGAGAAAACTCAAATAAAAGAATTAAAGATTGGCTTAGTGAACTAAGCAAATATGAACTTGGAGAAATAATAGTTAGCTCTATTGACCAGGATGGAATGCAAAATGGATTTGATAATGATTTAGCCTTGATTTTAGATAAAGAAAAAAAAATAACCTGTCCCAAAGTAATTTCAGGTGGTGCAGGAAAAAATGAGGATTTTTGCAACATATTAAAAAATAAAGATTTACAAGGTCTATCTGCAAGCACTTGTTTACATTTCAATAAAGTAAAAATCCCTGATTTAAAAAATAGTTTAAAATTAAATAAAATTAATATTAATAATCTATGATTAACATTGGAATATTAAATTTAGGAATAAATAATATAAAAAGCATTACCAAAGCTTGTGAAGAAATGGGTAAAACTTATATCTTAAATGATGCATCAGATTTTTTAGTTAAAACTGAGATATTGATACTTCCAGGGAATGGAAATTTTGAAACAGGAATTAAATTAATCAAAGATTTAAAATTTGATAAATTAATTTATGACTTTTATAATTCTAAAAAAAAAATAATCACTATTTGTCTGGGTTTACACTTGCTAATGAATGATAGTGAAGAAGCAAAAGGCACAAAGGGCTTATCTTTAATTAAAGGAAGTGTAAAAAAAATTGATAATAAAAATTTTAAAACACCTTTGCTTGGTTGGTATGATGTAAATTTTAAAAACAAAAATTTTAAAACTAAGAGTTTTTTTTTTAACAATTCTTTTAAAGTTGTCCCTGAAGATCTCTCAATAATTGAGGGTGAAATAGTAAATGATATTCCAGCTTTTATTAAATATAAAAATTTATATGGTTTTCAGTTTCATCCTGAAAAAAGTAGTTTCCAAGGGTTAAGTTTATTAAAAAAAATAATTGAAGAGTAAAATAAAGTATATTTTATCTATTTCAAATCGATCTCAAAAACTTTGCCAAACTTATCTCTATTTTCAGAAGTCACGTCATCAAAATGGTAACCATAAAAATGTTTTTGTTTTATCAGTAGAAATTCTTGATTTGATGCACATGCTAAGGCTAATTTTAAAGTATTAACATTGTCTAAGCCATAAGATATATTGCCATCAAGACATTTATTTGGAGCATAGATAGAATTAAATATATTAAACATGTCTCGGCTTATATAAAAATTATTACCTTTATTTCCAAGAACGTCCCAACCATGGTCAGCTTGAATGACAACTATAGCCTCAGGATCAGTATTTTTGATCACTTTCATGAAAGATTTTATTCTTTTTAAGGAGCATTTATAAGAATCCGTATAAGTTCCATTTTTGTTATATGTACAATCTGGGTTGTAAATAAAAGGTCTATGGGGTGAAATTGTATGAATTAGTGTGAAAGTAGTTTCTTTGGGTTTTCCATTTTTTTTTAAATATTTTGCATATCTTTCTATCGCATTATTTTGAATGTAATCACTTGAAGGGTTTATCTCGTCGAGAAAAATTTTAGAAATTTTTAAAATAATCCCATCTATTGGTGTATTAAAATAAAATTTAAAGAAAACTAATGGAAATAATCTTTTCAAAAATTTACTTTCTCTCTCGTCTATTGAAAGTTCACTAATATCTTTTGGGTTTGGTTTTGCCCAGTTATGTAAAATTCTTATAAATTTAATATTATTTTTTTTAAGATTCAGAATGAGGTTATTTTTAAATTTTTTTTGATTTTTATAATCATAAATCATTCTAGGGTAAAAATTATCATTATCTTTAAAAATTGGACTGCTAGAGTCTACATGATAATTTGCAAGCATTATTGAACCCATTGATAAGGGTGTTTGATTGTAGGAAGAAAATGAGTCTTTAATATAATTTAAATTGTATTTTTTAAGTTCAAGAATTTCTTTTTCTTTAGATATATCTGTATATTTTTCTACATACTCTAAGGAGGTCATTCCATCAAAAATTACATAGTAGATATTATTTTTTATCTTATAATAATTATCATTAAATAATTGATTATTACTATTTAGAGTCAGATTATTTTTGGAATCATATTTGTCAAGTTCCAATAAAAAATAATTTAATAAAATTATAAAAGGTATAAATACTAGAATCATAACTTTTAGTATTTTAATTTTTTTTTTAAAAATTAGAAAAATCAATAAATTAAAAAAAATTAGAATTAGATAACTTAAATTTTTACTGGTCATTAATGACAAAAATTGATGAAAAAATAAGGTATTGAAAAAAATAGCAAAAAAAATAATGAATTGAGAATTATATCTATTATTTACTATTTTTATTATCTTATAAAAAAAAAATATTGAAATAATTAAATATATGATTTCGTAAAAAGAAATATAAAGATAATTTTGCTGAAGAAATAAAATGAGTGGCGTAAAAAAAATAATCAAAATAATTGGCATTTTACTTAAATATCTATTAAATTTATTCATTAAAATTGAAATAGTTTATTATAAGCTCTGCAATATTTAGAAAATCTAGTTTTTTCGATAGGAAAAGAATTCAATAAATAATCTATAGAAGTAGAATTATTTGTTTTAAGTTCAATAATTTCTTCCTCATCTTTTAATGGTAGAGAGTTTTTTATAGTTTTTTTATAGTTAATATTTTTATCGATTGTTACCCTTATTCCAAATAAAGAATGATACTCTCTTAAATAATTAACTTCTAAACGTGGTAAACAAATACCGTACTGTTGATCAAAATAACCATTATTAATAAATGATATATAATTACTTTCATTAATATTTAACTGTTTTTTAAATCTACCCTCAATACTTGAAATCTTTATTTCTAAATTTTTTGTTTTTTTATCTGCCATAGGATAACTTCTAATTCTTATTTTTTTTCTAGGAACGCAACCCTCTTCTGAGTCTAAAAACATCTGATTATAATGATTTTCAAAATATATACTTTTTATTTTTCTGTCTGGGAAGATTTTTTTTGAATTATTTTTTACTAGCCATTCTTTAAAAGAAAAAATTCGATCTTTATTTACTAATAATTTTTGTTCTATTCTAAAACTCATTGAAGTAATTTAATTAATCACATTAATATGTGACCCCTTATCTTTAATATTATTTGCATTTTCACAATTAAATTTATGAATATTAACTATAGCCCCTGAAAACTCATTCTTTTTCCTATATGACTTAATGCAGGATTTAACTTTTATTGTGTTAAGGTTTTGTATATTTGCTGTTGAACTGTCTTTTACAGCTAAAGCTGTATTAGTAGATGACACCTGTAAATCTTCAATATTAGCTTTAGAATTTTCTCCAATTGAAACGGCTTTATCACCACATTCTATTGCCATAATATTTTTAATTTCATAATTTCCATAAGAAAAATCTACACAATCATTGATAGCATTTTTAATGTTTATTTTATCTACTGATAAATTTGAAAAATCAAAATCAATTCCATCACTTAGTGAATTATTTACATTAATACTAGTTATTTTTCCTACAACGTTTACAAAATTGACACCATCTTCACAATCAGAATTATCAATTTCAATTTTCAATTTATTAATTTCATTTTTGTAAAAAGTTATACACCCGGTTAATGGCATATTATTATCTATTGAGCTAGTAGAAGAGTCTAAGTTTTGAACATTAAACTTAATATTTAAGTCTTTTAGTTTTCCTCCGTTAAAAATTAAGTGCCCACCTCTTTTATACTTTAAAATATTTAATTCTTTTTTACCATCATAATCAATATTAATTCCATTGGTGTAATAAATTGTAGAATTATTTATTTTTTTAACTTTGTAAATTTTATTATAATCATCTTCATAATTAATTATAATTTGATTATTAAAGAATTCCCCTATACCAATAAATTGAACTAATTTATTATCTTTGATGTATCTTCCACTTAATAATCTTTTAAATCTTTCATCAGTGATTGTTTGAAAATTACAGTTATATTTTGCATTAATATTACAAGTGTATATCCCATTTTTTTTTAAGCTATAGAATGCAATTATTATTTCTTCATTAATTTTTTGAGCGTTAATTAATTCAATATTTTTTAAATAATTATCTATATTGAATACATATTCATTTGCTTCATTTTCATATTTTATATTTTCTAAATTACTACTAATTCGGTTAATATAGTTTTTGATATCTTGTTCTATTATATCTGCATTACTTTTTTGAATTTTTTTTGTTAGAGCTTTAGTGTCTAACTGTTTTATCATTAATTTTGCAATTGAAACACCTTCTTTTCTATTTTCATCTAATATATAGTTTGTTTCTTTGAATCTTAAGTTTCCATCATAATATATTGGTTCAAAATAATTTCCAAAAGTATTCCAATAAAAAATTCTATTGTGGGGTTTTAAGGCATGCCTTCCAAAAGCAGATAACAATATTGCATCGTAAGCATCTAAATTTTTTTTATAGTTCTTATTTCCACCTGCAAGATAGCTGTTACTTATGTAATACTCTTTTTCATTATCTTTTTTTTTATAACTATTTTTAAAATAAAACTTATTAAGTAAAGACAGTGCTTTAAGAGAGCTCATTTTAGATGCATTATTTTTCATAGAAAACTGAGAGTTTGTTACTCTGCTTAAAATTATATGATCTGCCCATAATAACTTATTTTTTTTTTCCATCATGACCTTTTTCCAAATAAATCTTTCATCACCTTCTAAAATTGGTCCCTCCCTTCTATTATGAAATTCTAATAATTCTTTTTCCATGCTTTCTTGAAGTAGCATTTTGATCTTTTTTTGATCGTTCAGAATTACATCTACCATGTAAGATCTTGGAGCTATATAACCTAATTCTCTTAATAAATTTGTTACAAAAACTTCACCAATAAAATTTCTTGTATTTGGTGCGAAAAGTTTAAAATTTGTTATTCCATTTAAATGATCATTTAAAAGACTTACGTTTACACTCTGTACAATTGTTACTTTGCCATCTTCACTTTTATATTGTACGTGATCTTTCCAATCTCCATTTTGTCTTATTTTTGCGCTAAAAACACATTTTTTACCAATATTGTTTTCAATTGTTACTTTAGATAAAAAGTTTTTTTTATATTTTTTATCTATATTTATTTCTTTTGAAGTTAGGATTTGAATAAAATTTTTATACCATTTTTTACTTTTGTTGATTTTTATTTTGATGGTTTTTATTTGAAATTCTTTTTTTATAATGTTCATATTATCTTCACCACAGTATGCCGGAAGTCCAAAATTTTCATTTGCACTTACAGAATTACATAATAGCAAAATGAATAATAAGATAATCTTTCTGAAATTATTAAAAAAAATTTTAATCGACAAACTGAGAATTTATATTAATTATATCTGCATTGTCTTTCACAGATTCTTGAAGAGCATCTAAATTTTTTTTATTTTTAAAAGTCATTCTATAGTAGTATTTGTTATCTTCTTTTGAATAAATATAGTTTTTGCAGGCACTATTATCTCTCAATCCTTTAATTTCAGTTTTACTAGTAATTTCAATAATATTTATACTTATACCTTCACTAAAAGAAACTGAGTAGAGGTCATAATTAATTTTTTTTAATAAAAAATTTAAAATAGGAATAAAAATTAAAACACTTAAAACTATTAATAATAGTAAAATTGCCCAATTGATTTCAACACTAGCCGCAACACCCAACGTAAGAAGTGCAAAAAATATTATTAATTCAAGAGAATTTTTTACAGGGTGTCTAAATCTCACGATTGATAATGCTCCAATCATTCCAAGTGATAGAGCAATATTTCCAGCAATTACTGTTGATATTACATAACCAATTACTGGTAATAAAATGTAACCTGCCGTATGGCTGTAAGTTTTAACCCAAGTTTGTCCAGTTGCAGATAATATTACTCTTGTAAGTAAGCCTGCTATTACCAAAAAAATTAGCTCATATAAGATGTTTAAATTTTGGTAAAAAATATTATCCATATATGCTAATTAACAATAAATATTAAGAAAGTATATATTTTTTTATACAATTATAGTCTTTTGCTATTTAGCTGATTTAATAAATTTTTTTTTGAAAATCCTATCCATTTACTTAAGTTATCATTAATAGGCTCATAATTAATAAGCTTATCTAAATTATTAGAACTATTTAAAAGTTGAGGTTTTAAATTTAAATAATCAAGAAAATATTCTAATTTATTTTTTCTATAAGGATCTTGAGTGAACCAAAACTGTTTATTATATTTTACAGAAAACATAACCCCATGAAACATTGAGGTAAAAACAAACTTAGCATTCTTGACATAATACTTAAATTCATCTGGGTTTATATTAAGGTTGTTTTTTTTAATCCAATTATTTATATAACCAATCGAAATAAGCTCAACTTTATTTTTTTTACAAAAATTAATTATTTTTTTTTGCTCTTCTTCAAAAAAATAATTTCCATAAACTAATGCGTATTCTTTACCTGCTAAAGCCCCATACAAATTGGCAACATTGTTGTCTTCATCATCAGTAAGAAAAATAGGGTCAACAACAATGTCGGGCTTTCGATTTGTAATTTTATAAACAAAATTATATGAATTTTCATCTCTTACAGATATATAATAAAATGAATTTAATAATTGTTTCATTCTAGATTTTTGATCAGATGTTATTTTTTTAATATCAGCATTTCCAATGCTTGCTGCATATGAGATTTTTTTGGAACTGTTTAATTCTCCAAAAAAAAAAGGGTCGTAACCAAAAAAAGGATTTGAAAAATTCCAAATTTCATCACTACCATAGATACTCAAATCATTATTTAATGTGATTTTATTGTGTATGGGTTTTTCAATATTATTTTTTTTTTTCCATTTTTTCATGGCAAAATATTTTTTGACAGATTGAATGAAATGAAAAATATTTTTTTTTAATAGGGGCTTGTAGTGCTCCCTAAAAAAAAGTTTTTTGGGAGTATATTTTGAAAATGTAACGCTATAGTTAGAATTAGAAGTAACAAATTTTTTTAAAGACTCTGCCTGAAGAACAGCTCCATAGTTATTACTATAATAGTATGTAATTATTTCTACTTTCATTCTATATTATCAATTATGCAAGTTCTCTTTGAGACTTATTCTATTTCTTGTCTTGTGTTCTTAAAACTCTAAATTGATCTTGATCGTTTTTTATAATTGTATAGTATGTTCAAAATTTGAACTTACCATACAGTCAAATATTGAACAGTAAACAATTATTATATAATTTTTAATTATGAAACAAAATATAGCAAATTCCCCTGAAAATGTGATCTTTTGTAAAAAGTGTGTTACATCAAATCAAAAAGTTCTCTCCTCTTCATTAATTTCTGATGACCAAAAACATTCAAATAGATCAAGAATGGGTTTCATTGATGGTGTCTGTGATGGATGCATTCAAGTAGATAGAAAATATAACCAAGAAATTGATTGGAAAGAAAGAGAACTTAAATTAAAAAAAATTCTAGAAAAATACAGATCAAGAAATGGTTCATATGATTGTATCGTACCTGGATCAGGTGGTAAGGACTCGGTTTTTCAAGCTGAAATATTAAAAAAAAAATATAATATGAATCCGCTAACTGTAACTTTCTCTCCTCACATGTACACTGAAGCAGGTATGAAAAACTTTCATAATTGGCCACTAAATGGTGATGTCCATAATTTTTTATACACGCCCAGTGGAGGAGTTCATAAAAAATTAACCCAACTTGCATTTAAAAATTTACTCCATCCTTTTCAGCCTTTTATTTTTGGGCAAAGACATTTTGCAAGTCATTTAGCGTTATTGTTTAAAATACCACTTATTTTCATGGGTGAGTCGCAATCTGAAGCAGGCTCTAGTGATGAGATAGATGAAATTATGATGCAATATAAATACTGGGCTAAAAATGATAATGAAAAAATTTTGATAAGTGGATTAGAACTAGATGAGCTTAAAGCAGAACACAATATTACAAAAAATGACCTAAAATACTATTTGCCAAATGATGTAGATACATTAAAAAAAAATGATATTCGTGTTTTATATCTGGGAGAATTTGAAAGATTTGAACCTCAAGAAAATTATTATCTTGCAACTCGTGTGACTGGTTTTGTTGCAAATTCTGAAAGAACACAACAAACTTATACAAAGTTTAACTCTATAGATGATAAAGTTGACAATTTTCATTACTATACTGCATATATAAAATTTGGATACGGTCGTTGTACTGAAGAAGCAACACGAGAAATAAGAAATAGATACATTACAAGAGAAGAAGGTGTTGCCTTAGTAAATAAGTATGATCATGAGTTCCCTGATAAATATTTTGATGACTTTTTGTCTTACATAAATATCAAGGAAGAAGAATTTTATGAAACACTTGACAAGTTTAGACCAACTCACCTTTGGGAGAAAAAAGGTAATGATAATAAACACTGTTCGAATTGGATTTTAAAACATAAGGTCAAATAAATCAGTAATTAATAAAGATAGAAATATACAAGAATTTATGGACTCTTTTTCATATGTAATAATATAAAATTTTTTACTGAAAAGTTTTATAAAGAAATTGAATTAAACTTTCCTAATGAACAAGGTTTGAAAATAAACATTTTAAAAGATTTTGATATTAAAAGTAGAGAAATTTTCTTAAATAAATTAAATAACACTTTCAGTAACGATAAATACCAAAATTATATAAAAAATAATTCAAAACCTAATGTAAAATCTAATATTATTAAAAAAATTATTTAAATTTTAAAAGATAAATATAAAATTTTAAATTATGAACAAAAAATATTACTTTGACAACTTAGATAGATACGAAAACAAAATAGCTATAATTACAGAACAAGGTCAAAATATTAGTTATAAAGAATTGTCAAAATATATGAAAAAACTAGATAACATAATATTTGAAAGAGATATCGTATTCTTAATCAGCGATAATAATTTTGAGTTTATT
>Ga0209632_10005753_pt1 | contig 10668 bp, 2 predicted proteins | sample COG_10_FD_184754 | JGI IMG/M metagenome (GOLD analysis project Ga0209632, IMG submission 184754) | Pelagic Microbial community sample from North Sea - COGITO 998_met_10 (SPAdes) (version 2) | ecosystem: Environmental > Aquatic > Marine > Neritic zone/Coastal water | place: Helgoland, sampling...
CCGGTGCAGGAGGACCCGGTGCAGGAGGACCCGGTGCAGGAGGACCCGGTGCAGGAGGACCCGGTGCAGGAGGACCCGGTGCAGGAGGACCATCTGTGGGACCAAGTTCCAATTCTACAATAGGACGAATTGGGGATAATCTTAATAATGGAGACCCATTACCTGCTATTGTTGACGACATACCAACTGCAACAAGTCATTTACATCATACTGAACACGTACCTCATGTAGTAAAAGCGTTGTATAACAATGATGAAGTTGAGTTCAAAATACCAGGTGCAAAATCTGATAGAGATGCAAGAGATGCTAAGATTAGAAATATAATAAATGCTAATTTTGGGACATACGGAGATTCGATTTTTAAAGATAGTAGTAAAAAAGTAAATATTAATGAAACAATTATGGGAAGAAGCAATCCATATATAGATCCAGTTGATTTTATGAATATAAGAAAAAAAATTAGATCAGAATTAAAGACTTGGCAAGAATCATATGCAGGTGTAGATAAAAACTATCCATTTAAAGGTATTTATGGCGAATCTGGTGAGAAACCAGATAAATTTAGTATTGAATTTCCATATCATAATTCAAAACATTATCAAATGATGTCATCGTTTGGGCATGGGCGTTCTAATTCTAGTGGAAGAAAGGGAGGAAAAAAGACAAGACGTAAGAAGGGTATAAAATCCAAAAATAAAACAATTAAATACAAACGCAATAAAAATAAAAAACAATCTAAGAAGAAATAATAAATATTATCAAATAATTTTATTTAATATTTATTTAATATATATAATGAACTTTAACGACTTATTAGTTAATAAAACGTTTTTATACGTAGTATTTTTCTTGGCAATTAGTAATGTTTTAGGATACTTATTCCTTGGCGATGATACAGCATTAACTCAGTTTATATTAATCGGAATTATAACATATTTTTTCAATAAAAATATGGCGGTTGTATTATTAGTAGCATTAATCGCCACAAATTTTTTAAAAGTTACAACAATAAGTGTTAATAGAAAAGAAGGCATGAAAAACAAAAAAAAACAAAAAGAAATGGATATGGAAGAAGAGGAAGAAGAAGGAGGTACAGAGTTATCTATGGATATGATGGAAGATGTCATGGAGAATGTAAAAAAGGCTGCGGGTGAGAAAGAAACACCTGCATTAAAAGAACCCAGACGTAAAAGTAAAAACACAAGAGCAATGGAGAAAGAAGAATTTTATAATAATGGTCCCACCAAAAAAACAAAGAAAGAAAAATTTCAAAATTCAACAAAGAAGGGGGGTAATTATGTAGATCAGGCTGCTACTTTAGAAGCTGCATATGATAATTTAGATGGCATATTAGGTAAAGATGGAATTTCAAGTTTAACAAAGGAAACCTCGCAACTTCTGAGCCAACAGAAAAATTTAGCAAAGACGATGGAATCTATGGCTCCGTTAGTAAAGAATGCAAAAGAAATGTTGTCGGGATTTAATTTTGATAGTTTGAAGTCAATCGGTGGACTACAGGGAGTTATGAAATAAATAATATTCGTTAATTATATACATGGCAAGAAAAAATTCATATGATATGCTATGTTCTAGTAATATATATATGATATTAATATTACTATTAATATTAGTAATTATATATTTGATGTTTAATCATAATCACCATAAAGAAAGTACACAAGTTCCAAGTCATAACCATTTCCCCTTTAATTTGTTAAGACCCAACTATGGATATAGTAATTTACCAAATGATGTGTTATTAGATCCATATTCTGCACCATTAAGAGATAATAGATATATGGTACCTACTCATGATTTGCGAGGTATGCCGACACCTACTCATATGCCGGGTGTTGGAGTACCAATTAATGTACCTACTAGAGCGTTAGATGCAGAATATCGTCAAATTGGAATATTAACAAGAACTAGTGGAACGGGGGAAACTATTCTACCTTTAATGGGAAGACCATTATATACAAGTAGAGACAAATGGCAATTTTATACGATGAATGATAAAAATAATCAAATAAAATTACCTATGAGCAAGAACGGTAGAAGCTGTACAAGTGAAAATGGATGTGATAATTTATATTCAGGCGATAATGTCGATGTAGAAGGCTTCAACGACAAATTTAAAGTTACTTCATACGATAATGCAGTTATGCGTTATATCCCGTTTATATAATTTATTAAAATTAGTTATTTTTTAATAAATTATGAATTATTTACGAATTGTGTTTCTCTATTCAATTTCTTTCCCAAATTAATCATTGTATCTATACCATTTTGCCCTTTAAAATCAGTTTTAGCATTTACAATAAAATCCTTTTCGTCTTGATCCTTTAATACTTTTGTTGTAACGGTTACCTTACCACTAGGTTCTATATTTGTTACAATTGTTTTTTCGCCTTGTTGGGGTGACCCGTCTGCGGATACGGGTTGTTGCTGCTGTGACCCGTCTGCGGATACGGGTTGTAGTGGTTGTTGTTGTTGCGACCCATCTGCGGATGCGGTTTGTAGTGGTTGTTGTTGCGGTGATCCTTCTAGTGGTGCAGATTGTTGCTGTTGCTCTTGCATGGATGCAGTTGGATCTGTAAATCGAGCCCGTTTAATTTCAGGTGGTAGTATAGGTTCAGGTTGTCCATTAATGGCACTTTGTATTGTTTCTTTATCATGTGACATCATTTGATTTACTAGTTCTTCTTTATTATCTGCCTTATATTTGAAGTTCCTTTCTTTTGTAGTAAATTCAAGTAATTTCTTTTTTTGTTCACGGTCTAACTTTGTAACATCAACCCCCTTATTATTTGCCATATATATTATATCCATATCAGGATTTTTTGGAATCGGTTTCTCTGTATTCGAAAATTTATCAAGATACATATGTTGAGATGTTCCTTCTTCAAGTCCTATAATAGCATTAAATTTATCTACTTCCCCTTTAGTGTTGGCTTCCTTTTCGGATTCTTCTTTGGCTAGTTTTTCTATATGAACATCTTCTTCTTCAAACGTATTTCCAGATATTCTTTGTTTTTTCATCATTAAATCACTACTTTCTTTTAATTCCTTTCTTTTTTTCTCTATATTTTGTAATCTATTATTTATAAGTTCTTTCTTTTCAATTTCAACCTTTTCACGTATACTTTTTTGTTCTTCTTCTATATAGGTACTTATATTTCCTAATTTCTGTTCAATTACCTCAGCACACATATTTTTTTTACTAGATGTCATTTCAAATATTGAGATTTCTAATAATTTTTGTTTGAATTTGGTTATTAAATTATTATCAAAAACCTTCATATTTTTTAAAATAGCGTTGTTGTATAGCTTTATTAATATATTTATATCATCAAGATATTTTGTAAAGGATATATCATCAAAACTAAATTCTAGTAGATTGCTATTATCACTATCATCCATATCTAGTTGGGTTGCAGATTGTGCTCTTAGAATATCAACTGTTAACTCAAAAATATTTGGTTCTCTGAACATGCCTCTATAACTCTTTATTAATTTTTTATATCCTTCACCTAACATCCGTTTTAATAATTTTTTATTTTGTCCTCCTTTATAATTAATAGGAGCACTGGGATCAGGCTTATTATAATTAATACTACTCCTTGAATTACTAGTACTTGAATTACTACTACTTGAATTACTACTACTTGAATTACTAGAGCTATCATCTTCAGAGTTATATTCTTCATTATTTGTTAAGTCGGTTATTTTATATCTGGTGTATGAAACTAGATTTGTGAATTTTTCTTTTGAATCATCTAAATATAAAATTTTAAATTTAAATATATTTTTTTGTATAAATTCTAAAAATTTTAACGTTTTATTTATATATTCAATTCTCGGCCTGGAAAGCCCAGTTGGATTTTTAAGTATTAATTTCAATTTAGTATATACTATATTTAATGTATAAAACTCACATGCTAATTCAGTAACATTTTTTTTGATCAACATAAAAGTTGTCAATATATCGCTTATACTATTTTTTTCATAATCTATAAATTCTATATAATTTTTCTTCTTCATTTTTTGCTCATTAAAATGTTTAAATATCACTTCTAATGATGTTATCATAGTAGATACATCGTTACATATTGTTTCATCATCAAATAATTCCTCTAATTCTTCTTCGCCACTTATTTTTTCTCCTGGTTCTAGAAATTTTTCCAACATCTTAATATTATCTGGTTTATCAACACCATACTTTTTATTTGTAATTGCTTTATACCATGTACTTGGGTTAGTTATCCATTCACTAGCGGTGTCTTTCATTTCGGTTATTTTATTAAAAAAACTCTTTTTCTCTACAAATTCTTCTTTAATAGTATCATTTTCCTCTTTATTTTCATATGTAGTATAAGAAGTATTATATATATTATCCATTCGCTTTAAAATTTCATCAAAATTATTATTATTTTTATCTGTTATTAGCTTTTTTTCATATAAACTATTCATTTTTTCAATAAAATGTAATATTTCATTATAATTTGAATTTTTATTAACATTATCCCAATCTATTTTGTTTTTATCATCCCACATTTGAATATCAAACGGATTATATTTATATTTGAGATTTTCAATATTTTTAGGTTTAATTGTTTCAAAAGGTACAGAGTCGTAAATTTTGGTATCAGTTGAACTCCACAAAGTATTTTTAATATTGTCTATTATCCCTCCACCCAATTTAACCTCATCTTTAACTTTTGATATTTTATCAACGTTATATAAATTCAAACATGTATAATTGTTAAATAAGTTATTAAGTGTTTCGGTATGCAAATCTGGTATCTTATAAATGGTGTTAAAAGATTCATTTATATTGCTGTTTACAATTAAGTAGTTAATAAAATCAATAGCATCTAATGTTGTTAATATATAATTATCGAATACATCAATATTTAGTCCATTATTTTCATCATGATTTAATACAAATGGAATGTTATAATCAATTGCAAATTTACTAATATGTAAAAGTAATTCTTCTGCAAAATTATTTAACGTATCCTTAGCTAAATCTACCGTTTCTCTATTTTTTATAATATGCAGAATTGGTATTATAAATAGTTCTCTTGCTAATTCCTTTAATGTTACAACATTTGTTGGTTTTCCAACTAATTCATTATATTTTTTGGTAGGTTTATCTTCAAAGTTTAAATCTATTTGTTTATATCCAATACTTTCCATGTCATACAAAATATTCAAATTTAAATTTAATCTTAATTGTTCATAGCCATTTCGTAAAGAAATAATATCCCCAAACAAATTATTTATAAGTGGTAATCGGGAATCATATTTATAATTTTTGGTCTTGTTATTCGGTGATATATGGGTTATAATAGTATCAATAAATTCTTTAGGTGAATCGTTGCTACTGCTACTAGTGCTACTGCTACTAGTGCTACTGCTACTAGTGCTACTGCTGCTAGTGATCCTAAATTTACGCTCGTCTTTTTTTAAAAATGCATTCATATATATTAAATGATTAATTCGATCAAAATAAATATCTCTTTTTAGAATTAATTCCATAATATTAGTATCTTTTAATTTCGAATTTTCTGATAATGAAACTCCGGTTGATTTAAACGCCTTTTTATAAGACAATTCGTCACTATCTATGACAAAATCGGTGTCCTGATATGTATATAATGGTTTAATAAATCTTCCCTTATCTTTATAACTACCGTGTGATTTATATGGAATAAAAATTTGTAAATCTGTAAATTCTTCTTTATTTTTGTGATTTGGATCTTTTATTAATGTATTTAAAATTTTAGCTGTAGATCCTTTATTCCAACTATTGTCGGGAAAAACATCTAACTCTGTTTTGAAAATTTTACTTTCTGCTTCCAATTGTTGTATCCATGATCCAAAGCTTTTAATAAATATATCTTTATTAATAAGAGTTCTTATATCTATATCAATCGGTAATTCTATTAATTCTTCAAATGTCATATCATCTCTTTCATTAAACGTTGTACCGCCTCTTGTTTTGGGTGCGTTAAAAACTTTATTATTGGAAGCTCGTACTAAATTATTTGATTGGGTTCGAAAGTTCAGGGAAGTATCATCATCGCCAGCACCCGCAGCTTTTCTATTGCCAATAATTGGTATAGATTTATTTTTTTCATCTTGTATAGCATTAGATAATAGAGTATTATATTTTCTGGTTGGTTTAGAGTTGATGCCCGTAATTGTGTTATTTATTGTATTGAGTAGGTTCTTTAATTGTGCTTCTGTCGGGTTTGATCGTCTTGTTGGTGGTGGTGGTGGTGGTAGGAGGTTATTTGATTGTTCTTCTGTCGATAGAGGAGTGGAACTCAACTCTTCCAACTCTTTTTGTAATTTTGCGTCCTGTTCTGGACTTGGTGGTGGATACAATTTTTCAGTAATCTTCCTCTCTCGTGCCTGTAACTCTGCAAATTCTTTTGACACTTTTTCATTCTGTTCAGCGTTTTCTGCATCTAAGTTTGCAAGATCTGCGTCTAAGTTTGCAAGATCTGCGTCTAAATTTCTAATATTGTCACTATCTGAACCATCATCTGAACCATCATCTGAACCATCAACTGAACCATCAACTGAACCATCAACTGAATCATCAACTGAATCATCACTATCAGAACCATCATTCTGCAAAAATCTAGCCAAAGGATCTTGATTATCATTATTATCAGGATCATCACCTCCTTGATCAGGTGGATCATATTCATTTGCCTTTCCTAATAATACGTTATATCTATTATCAAATTCAGTTAATTTTTTATAAAATGTTTCAATTGAATATGTTTCAATATCCTTTTTGACAAAAATGTCTTTTTGTTCATTCTGTATCTTGGAAATACCCTCTTTTTGTTCTTTATCAAATATATCATATATTTCACTATTGTTTTTGTCTTTAAGTTCTGGGTGCTTCGTACGATAATCATTTATAATATCGTTTTTAGCTTTGAGTTGTTTATTAATTCCTTTCAATTTGGATGGTGAAACTCCTGTTATTATATCTTCTTGGTATCTTTTTGTTTCATAATTATTTGTTATTTTACTCGCAATATCAGTATCGTCTGATTGTAATAAATAAGTATTATTCATTACACTTGGTACTAAATAGGTTTTAATAAATGTAATACCCTTATTATCATCATATGTTTCATCATTTTCGTTGAGCATATTATTTCTTAATTGTGAATAATTACTTCTAACCGATAAATTATAAACTTCCTTTAATATTTCATCAGTATAATCCTTTGAAATAATTTCTTTGCCTTCATATGTTTCCTCACCATTTGAATTCTCAATAATAATAAAATTATTTGTGACGGGGTCAATATATCCATATACAACAACTCTATTGGAAATTTTTTCTGCAGGAGTCATATCCTCTATTTTTTTCCTAATGAATTCTGTGAATTTTTTCCAAGAGTTATGTCTCCTTTCAGGAAAAGCAGAAAATTGTATTCTTTTTTTCAATTCAACTTTGTCACCTTTAATTCTTTTAGTATACTCATCTAAAAAGTCATCCAACGACTTTTGTAGTTTTTCTTCTGCAAATGTATTGTTGTCTAATTCTGATAAAAATAGACCAAGATTTATTTGTTTTAATGGATTTGAATCATCATATACACCATCTATTTTCTTTTGTAAATTATCATGAAAAGTATCTGAAATTTCTATAATTTCTGTATTTATGTTGTATAGTAAGTCTGTCATATCATTAATATTAATCTTGCCGTATAAGTTATTTCTTATAAAATTGATATACATATAATTAATCTTTCTGTTAAATATTGATATCGCTTCAGAATCAGTAAGATTATTATCATGCTTTTTAATGTTGTTAATATTTCTACCAAAATTTGTATTCATTTGAGTTAAAGTATCAATAGATCCTGTACATTTTTGTATAAACTCATCAAAATTTATATAGTTGGCGTCTACTTCAGCTCTTGGTCTTGGCCCTTCTTTCTTTTTATTTAAAATAGCTATGAGGGCAGTAAGCTTTTGTATTAGAGTATTCGCATCACTTTCAATATGATTTTCACTCGAAAAATCGAAATAGTAAAGATAACTTAATATATCATTATAATTATGAACTTGACTATCCAAATTTGCTCGTTTCAATTTTGCGTCATGATCAGATCCATATATAAAAATATCTTCTCTCGAAAACTCTATGTTATCAAAGTCAGCATTAAATTTCATAATAGAACCGTTAGCATTTCTATTAATTAATAAATTATGTGCGTATAATAATTTTTCAAACGGTTCTCTCTGATGTTCTAACGATGCGTGTACGAGTATGCTATATGCCCTTCCAATAAAGCTCAATGGTGTAGATAATGATATGTTTTCGTAACCCGGTATTGTCCTACGTTTATCGATAAATTTATCGGCTACTTTTCTACATTCCCTAAGTGGGTCCAGTAAATATTTATTTACTACCTTTATAGTTGCATATTTAGAAATATAATTATCAGTCATATTCATATTTTGATTATTATCATATAAATACATATCAACTAATTTTTCTGCTATGTTTTTTTCTTTTTTATTTGTCTCTAATAAAGGTGTAGTATATGTATAATCTTTAATAAATTGTTTAACAGATTGATTATCATAATGAAAATCATAATTTTCAAATAATTCTGTATCAATACCTTTATCTATTAATGGTAGTAAACCATCACAATTAAATAATGTTACATCAATTTTTTCAAACAAATTAGATATTGTTTTTTCGTGACCTTGACAAGTCTCGACGTTTATATTATCCAATAACTTATAAAAATTGTTATTCTGTGTCATTAAAAAAAGACTAATATCCGGTATATCCATAATCTCCTTAAAATCGTTGTTTTCTTTATCAATAACTAGCTGGTTTTCCCCCCCTGTAAATTTTTCAAATACATAATGTTTTAATACCATATCATTAAAAAAAACTTCAAGTTTGGGTAAGAAATTCATCATATGTTGAGTATTTTCACTATTTGGATATGCTTCTTTTATCATTTCAGTCATAATAATTTGTAGATTAATTTTATTTTTACTGTAAACCATATTATTATACATTCTTAATGCAAAATTACCATATCTACTTGAAAATTTGTCAGGGTAAAAATTATTTTTAAAATCTCTAACTGAAGAAATATATGGCTTTGTTTTATTTGATCGAATATTAGCTAATGTATCAAATCGAATATTAGCTATTGTAGCAATATCAATATTACTATCTACAATTACAGGTGAATAATATGAAATGTGTCCCAAATGGGATAGATTCAATTTAGTAATAGTATCATTAATATCAATATTATGCATATCTTTATCATTTCCACTCGAAATAATAAATGATCGGTTAATTGAAGCCGCTGCGTCACTATTAATATCTATATTAATAAACTCTGTGTTTAACACCTTAAAACTATTTTGTATATCTCCTTCAATATCTAACCCTGAACCGCAAAGAGGAATAAATATATCAGTAACAAGTTTATCACACATAATTTCTTTACGTAATTCATGATGAAATTTAAACCCTTTTTGTTTCAACTCATCTGTAAGTTGCCCTTGACCTTTAATATTATTAAATATAGTAATTGAAAATTTTATAAAATACATAATTATTTGTTTATATTGATTTCTTAATTGGGTGATAGAGTCATTATACTTAGTCATATGAGGAATAACATATTTTAATTTAGTTAGTTCTTGCATTTGTATATCTGTGCGGTCACTTGATAGTTTTAACGAAACGGTTGAATGAATAAATTTTGATAATAATTCATCTACTTTATACATATCTGAATTCTTTTTCATGATTTCAAATTCATCATAATCAGGGGCTATTACAGCGTCCATCTCTTTACTAGTGGATTTGGTCATGATTTTGTTATACTTGTTGTATTTTTTAAGTATAAAATCTCGTTTTTGAACTAACATGTCTCTATTGTATCTTAAATTTCGAAGTAGAGCGATATAAAATGCTTTTTTCATTATGATGTCATTATTTGCAATTAAGTCATCATAAAATGGAAGAAGTGTATATGAGTATTCTCTGCCGAATAAAAATTCTTGTATGTTACCATCAGTTAGTGGTATATCTATAATAGATTCCATATTTTTTTTAAATAATTCTATTATTTTATTAATATCATCATCATGAGTAGGGGGGCGTGGTATTAGTAGTGCATTTTTATTAACATAATTTATGTTTTTGATTAATAAATTAATATCATTCATTATTTTAATTATAAATCCTTCATTATTATTATCTTTATTAATTTTGTTACCCAACATTAAATTAAAAAATTGTATTAGGTTTTTGGCGTCATTATCGTTATTAACAATGTTATCATTAAATTCTTGTAATAAATTACCTGAATAACCATCATTCTTTAACACAGCCGAAAATGTATCGTAATGTTGGGCACTTAACTTCATACCATTTCCACCCTTATAAGAACGATTTAATCCATACCCCATATCTTCTTTTTTCATTATTTCTTCGTTTTGTTGTGTTTTTTTCATTATTTCTTCGTTTTGTTGTGTTTTTTTCATTATTTCTTCGTTTTGTTGTTGTGGCGAGTCTAGAGTTGTAAAATTTTTGGTTTTACGTAGTTGATCATCCTCCCCACCTGCAGCCGGTCCTTTATTATTAAG
>Ga0209632_10005759_pt1 | contig 10657 bp, 14 predicted proteins | sample COG_10_FD_184754 | JGI IMG/M metagenome (GOLD analysis project Ga0209632, IMG submission 184754) | Pelagic Microbial community sample from North Sea - COGITO 998_met_10 (SPAdes) (version 2) | ecosystem: Environmental > Aquatic > Marine > Neritic zone/Coastal water | place: Helgoland, sampling...
GAAAAACTAAATAAATTAAAGCAATCAAATATAAACAAATGTATAAAATGGTGTGAAAACAATAATATTTCCACGAATAAATTTAAAGATATATTAACGCCAAAAAACATATTTTTAAATAAATAATAACTTTAATTATATCTTTCATAGATTTTTTTAATAAAAATAATATTATTTTTATTAAAAAAAATTAAATTGAAATAGAAATAGTAAAATATTTATATACTAGATTAATTATTTAAACTATGAATACTTATGAAAAGAAACAAATTTTTAAGGAACGGTTATTTAAACATATTTTGGATTTAGATTATGAAAGTCTAGAAGATTTGCTCGCAGAAGGAAATCCATATGGTCATTTAAATATGAGATATATACTACCTATAAATATTAATATATATAAAAAAAAACACACCAGCACCAAGAAGGAGGACGGAGAGTACGAATGGTTTCATGGTTCAAACACACTAATTTATTGTCATAATAAAACACCTTTGGATATAGTTTGGAAATGGTGGGTGAGGCTGTTTGCAGTCAGGCGGGACAATGATGCTCCCGATATGGATGAAGATGAATTTATATTGCCAAATGGATTGTTATGGGGAGACATGGACGACAGGTTTGTGGATTTGGACGAAATGTTATATAACATATTAATTATTTTATATAAAGAATATTATAAATGTAATATTAATAATAATAAAGCATTATTAAAATTATTCTTTCCCATGCGCTACCGGAAAATAAAAATGTACAACTACAACCAGGATTGCGAGGTGGGGCCATCGACAAAAACTCCGTTAATAAGAACCAAAATTAGTTTTATAATTTGGGCATTTAGTGATTGGCCTGAAAACTCGTATAGGGTAAAGAACTTAGAATATTTTAAAGAAAATATACTAAACTATCCGAAAGATACACCTTGGAATAAAGAACACTATACTATGATGTTGATTTGTCATCCTAATTTATTTAACGAATTTGTAGATAAATATAGTTTAACAAAAAAAATGGCAACATTTCTACTTAAGGAGTTAATCAAATCTTTAACAGATAAATGTGATAATAAAGATGTTGATATATGGGAAAATTTATTAAAATATGGGGCTAATGAAGAAGAGCCTAATATTTATCCCGAAACGCCATTTATGAAAAAAATGTGGAAGCTACGATGTGTGAGATTAGATCCAGTAAGATGGCCAAGTATAGAAGATTTTGATGATAATTCTGCTGAAGAATTACGAGAAATGTATTACGGAAATCCTATGTTACTTCGGTTAGAAATTGATGAATAATATTTACTTTTCATATTTCAAGTTGATCCAACATTCTTCGCGAGCTGAAATAGATAGTAGACCCTGTATTCGTCTATTTATCTCAGGGAAAGGTATATTTACCTCTATTCTTTTATCGTCTTCCACATATTCTTTACATAATTTAAAAAAATCGCGCACTGGTTGATACTTTGCGTTCAATCCAAATTCAGTTAATTGTTTAATGATTGTTTTAACTTCATTTTGACGTTCCTCACGTGTTCTATATACAATTTGCTTTTTTTCCTTTTTTTCTTTTTTCCTTTTTTTATTATTTTCCATATAGTTATAATTTAAGTTATTTATTTAAATTTTTTTTGATTTATATAACTAATTAAAGGATTTGCGACATCGTTCACAAATTTCGTACCTTCTGATTGTATCACTTCTTCAATACATTTCAAATACTTTTTACTTCCACTATTTTCTATTTCAATAATCTTTTCTTTGAAATTTTTATTGAAATCTGCTATACACGCATGTACAAATGATGTTATTTTTCCTTGACTTAAAAGCTTATAACTACTCGGTATGACTAAGCTTTCTAATTGTCTACTTTTACTATAATATTCCCCAAAATAGTTAAATAACAAATAAGGATACGCATAACAAATTCCATAGTTGTCGCCGCATTGTAAGTTAGCTCCATAATAGGTGTCCTTTTCGTCGCCATTAAACCTTACTAGCTTGCAATCTTTATCTTCCAAATAATTATTTAAATCTGAAACAAGTTTTTTTATGAATACAACGTCTATGGATGTTTCATATTTAAGTTTTTTTACTCGTGGTTGTCTTGTCTTTGATATAAATGTATCAAATTCTGTGGTTATATCATTTCCATGCGAATTAATACATACTAATTTATAACAAGTAGGTTTTGGTATCAAGATAATAGATATCGAATGAGTAGAATAACTACGTATATCTACTTCATCGCATCCATAGCCTATTAAATCTGTACAAATAAATATTGATTTCTCATTTTTAATATCTTCTTCGATTTTTTCACAATATTCTAAGATACCGGGTTCACCATTTTCATAAAACTCGACAAATAAATTTCTAAAGTTTCTTTCGACTTGTTCTTTATCTTCTAAAAAGTAATTGTGGAGATTTATATCCGTAAATAAATAGCTCATATTTTTGTTATTAAATATTTTTATTATGTTTGTCATAGACCAATGTATGTTTGTATCTGTGGCACACCGGTTTAGTTTAATTTTATTCGCTTGTGCCGAAACTTTCTCCATGGTTCTTTTCCTTTTCGTTTTTATACATTCTCTTATGGTTTTCATTTGTGATATGGAGAGAATTATTTAAAAAGTATTTAACTCAATTTTATTTTATAAATTTTTATAGATAAAGTTAAATAATTAAATTGATTTAGTTTTTCTTGATAACGATAACAACTATAAAAGCTTTACAAAATGGAATATGTATTTGAAAAGTATGTTACTACAAAAGAAAATCTCAAGGAAACTCTCGCTGAATATGGTGTTGCTATTATCCCAAGTGTTTTAAATGAGGATGAATGTGATAAGATGGTGAGTGGGCAATGGGATTTCTTTGAACATATTACAAAGGATTGGGCTATCCCCATTGATAGAAATAATGAAGCGAGTTGGCGCGGATTTTATAAACTTTACCCAACGCATTCAATGCTAGTACAACATTGGGGTGTGGGACAATCTCAAGTTGTATGGGATATTAGACAAAAACCAAAGATTGTGGAAATATTTGCGAACTTTTGGGGTTGTACTATTGAAGAACTTTTGGTATCCTTTGATGCGATGAGTTTCCATTTCCCCCCTGAAAAAACAAAGCGTGGTATGTATAGAGGAAATACATGGTATCATTCTGATCAAAGTTTTAAAAGAAACGATCTAGAATGTGTTCAAAGTTGGGTAACCGGTCTTGATGTTGAAGATAATGATGCGACCCTTACAGTTTACGAAGGTAGTCATAAGTTCCATAAAGAATTTGGTGAAACTTTCCCCGACTCGCAAGTTAGCAATGATTGGTATAAACTTTCAAGGATTGAAGAAGAATTTTATAAAGAAAAGGGATGTACAAGGAAATATATTAAATGTCCTAAGGGTAGCCTTGTCTTTTGGGATAGCAGAACGATTCACTGTGGTGTAGAATCTAATAAACTCAGAGAAAATCCCAAAATGCGTTCGGTTATTTATCTTTGTTATAAACCTCGCAGTTTCGCAACCGAAGCTCGCCTAAGAAAGAAACGTAAAGCATTTGATGAGTTGCGCTCTACAAGTCACTGGCCATGTAAAGTTAAATTGTTTCCCAAAAAACCAAGAACATATGGCGGTCCTCTTCCAGAACTAACTGAAATTGAAAAGCCAACTTTAACTGATTTGGGTATGAAACTGGCTGGTTTTTAAATGATATCAAATATAATCATAATAATAATTATATTTAATAAATTATGCGTTTTCAGCATTAGATTGTTTTTCCATTTCTTTTCCAGCTTTTTCCGTAACGGCTGTCATTTCTTTATTTTTCTTTTTATAACTTTTTTTAATGGGATTAATTTCCTTGTCAATTTTTGCTATTTCGGCTTCTATATTTGATTGTGCCGTGGCCATGTTTTGTAATTTTTGTTTATTGGTATATATATGTTCTATATCAGAAGAGTCTAAAGTAACTGTGTTACCTTCTATAATTGTATTATATCTTATTAAATTTAAAACTAACAAATAAACAAATAATACAATTAAAGATGTGATAATGACACTATTAATTTTCATATAAATTATATAAATATTTTTATTATCCACCTGACCAACTGTTTATACTATTTGGTATTTCGCCCTTTTCTGGGTCGGCATCGTCTTTTGCTATTTCTCCCTGCACCTTTTTATAATCACCCGGTGCTTCAAGCTTACTACACCCCGGTTGATTAGGATTTTTTTCACACAATGACTCTTCTTTTTCATCCTTTTCTTCACCATCAGCATCATCTGGATACGCCATTTTATGTATTTTTTTATACAATTTTTCCCTGGTTTTTTTAAGTTCTGTAAATTCATCATATTTTTTTTTTAAAGAATTATAAATTTTTTGTATGTTGTTTAATTTAGTTTCTGTTTTAGGGATATTAACTTTAGCACTGTAATGGAACTCCTTTGCGTTTTTTACTTTAGAATTTTCAAATTCTCTTTTTTTGCTTTCGGTTAATGTCATTCCCTCGATCCCAAAATATGATTTAAAATTATTATAAATAATTATGCTAAAAAATGATATTAAAATCAAATATATAATTTCCTCCATTGATATATTATGTAGTTATTTTTTCTTTTTATATAATATATGTTTTGGGCACGTAAATTTAAATTATCCGATTGTAAACAATGTGATTATATTGGCATACGTAGAAACGATAAAAGACATGCTGAAAAATATGTTTGTTCCGATGGAACAGTCAGACCTAGTAGAGTGTTAAATGATAAAGATGAAGTATTGGCTAATAAATTAATTAATGTTGACGACAGTAAGAATTGTACAGGCAAATCTTGTTTAAGCAATAGAAGTTTAAAGCATTTATATAGGTCAAATTCCCAACCAAATAAAAATGAAAAAAATTATAGTTATTCTTATAATGATTTCTTAAGAAATAAAAGATATAGCCACAATTTGCCCTCGAAAAAACCCCCCGCGAATTCTTCTCAAACTGTAGGATTTAGAGGTAGTTGTAAACAGGTTGATGGAACATGTGATATGAAAGTATCTAAAGTTATATGGAAACCTAGAAATGCTAAATTTTATGCTCAATCAGCAGTTTCTAGTAGTTCTAGGTTAGATAGGCTTAAATTGGACACAATTAGAGGTAGTTCAAGGTGTGCTCCCGGGAAAAAAACTGGACCCGTTAATGCTAGAAGTCAATGTAACGGCGTTTATGTAGGTAATAAGCAAAGAAATACAGGCTTTATCTTTAATTCTGGACATAAAGAAGTAAATTGTCCTCAGAACAATGCTTTGGGTAGATCGCGTGGACAAAATAATAATAATTGTTAAATTAAAAATATATATATAATATAATAAATTTATGACGACATTTACGTTAAATTTATTTAATAATAATTTTGAAAATAAGAAAGAACATGTTAAAATAAAATCACGCCAATTACAAAACAATAATATTGGTAGGACAAATGACTGTCAGAAACCTTTTAGAAATCCTTATAATCATTGGAGAAAAACGACGACATGTGGGAATGATTGTATAACAAACGAAAAAGTTATAAAGGATAATACTTCTATTAATTTTAATAAATCAACATGTTATAACCCTTATATACGTAACATTTTAAATAAAGATGGGTTATATAGCAATTCTTTTGCTTTTTCAAAATCAAGTTTAAATTATAAAAACGGTATTACGTTTGAACAAAATACAAGAAGCGCTATTAGAACAAAAACCGATATATCAAATGTTTATGTAACCACACCATCACAAACAAATCAAACACAAAATATATTAAAAGTTCCCTGTAATAAAAATGTTGTAAAATTTAGAAATAGATATTTTAATACGAATGCGGCTGTATCGGGTAGAAATAGAATAGCAAGACTTAAGTATAATACAGTACTACAAGCATCAGCCGGTAATGCTGAAAATTACTCATTAATATCTAGACAGGGTGCTTCTCATCATATTAGACCACCATACAGAAATAATAAATATTATGATAATAACGGTAAAAAATCAATAAGACCATGTAAAAGACATGGTATATTAGGAATTTCAAGAATAAGATGTAATAGCAACGTTAGACATAAAACAAATGGTGATAAAAAAAAAGAATTTGATTTCGCAAAAGTTGGAAGTCAAAATCCCACATATACATATAATTTCGCTATAAATTATAATACCGCAAGCACTACTCCAACGACAAACAATAATAATTATAGTGGATACTAATTTATGATCTTTTTATAATATTGTGGAATTGTTTCTATCAATATTTTATCAATATTTTTATTATTTATTTTTTTTATATTATATTTTTCTCGATGCTCTTTATTTCTGTTATTTATCCAATGTACATCACCATTCGAATCTCGCCAATTTTTCGTATTTTTTAAAAAATGTTTCGCAAATTTTTTACTATACTCTAAACACCCACTTAATACCACATCTAAGTATTGCTGTGCTATCGGGCATTTTATATTAGGCGGTGTTGAATTTTTCACAGTATAGATATAAATATTAAACGAATTTTTTGGTAACTTATTTTTGAGAAATGGTTTAATTAATTTTCTACTTTCTTTGGAATTTATTCTAAATTTCACTCTTTTATACCCCTTTTCGCGTTTATCAAAATTTTTAATACATTTGAATATAGGACATAATACACCGTGTATGTTGGTCGGGTTATTTGATTTTTCTAACCCCAAAAAAGCTCTTTTTCCATGTTTACTTTTTTTACATACCCATTTCCTAACAAATCCTGCTTTTTTTGTCAAAATAACTGGGATGGCATTGCCAATGTACCCTTTACCTGTATACCTACGAGATTCGCTAGAAATTAAGCTGCCGTATCCAAATATATAATTCATCGTTTTATTTTTCATCGTTTTATTTTTACATTTCTTATTTGTTCTTTTCGTTTTCATTATAATATGGAGAGAATTTAAATTATAAACGTGGTTAATTAAAAGACTATCTTGAACAAACAAAATGCCCGTTATTTGACGAATAATGTATTGTCTTTCGCGATTGCTCTTTATTTGTATATTTTATTTCAATATTCATATACCTATGTATGATATTTACTTTAAAAAGTTCGCAAATTAACAATAAAAATGAATCACAAACAGATGTTAAATGTCCATTGGATATTTCATTAATATCATATTCAGTTATAGCCTTAATATGCTCTGTTATTTCTTGCTCTCGCAATGGGTTACCCTGCCATAAAACATTCGTTGTTAATTGGCGCCTTTTTTTAAGCATTTTAATAAAGGCGACATTGTTTGTTTTCTTTTCTTTAATAAAGTTAAAGTCACTTTGGGTTAAGGATTTCATTATTCCATCCCAAAAACATGTCATAATATATTATACAAAACATAATATATTTTACAAAAAAAATTATTACAGCATTAAAGCTCTCCTAAATGTAGTATCAATGGGTTTTCTTCAAATGAATAAATGTGTTCGTCTCGTATCATGTTATTATTAATATCCCGTAGTATTCTATTATGTTTCGCAATATATAATATGTAAATAAATACATTTAAAATAAATATGATTGGTACCAAATTAGCAAACAAACCATAATCGTTCTCAAATATTGATAAATACGTGACATAAAATATAGAAAAACGTATTATGTATAAAAAAAATTTATATCGTCTTATTCTCTCTTTATAATATTTTTCTTTTTTTATATAACTAAAACGTCTTCTATAATAGTATTGATGGATAAATAACATGAAAAACAATGTAATATCCGCAATATAGCATGAATAAATATATATATCAATAGATGAGTCATATACGGTATTTCTAATGTCTTGTGTTTTTTTAAATTTTATATATAATATTGATTTTTCATGTGTAAAAAATGTCATTATTTTCAGGAAAATGAAATCTAGATAATAATCGAACAACCATACAAATGATGAAATAAGAATAAAAAATATAAAGTATAAACTATTTATAACAACATCATTTGGTATTATAAACTTTAAATAGTCTTTTTTTTCTTTTATAGCATAGTGATATTTACAAATTTCACAAAAATCTCTTTTTTCGGGATTGTTTATGTTAACATGTCTCCACTCTTTAAGACAGTTCCTATGTATATATTTTTGTGTCCCTTTGCATAAACATGGGTGGATTAATTCGTTATTTTGTTTTCCCCCTTCATAACATATCCGACATATTTTTTCGTCATTTAGAAAAGAAGATAGCTCAAAAACTTTGCCTTCTTCAATATCAACATTGTCTTTATTATTTTCATTATATAATAAATTATAATTGATATCATCGTGTGGTTCTGGAGATTTTCTACTAATCGAATGATTATTTTCATCCATTTCTGATATTATTTGATTAACATCCATTACTTCATTTCTCCTTATACTCCTTCTACGAGTTTCCATAAAATTATTTATTTGAATTGTATTAATCATAAATATATTATAAAAATTTTTTTATTATATTTAATAATAATATATATAATGGGGGATGACGAAAAAAGTACATTTGATAAATATTTAGCTCCAAATTACCCATATCATTCTGGTATTGTAACTCCAGAAAAATTGGATATGGCACCAATAGGAACAATGAGCCATTTAGGTAAAAATGCAAGAGGTTTGGTTGATTATGGGCGTATTTTGGTAACAGGTGTTGGGAAAGCAAATAAAGCTGAGAATTCAAAATTTGGTGAAGGGAAACGACGTCCGCTGGGTGACAGAATATTTATTATGGCTCCCGGGAAATGTACACCAGTTAAGTTTGAAAAAGGTGAAGTAAAAGAAGCAGCTGAATATAAACCAGTTAACCCATCAAATTATAAACTTATGGCAAAAGATTCAGAATCAATAACAGTTCCCAGACATGTATTCATAGACCATATTCCTACTGGAGAAATACCCGGAGTGGGTAATTTGTCTGAATTGAGAGGTTTAGTACCGGGTGTTATCGGAAATATATTACAATTAAATCCAGCAAAGATGATTGGTGCTTTTTCACAACCAGCTAATCCACCATGCGTTCATCTCAATACACAAACCATAACTTTCAAAAAAAACTCTGATGATTCTACATATTGGAACAGTGGTGGCTCATCAAAACACAAAATTACCAAAGAGAAAAGATGGGTTGCGGTATCAGACCTCGCAACGGTGAACCCATGTTCCTTAAAATCAGCTACCATTAATGGCGAAGGCATTAGAGCTGGTACCAACCCCTTTAGACCATATTTTCCACCTTCTTCTTGTGGTTCAGAAGGATTTGAAAATTTATTTAAAGAATCGCGTTTGGATAAAATAAAATTACCCATGATTAATTTTAAAAATAAACCTATCGCTAAAATTTTTAATACTGGATTTGGTGTTTTACTGGCGTATTTATTGTATAAGATATTAAATAAAGAAATAAAATTATAAAATTATAAAATAAAATTATAAAATTATAAAATAAAATTATAAAATTAAGAAATAAAATTATGAGAAACTAAAAAAGCTATTAAATAAAAGAATAGTCCACTTAGGAAATGAAACCCTATACCAATATTATATTCAATTCCTATTTTACTTAATAATCGCTGATGTACAGAAATCTTACTAATTGGGTAAAATCCCCAAAATATTGAATTAATTATTAAAATTGCTATAATAAATAATTTAAGCATTAATATATGTTAATATAAGTTAATATGATTATTTTATAAATTAAACATATTAAATACCCAAATCAGCATCATCTATTGTATTTAATTCCATGGTATCATTATCCAAAGAATCTAATTCTAATGTACCCATATTTAATTCCATTGTGTCTTCATCATTATCACCAACCTTATCCTTATCATCGGACTTATCCTTGTCATCAGGCTTATCCTTATCATCAGGCTTATCCTTATCATCGACCTTATCATCAGCCTTATCATCAGCCTTATCATCCGCGTTGATTTCTACTTCTTGCATCTTAGGATCTTTTTCATCTTCCTTTTTCTTTTCTTCATTTAATTTTTTCTCTTGTTCTTGCTTTTCCTTCTCCTTAGCTAATTTGTCATCTTCTTTAGTCCATACCTTTCCACAGCATTTACATTTTTCATCAATCTTTGGTTTTTCATTTTTATCACCAACCACAGCTGTTGTAGCGTTTCCTGCTACAGCTGTCGCTTTATCTTTCGCATCTTTTGCGATTCCCTTGACTTCACCGATTGCTTGGTCCCCAGCTTTCTTTGCGGCACCAGCAACATCGTTGGCACCTTTTCTAAATCGCCCAAATAGGTTATTAATTTTATCACCTGTTGTGGGGCAATTTCCCTTTTCTGTGTTATTGGCTACAGCTTCTTTTTTAATACCAACAAAATCTTTTAGGTCATCAAATAAGCCACCGCCTTTTAATTTTAATTTTAATTTGCGTGTGTTCTTTCTCTTCTTTTTTTTATTTCCTTTGCTTTTCCGCCGTTTTCTTTTTGTTATTTTTTGTTTTCTACGTTTCTTTTTATTATTTTTTTTCAAAGGCATATATAAATTATATATATAAAATTATACATAATTTAATAATAAATTTACAAAAAGTTTTTATGTAATTCTAAAGCAACGAAGCCACCCGCAACTTGTGCTAAAATATACGGCGCCGCTTC
>Ga0209632_10005761_pt1 | contig 10654 bp, 11 predicted proteins | sample COG_10_FD_184754 | JGI IMG/M metagenome (GOLD analysis project Ga0209632, IMG submission 184754) | Pelagic Microbial community sample from North Sea - COGITO 998_met_10 (SPAdes) (version 2) | ecosystem: Environmental > Aquatic > Marine > Neritic zone/Coastal water | place: Helgoland, sampling...
TACCTGCCTGCATAGCTCTAAATAACTCATCAGTTGGTACTAATTGATCCGCATAATAAAGCTCAATTTCCATTTCACCATAAGCTGCTTTATTAAAAGCTTCTATTTGTGGTTTTATAACGTGCGCACCAAGTGGAGCTCCAGAGTAAGTCTGTAATCTCCATTTAATTGGGTTTGATGCTGAGTAGGCATAAGGTGCTTTAATCGCAGTAGCACCAGCAGCTCCTAACGTCAGCAAGCCTGCTTTCTTAATAAACGAACGTCTTTTGTTCGTTATTATTTTCTTATCTTTTTTCACGTGATCTCCTTTACGTAAGTTAAGCTAAAACATTATTATAAATTAAAAGGATATGAAACTTAATATTTCATCTTTTAATCAATAAAATTTATTAAAAAAAAATTTTATTAAACTATAAGTTGAATATTTATCTAGAAAGATATTTGTCTGGAAGATAAGTGGCTATCTCTGGAAAAATCATAACAATAGCAAGACCAAAAACCATTATTAATACAAATGGAACGATTGAACTGTAAATATCTTGCAAAGAAATTTCTTTAGGTGCCATAGCTCTCATTAAAAATAAATTATATCCAAATGGTGGTGTCATGTAAGCTATCTGACATGTAATTGTATAAAGAACACCATACCAAATTGGATCAAAACCTAACGCAATTATCAAAGGTACATAAAGAGGCGCAACTATTACTAACATGGCTGTATCATCAAGAAACATTCCCATAAGAATATATGAAAGTTGCATCATAATAAGAACTCCCCATGGTGAAAGTTGCCATTTTTCAATGAATAATGTTTCAATAGCACGTCCCGCTCCTAAGCCATCAAATACAGCGCCAAAAGTTAATGCTGCCAATATAATCCACATGAACATACAAGAAACACCTAATGTTTTTTTTAAAGTTGTGTCTAAAACTTTTCTGTTAAACCTTTTTTTGTAAATAGATGCTAATGTTGCTAAAAGAGCACCTACCGCAGAGCACTCAACTAAACTTGCAATCCCCATTAAAAATAAACCTGTCATTAGAAAAAAAATTAGGAATGGTATTACTCCTGCTTTGAGTAATTTTATTTTTTCTAAAGTTGAAATATTTCTGTCTTTTTTTGGTAAAGGGGGGCCTAGTTCAGGTTGTAGTTTACATCTCACATAAATATATATTAAAAATAAAGAAGCCATTAATAGACCTGGTAATATTCCTGCCATCCATAATTTACTGACTGGCTGACGTGCAATCATTCCATATAAAACCATAACAACACTTGGAGGAATTAAAATACCCAACGAGCTTCCTGCCTGGACGACACCCGTAATCATTCTTTTATCGTAATTTCTTTTTAACATCTCAGGTATTGCTATAGTTGCACCAATTGCCATACCTGCAACACTTAAACCATTCATTGCTGAAATTGCTACCATCATGAACATTGTACCAATAGCTAAGCCACCTTTTAGACCACCAAATAAAACATGAAACATTTTATAGAGATCACTTGCAATACCTGACTCAGAAATCATAAAACCCATGTAAATAAATAAAGGCAGAGTTAACATTGGATACCATTTGAAAAGTTTCCAGGTAGCAGTATAAGGCATTTCTAGAGAGCCATCCCCCCAAACCAACAGTGCTGAAGCGGCAGCAACAAATCCGATAGCACCAAAAACTCTTTGACCTGTAAACATCATAACGAGCATTGTTATGAACATGAAAAGAGCAATAAATTCGTAACTTAAATATTGAGCTAACATATTTATATTTTTCTATTTTTAACGTTAGCAATATTTTTAAACAACGAAGAAAAAGCCTGAAGCAACATTAGTAAAATTCCAATCAACATTAGAGTTTTGATAGGCCACACATATGGAGCCCAAGCAGTAAACAATTTTTGTTTTGTTTCAATAGTGTAAATCAAACTAGTAATGGATCCAAAAAATAATATAGCTAAATAAAATATAAGAAAAAAACTTGTAAAAATATCCATTTTAGCTTTTCCTTTTTTTGATAATTTTCCGTAAAACAAGTCCATTCTAACATGATCATCAGCAAGCATAGAATATCCTCCTCCTAAAAGGTAGTATGCAGTGATTGTGAATTGAGCCATTTCAATAATCCACATTAATGGAAAGTTAATTATATTTCGTGTAATAAAAGATAGAATTAAAAGGAACATCATTAAAAAAACCCCATACATTACAACTCTTCCAACTCGATCACATATATTATCTATAACGTTTACATAAGAAGATATAAATTTGGGCATAATAAAAATCTTTAATAGTTATTATTAAATCAATTAAAAATAAGATACAAATTTTAATTAAATTAGTTCTTGCTTAATTAAATTTTCAATTTGTTTTATCATTATTTTTGGTGATTGCATTGATGGGTATATTTCTTGGGCTTTTTTATAACTCAGTATAGCTTTTTCATAATTTTTTAGTTGTATATTTACCAGTCCCTGACCAGCTAAAGCTCCAAAATGTCTTTTTTCTAATTCTAGAACTTTATCGATATCTTCTTGAGATTTTTGAAATTCACCTATCATATAATAAACAGTTGCTCTTTTATTCCACGCTTCGGCCCAACTAGGATCAATTTTGATTGCATCAGTAAAAATTTCAATAGCTTTAGCTAATTTTTGATCTTGAACTAATCTCGAACCTTCATCTAAAATAGACGTTAATTTTTCATCAGTTGGATGGGTACTCCATAAAGTCCAAATTTTTTGAACAATTGATGATGAAGAGGAAGTATTTCTTTTTAATTCATTAAATAATTTATCTAACTGAGCGTCCCTTTCATTTGCAGTTAAAATTGTAGTTGAGAGAAATAAAAGGATTATTGCTAAAATATTTTTCATCTAATATAAATATCAAAATCTTTAATTTTTGTCTCATTCAAATTTCCAATACTATTAATGTAAATTGAATATAATAGTTACAACAAAAATATAAATTTCTATTAATTTAATTAACTTTTCATCTATTTATAAACATATATATATATTTTGTATGTCAGATAAAAATAGTAAGATTGAAAATACACCAGTTGTTATATTAGCTGGTGGACTTGGATCTCGAATATCTGATGTAAAAAAAAGAATTCCTAAGTGCTTAGTTGAAATAGGAGGTAACCCAATTATTTATCATATAATAAAATATTTTCAATTTTATGGTTTTAAGAATTTCATTATTTGTACTGGTTTTAAAAGTAAAGAAGTAGAAAGATACATACAAAAAACAAATAAGTTAAAAACTTTTAAAGGAGTAAAAATTAATACAGTATTTACTGGTCTTAATTCAAATACTGGATTAAGAATAAAAAAAATTGAAAAACATATCAAAGATAATTTTTTCTTAACATACTGTGATGGATTAACTAATTTAAATTTAAAAAAACTATTTCATTTATTTTTAAAAGAAAAAAAAATTGGTATTATGACAGCAGTAAATCCTCGTAGTAGATTTGGTATTATATCAATTAAAGGAGAAAAAAATATTTTTAGCTTTGATGAAAAAAGTCTTATTAAAAATTTATGGGTGAACGCAGGCTTTTATATTTTCAAAAAAAAAATATTTGATTACATACCCAGCAAAGACTCAATTTTTGAAAGTCAGGTACTTCCAAAAGTAGCTAAAAAAAAATTATTAATATCATTTAAACACAAGGGTTTTTGGAAATGCATGGACACAATTAAAGATAAAAATGAATTGAATGATCTGTGGTTTGAAAGTAAACCAACACCTTGGAAAATATGGTAAAAAATTTTTATAAAAATAAAAAAGTTTTAGTAACTGGTGCAACTGGGTTTAAGGGAGCTTGGTTGAGTTACTGGCTGAATATACTTGGAGCCAAAGTTTATGGAGTCGGTTATAATCCAAATAAAAATAAGAATCTTTTTTATAGTCTAAAATTAGATAAAAAGATTAAACTTAAACTTTTTGATATAAGAGATAAAAAAAAATTAAAAAATTTTATAAGCTCAAGTAAACCTCAAATTATATTTCACTTAGCTGCTCAACCACTTATTCTTGAATCATATAAAAAACCGTATTTAACATATACTGTTAATAGTATGGGTACTTTAAACGTGCTAGAAACAGTAAGGGAAACAAATTCAGTAAAATCACTAATATGTGTTACTTCAGATAAATGTTATGAAAGCAATTACTCTACAAAAGGATTCAAAGAAAATGATAAGTTGGGTGGTAAAGATCCTTATAGTGGTTCAAAAGCCTCTGCTGAAATAATGATTAAAAGTTATCAGGAAAGTTTTTTTAAATATAAAAAATGTGGTATTGCTAGTGGGCGTGCTGGAAATGTTATAGGTGGAGGAGACTGGTCTGAAAATAGATTAATACCCGATGCAGTGAATTCAATAATAAAGGGTAAAACTATTAATATTAGGAATCCAAACTTTAATAGACCATGGCAACACGTATTAGAGCCACTTTATGGATATTTACTTCTTGGAGAAAAACTTTTTAATAAACCAAAAACTTATTCAGGACCTTGGAATTTTGGTACAAAAAAAAATACAGTCACCAATGTTTTGGAAATTGTGAAAGAGATAGTAAAGTTTTGGGGTAAAGGAAAAATTACCTTTAAAAAAAATCAAAAATATTATGAACAAACAAATTTGCAATTGAATATAGAAAAATCAATGAAAATTTTGAAATGGAAACCTAGTTATACTATTGCAAAAAGTGTACAAATTACTGCCGAATGGTATAAAAAAGTTTTAATCGAAAAATTTAGTGTCGAAAAAATTACTGAAAAACAAATCAAAGATTACATGAATGAGTGTAAGTAAGATTAAAGTATTAAAATTAAAAAAATTTAATAATCCTATTGGTGATACAATGAAGTATCTTTCAAGAAAAAGTAGCTTTTTTAAAGGATTTGGTGAAGTGTATTTTTCTGAAATTAAAAAGAATAAGATAAAAGGTTGGAATTATCATAAAAAATATTGGTGCTTATTATGTGTGCCTTTTGGCAAAGTTAAATTTAATTTTAAAAATCAACTTAATAGCAAAGTCAAATCTATAACTATTGGAAAAAAAAATTATTCTGTGATTATAGTACCTCCTAAAATTTATTTTAGCTTTAAATCTGAAGTCGCAAATTCTTTAGTTGTAAATACAATAAATGGTGTTCATAATGAAAATGAAACTATTAAAGTTTCTATATAATATCTTATTCAAGTTATAAAAAAATTTTATTTAATAAAAACTTCCCATGTTTTTTTGGTGAATAGTGTTCTTCTAAAACTTTTCTGCCGTTTAAAGCAATCTCATTCCTCAGCACATTATTTTTCAGGTAAAAATTTATCTTCTCTACTAAATCTTCTTTATTTTTAAAAGACACAAAATGTTTACCGTCTATCAATGGTAGTGGTAATTCCAATTCATTTATGGAGCTTTGACATAACATAAATGAACAGCTTGCAAGTATTTCTAAATGTCTAAAAGTAAATTCACCTAAGCCTTCTAAGGCTAAGTTTATGGACGATTTATAAATAGAAGGTAAATACTGATCAGATGAAATTTTTAAATCTTCAGAGTCTCCAAGAAAATTGTACTCTTTAGTCTGTAGAAATTCGATTACATCTTTTCTATATTTTGAAGTTTTTTTACCAGAAAAAAAAATATCATAGGTGGTATTATCATTTGGTTTAGAATTGCCAATCTTGTTCCAATTTATAATTTCTTTATTTTTTGAAATTTTATAATTTACTAATCTACAGGGAAGTATTGTGGTGAGATATTTTTTATTAGTTGTCTGCTTATTCTTCTCTCTTTTTATTACATAATCAAAATTATCCAAAATTTCATTCTTAATAATATCTATACTTGTATCTCTTACATCAACAATAACTTTTTTTTTGTTAAATAGTTCTGATAATTTTAATAACTTTGTTTCTAAATCATTTTTATCTTTTCTGTAATTCGTGAATTTCCAATTAACAAAAATACCATCAAAAAATAAATTTAAAATTTTTGAAAATATTAAACAATAATTATATGGTAATTCTAGAACATAGGCATTTGAATGAATTGCAGCATCAATATAGCCAGAAGTACTTTTAGTAATTTTTCTGTTAAAAGAACAATTTTTTAAGACAATATAAATGTCATGTAAAAAACATTTTAAATAATTTTTAATATTTTTTTCTGTAATTTTTTTAGTTGCTGGAATATATAATATTTTCATTAAGAATTATTATCAAAATCTTTAATTTCTGTCCTGTTCTATCGAGAAAACAATTTTTACCCTATAATGGTCATTTTACTAGATACTTTGCTCTTTACTTCAGTCAATCCTTTATTTAGTGTTTTGAAATTAGAGACAACATATGGAGGAAAAAAAATGAGTAAATCTTCAAAACTATATAATGAAGATTTGGCACCAACACCTAAGAGTAAGAAAAATTGGGGATGGTTCGAAATCTTTAATGTATGGGCAAACGATGTTCAAAGTTTATTTGGTTATACTTTGGCAGCATCGTTGTTTTTAGCTTCAGGATTAAATGGTTGGTCAGTATTTTTAGCCCTTATACTTGCTGGCTTTTTTATAATGTGGTTAGTGAACTTATCTGGAAAACCAAGCGTCAAACATGGAATTCCTTATCCAGTCTTTGCACGGGTAAGTATGGGTGTGTTTGGTGCAAATTTTCCTGCAATGGCAAGAGGACTTGTTGCAATGTTTTGGTATGGAGCACAAACATACGCAGCCTCAACGGCTATTGCACTTTTAATCACTGGAATAACTGGAAACCCTGGAACAGTTATGTTTTTAGGGATGACAGGTGTAATGTGGGTATCATTTATATTTGTTTCTGCATTCCAAGTTTATTTATTTTGGCAAGGTGTAGATCTTGTTAAAAAATTCTTAAACTTTGCAGGTCCTGCAGTTTATGTAGTGATGATATTATTAATGATTGTTATCTGGGCTAAAGCTGGTGGAGGATTATTTTCAGAAGTTGGAGCTATATTTTCTAGCGGAGAGAGATCTGGCGGTTTTGAAGGTCTAGGATCATTCGGTGCGTTCCTAGCTGTATTTTCAATTATGGTTGGATATTTTGCCGCTGTAGTGATTAACTTTGGTGACTTTGCTAGGTTTGTTAAAAATGAGGAAGAAATGAGAAAAGGTAACCTATGGGGACTAGTAGGAAACGTAATTCTATTCTCTTTTATTACACTAATGATTACTGGTGGAACAATCGCAATTTTTGGTGAATACATTGCAAGTCCAACAGACATGGTAGCTAAAGTAGACAACTTAGGACTTACTATTATTGCTGCATTTGCATTCTTTGCAGCCACAGTTGGTATAAATATGGTTGCAAACTTTATACCTCCTGCTTATGACCTTGCTAACTTAATGCCAAGTAAAATCAATTTTAGAACTGGTGGATTAATTACAGCTGGATTTGGTTTTGTTATTGGTGGTATGTGGGTTGCAGTTATTACTCAAATGGGATTATTTCCATTTGTTAATACACTAGGCGCAATTCTAGCCCCAGTATTTGGTATTATGATTGCTGACTATTACATCATCAAAAAAGAACAATTAAGTGTTGATGATTTATTTACAGAGTCTCCAAAAGGCAAATATCATTACAATGGAGGTTTCAATGGTAAAGGAATGTTAGCTTGGGTAATCTCAGGTTACGTTGCAGTTGGAACGGTATGGCCAAACATTTTAGTATTTGGTTTAGGTGATTTTTTCGCAAATCTTGGTGGAGGCGGCGGATACGCATGGATAATTGGTGCGTCTCTAGGTGCAGTAATTCACTTAGCTATTTCTAAAAGATAGTTATAAATCGAAATTAAAGCCCATCAATTTATTGGTGGGCTTTTTTTATGCGTTGAACTCTAGAGTGATATTATAGTTATTTAGATCGTGTAAAACTAGATTGTCACCTTCTCCTTTTCTATCTACAACTAAAAAATTCATATTTTCAGTTGCGATTAAAGGAAAATGCCAAACACCCGGGTTGTAATTTACACCTATCCCTTTTGGAATAATAAAAGCTTCTACTTTATCAATATCTGGTTTGTCACCCTCAGGTGCAACAAATGCCAAAAATGTTGTTTCTTTCATTGGAATAAAAGCTTGGCTTCCTAAAGGATGTTTTTCCATCATATCTACTTTCATTGGAAATGATCTTTTTAATGCAGAAAAAATACTAATAGTGCTTTCTCCATCATCTTTTTTAGTATTTAAATTAGCGATGCCATCGTAACGTTTTGCATAACCTTCGTTGATTTCCAAAGGTTTAATGTCATCTGTAGTGATCATATCACCAAATTTTTTAAAATTTTCTTTCGTAATTTTTTTTGGTTTTATTGTCTGACTCATATTGATTTACCATAAATTCTAAATCTTGATATCCCTCCATCAGGAAAAATATTTATTTTAATAAAATTAATTTTATCTTTTTTCATCAAATTATTTTTAAAAACATGAACTTTATTTGAACATAATTTTGAATCTTTTAGCAAATATTTCCATTTAGCTGAAGAATTTACAATTTTTGAGGAATTTTGTGAATTAGATAAATAAGCTGCTTGTAATGAACAATGGCTTGGAAAATTCCCTTTAAAGTGGTGAGTTGAAATTTCAATTTTATCAATTTCTCGACCATCTAAAGAATTCAGTATTAACCAGTCAAAACCTTTGGCTCTTCTTCTTCTAGTCTCCCATCCATCTCCCATATTTTTTGCTTTGCCAGGAGCCAGTATATTTTCTGCTTTTCCAAAATGCTCGTTGTTACAAGCAATTACCGATGCTCCATGCAATAATGATGCAAGATTAATTTTCTTATTCTTTAATTTATTAGATTTAGCAATTGATCCATACAATCTAAGTCTTGCAACTCCTCCATCTGGAAAAATATTAAATTTTATATGGGTAAATATTTTATTACAATTAACTGTAAAATAATGATGGCTATTAGCTTTAGTTTTTTTCTTTAAAAGTAATGGCTGCCAGTTTAATTGATTTAATTTATTTGAATTAGAATATGCACCTTCTATCGAGACCATTTCAGGTTGATTGCCATTAAAATGAGAGGTGTCAACATCTACTTTTTTAATTGAGCCTGGTTTACCAAGTTTAAGAACAATATAATCATTACCTTTTATTCTTTTTCTTCTAGATTCCCATCCATCCATCCATTTACCATGTTTATCAAAAACACCTGCTTTAAAAACAGGTTCGTTTGGACTTATAATTCTATTTGCGGGGGCAAAAAAGTCATCAGTTCTAAAAATTATCTTGGTACCTAATCTTGGTTGTGCAAGATCAATTAATCCGTTGGTAAAAATAATTTTTTCTTTCATTTATGAATAATTTTTAATCCAGTGTTTAGCAATATCAATTCTCTTACAAATCCATATATCATCATATTTCAAAACGTAGTCTAAAAATTTTTTAAGTGATTGAATTCTACCTGGTCTTCCAATTAATCTACAATGTAGACCAACGGACATCATTTTTGGACTTGTTTGGCCTTCTTCATATAAAGCATCAAAACTATCTTTTAAATAGTTAAAGAAATGATCGCCAGTATTAAATCCTTGATTTGTTGCAAATCTCATATCATTATTATCTAATGTGTATGGTATGATAAGTTGTTTTTTACCACCTCTTTTTTCCCAATAAGGAAGATCATCACTATAGCTATCACTATCATATAAAAATCCACCATCATCAAAAACTAAATCTCTAGTGTTTGGACTACATCTTCCAGTATACCATCCGCGAGGCCTTGAGCCAAAAATATCTTTAATAGTTTTAATTGCTTGTTGCATGTGTTTTTTTTCAATCGATTTTTTTACATTTTGATAATCAATCCATCGATAGCCGTGGGCTGCAATTTCATAGTTTCCATTTTTAATAGCCTGACAAATTTCTTGATTTTGTTTTAAAGCAAGGCCAACACCAAAAATTGTAACTGGAATATTTTTTTTTCTAAATAATTTATCTAATCTCCAAAAACCTGCTCTAGAACCATATTCATAAATACTCTCCATGCTAATATGTCTTCCTTTGATAGGCTTTGCTCCAATAATTTCAGATAAAAAAGTTTCAGAATATTTGTCTCCATTTAAGACACAATTTTCTCCTCCCTCTTCATAATTTAAAACTATTTGAAGAGCTAGTTTTGCTTTATTGGGCCAAGCTATTTTTTTTCTACTAGCTCCATAACCAATCATATTTCTTAAATTTTTTTTTATCATCAGAACTTAATTATATTTTTTAATTTCTTAAAAACAATTAGTTAATATAATCTATAATACTTTTCTTTAATGTGTTGCTTATTACAACCGTTCCTCCTTTATTAGGATGCATACCATCACTTAAATTTAAATTTGGATTAAATGCAACTCCTTCTAACAAAAAGGGTATTAATTTAAGGTCATATTTTTTTGACAATTTATAATATATTTGATCAAAGTTTTTTTTATACTCGACCCCATAAGATGTTGGGGCGAACATACCTGCTAAAATTATCCCAATCCCTTTTGACTTTGTAATTTTAATAATCTTTTCTAAATTTTTTTCTGTTTCGCTGGGCTGAATGCCTCTAAGCATATCATTTGCACCCATTCCTAAAACAATCAAATCTATA
>Ga0209632_10005772_pt1 | contig 10645 bp, 14 predicted proteins | sample COG_10_FD_184754 | JGI IMG/M metagenome (GOLD analysis project Ga0209632, IMG submission 184754) | Pelagic Microbial community sample from North Sea - COGITO 998_met_10 (SPAdes) (version 2) | ecosystem: Environmental > Aquatic > Marine > Neritic zone/Coastal water | place: Helgoland, sampling...
GGGAGCGGCAGGCATGGGAGCGACACCCACACCTCCAAAAGATATGGAAGATGATGGTCCAAAAATAGAAGAAATAGATTAGTTAAAACAAGTTAAATTTAATTTCAATAATTTATATATGACAGACGAATGTGTAGAACTTAAAAACATTAAATATAAAACAATGCTTTTAAGTCATGAAAATACAACACTCGTTGATTATAAAACAAAACAAAATTTAATCAATTTAGATGAACTTATTAAGCAAGATAAACTGCATACGGAGACGTTGCCTTGGAGTAAATTAAATAAAACGATGAAATTAGGTAAATTAGATGAATTTGTTGAAAACTATTCAAAAACTAATAACATGACTTCCAATGAAAAGAATGAGTTAATTAAATTATTGCATGATTCATTAAATAAAAAACTATTACAAAAAGCAAAGGATATTAGTTATGATAAAAATGATGGTATAATTAAAAGTATACCTAATTTGTTGTTCAACAAAAGTTCAAGAAAACATACAATTAAAAATGTAGAGAAGAAAACATCTGCATTAAAATCGCTAGCGCCCAAAAATAGGTCTAAAACCGCTAAAAATAAAAGTGATAAAAAAAAATAATAAATTGATAACGATTAAAGAGTATTATATATATTAAATATCATGCGTCTCTACAATTCCTTATTGACTAATTACATTTTAGACATTATAGTTAGACATTTTGAAGATAATTTAATTAATATTTATAAATATACATTTGAAAAGGATATGATATCAACTATTAAAAATTATTTTGATATAGATGATATAGATGAAGTCTCTCGTAATTATATAATTAAACATCTTGATAAGGCATTGTCAATATACTACTTATATTATATGCCTAAACGTTCATTTAAAAATAATCGTTCGGTAAATATCCCGAATGTATGTAAGATAGAAAAAAAAATTAATGAAATTAAAGAAAAACCACAACCCGATCAACGCACAGAAGAATGGTATCGTTTTAGATATGATTTAATTACCGCAAGTAATGCGTATAAAATTTTTGGGACACAATCAAAAAAGAACGAGATAATATGTGAAAAATGTGCTGACCTCACAACGAGAAGCAATCAAATTGTTAATTTAGATAGTCCTATGCATTGGGGTGTACGTTATGAACCTTTATCTGTTATGTATTACGAATATTATTATAGTACAAAAGTAGAAGATTTTGGTTGTATACAACATAGTGAATATAAATTTCTTGGTGCGTCGCCTGACGGTATTGTTGTGAATAATACCTCTAAACTATTTGGTAGAATGCTTGAGATAAAGAACCCTAAATCACGGACAATTACAGGTATTCCAAAAGACGAATATTGGATTCAAATGCAATTACAAATGGAAGTTTGTAATTTAAATTATTGCGATTTTCTTGAAACAAAGTTTATAGAATATGATAATTATAATAGATTTATAGAAGATGGTAGTTTCCATCTTTCCAAGAGTGGACATCACAAAGGTGTAATACTACATTTTGTCAAAGATCAAAAATCGTATTATTTTTATCCCGAATTTAATTGTGGTGAAAGATATTTTAAGGGATGGGAAGAAGATACGTTGCTTCTAAAAGACTATGAAGGATACGAATGGATTCAAAATATTTATTGGAAATTAGAACACGTTAGTTGCGTTTTGGTTCTAAGAAATAAGCAATGGTTTAATAAAGCTATTGTAGGAATTGCGGATATTTGGAATATTATTGAAAAAGAAAGGATAGATAAAACATGGGTAGAAAGAAAAGCAAAAAAGATTGTAAAAAAAAGACCCGTTTTACCTAAAACAAAACCTTTAATTATAAATATTCATATATAATATGAATATTATCCCGAACTATTGTTATATAACATCTTGGATAATATTAATACAAGGTTTGATAGCTTATATCTATATTCCATTAGATATAACACTTTCACATGTAGTTTTAGGAATAACATCTGTTATACACCATTCAAGAAGATATAAATGGTATATAATAGATATATTTACCATTTTAGATTATTTAGCTCTCATATTATTCGCATCTTTATTAATGAATTATATTTCATGGAAAATAATATTAATTTTTCTAATACTAGGATTAGTTGTTAATTTTATAAATTTTTCGTTAAACTTTCATAAAAAATATAAATTAATGACTATTATACATTGTAGTTATCATTTACTATTTATAATATTAGTTCCAAAATATTATTATATGTTATTTAATTCTTTTTAATTTCTTTTTGCACCGGCATTTTAAAACCTAATAAGCATAGCACTGTTCCAACCGAAAGTATTGCCATGGTTGCCAACGCAATTTTGTTATTTTTATTCATTTTCATATATATAATACTAATTATAATATTATTTTAACCATTTAAAATTTATATTATAGATATACTTATTACAATGATTGACGATGAAATGCATGTTACTAAACGTGATGGCAGTAAGGAAGAGATATCTTTTGATAAAATATTGAAACGTGTTAAACAATTAGGTGAGGAAGCGTCTATTAATTTAAACTACACATCTCTCGTCATGCGAATAATTGAACAATTATATGATGGTATTGAGACCAAGATAATCGACGAATTAACCGCACAACATTGCGCTAACCAAATAACAGATCATCCTGATTACGGTGTATTGGCAAGTCGTATAGTTGTTTCTAATAATCATAAAAATACTAAGGATAGTTTTTACGATGTTGTTAATTGTCTTTATAATTTTTATGACAAGCAAAGTAATAAAATAAAACCTCTTATCTCAGAAGATTTATATAAGAATGCTTGTTTGCACAAAGACAAATACGATGCTATGATAGACTATGCGCGAGATTATGAGATAGATTATTTTGGATTCAAAACACTTGAAAGGGCATATTTGATGACTATTAATAAGGTTGTTATTGAACGACCACAACACATGTGGATGAGAGTAGCAGTTTGTTTACACGGTAGTGATTTGGTTGCGGTAAAAGAAACATACGATTTAATGTCGCAGAAATATTTTACTCATGCCACACCGACTTTATTCAATGCTGGAACACCTCGTCCACAGTTAAGTTCATGTTATTTAATTGCAATGGAGGAAGACAGCATTGAAGGTATTTATAATACACTAAAAGATTGTGCGTTAATTTCAAAATACGCAGGTGGCATTGGATTGCATATACATAATATAAGGGCTACTGGTTCGCACATTCATGGAACCAATGGTACTAGTAGCGGTATAGTACCGATGTTAAGAAACTTCAATGAAACCGCGCGATATGTGGATCAGGGGGGGTCCAAACGAAATGGTTCATTTGCTATATATTTATCTCCTGATCATGCTGATATCGAAGATTGGTTGGACTTAAAGAAAAATACAGGAGATGAAAACGCAAGAGCACGTGATTTATTTTATGGACTATGGGTTCCAGATCTATTTATGGAACGTGTAAAAGAGAATAAACCCTGGTCGTTGTTTTGTCCTAGTTCTTGTCCAAATCTATGTGAATTATATGGTGACGATTACAATAAATATTATCTTGAATGTGAGAGCGAAGGAAAGGCAATTAAAACAATGAATGCCAGAGATCTTTGGTTTAAAATATTAGATGCACAAATGGAAACAGGAACTCCTTATCTATTATACAAAGATGCCGCGAATAAGAAATCTAATCAACAAAACGTTGGTACAATTAAGAGTTCGAATCTTTGTGTAGAAATAATAGAGTATAGTGATAAAGACGAAACAGCGGTTTGTAATTTGGCAAGTATAGCACTATCAATGTTTATCAATTTAGACAAGTCGTTTAATTATGATAAACTGCATCATGTCACAAAGGTTGTTACAAGAAATCTAAATAAAATTATAGATATTAATTATTATCCAACAGAAAAAACGCGTAAAAGTAATTTTAGACATCGCCCTATTGGAATAGGTGTGCAAGGATTGGCGGATGCGTTTGTATTGATGGATATCGCATATAGCAGTGAACAGGCTAAAGAAATTAATAAAAACATATTTGAAACCATATATCATGCTGCGATGGAAGAAAGTATGGAGTTGTCTAAAAAACATGGGCGATATGAAACATTTGATGGTTCGCCTTTGTCAAATGGTAAATTTCAGTTTGATTTGTGGAATGTATTGCCTTCTAAGCGGTATGATTGGGATAAACTGAGAAAGCAGGTTGTTAAAAATGGTGTTAGAAATTCTTTACTTGTAGCGCCGATGCCGACCGCTTCAACATCTCAAATTCTTGGAAATAATGAATGTTTCGAACCATTTACAAGCAATATTTACACGCGTAGAACGTTGGCAGGTGAATTCATTATTATTAATAAGCATCTGATTCGTGAATTAATTGAATTGGGTATATGGAGTGATGATGTGAAGCAAAATATTATTGCAAATAAGGGAAGCGTTCAATATATTGATGGACTATCACAACATATTAAAGATAAGTATAAAATAGTGTGGGAAATTCCTATGAAACATCTAATCAATATGTCAAAGGACCGAGGCGTGTATGTTTGTCAGAGTCAAAGTCTTAATTTGTGGGTAGAAGAGCCTAATTACAAGATACTAACATCAATGCATTTTTATAGTTGGGAGCAAGGATTAAAATCCGGAATTTATTACCTAAGAAGGAAACCTAGACATCAACCGCAACAATTTACAATTCAACCAAAAACAACGACAGAAAACAACGAACCTTGTGAGATGTGTTCAGCTTAAATTTTAAATATATCAATATATTATATGAGAATATTGCCCTTTTTAAAATTATTTTTTGTCCCTTTATTTAGTAATTCATTAAAAAGTCCTTTTATTACAAGAAGAAACATTGCTAAAATGACAGCATACACACCAATTTTAATGTCTCAAAAAACCATAGCAGGGACAACAAACGAAGATGATGACAATACGGGGCGTGACAGACAAGGCGGAACACCTGATAATGACGTGAACCCTTTTTCTATTTATTTTTATGGTAATGTCAATGAAGAAAGTTGTTTACAATTAACAAATAGCCTTATTGAATTAGATATTAAAGCAAAACACAATAAAATACTTTATCCATCATACGAACCTCATATCAGTCTGCACATTCAGAGTGGCGGTGGGTCATTAATGCATACATTTTATGTATGTGATACAATAATGAATTTAGATACTCCGGTATATACATATGTGGATGGTTTTGCAGCTTCCGCCGCTTCCCTGATCGCGGTTTCAGGTAAAAAAAAATACATGACTAAACATTCTGCTATTTTAATTCATCAATTATCAAGTAGTACATCGGGTAAGTTAAATGAAATGAAGACTGAAATAAACAACTTAGGATTTTTTATGAATAATGTAAAATACCTATATTTAAATAATACAAAATTAGAATTAGATACATTAGAAAACCTACTAACTACTGATATATGGTTAGATTCCATTACGTGTAAAAATATGGGACTCGTAGACGAAATCATTTAAATAAAATACATACCTAAGAGTATAAATCCAATACCTATCCCTTTTTTTGTAGTGATAGCTTCATTATAAATTAATTTACTTATAATGGTTGTTAAAATAATCGGTATGGCAAATGTATATGTTACATTTTTCGAAAGACTCTTACATTTTGTAGTTGACAATACGAAAATTAAGGTACCAAATGAACCTATTGAAAATCCACATAATAGATATTTAAGAGCTTCTAAATTATTCTTATCTTTGTAATAAACACCTGCTTTTTTATATAAAACAGGTGAAATAGACCATAAAATAGAAACAGTAACTAAATATAATATACAACTATCCATTGTATATTATATACATATTATATACATATTATACACAAAATTTTTTATACAAAGCATTGAAATTACAATTCTGTTCACATAAATCATAATTATATATTAAATAATAGTAACAACGCAAGCAAATAATTGTATCAATATAAGAATTGTGCAAATTTTTAGGTATTATTTCAAATAACTTATTATGCAACTCTTTCAATGAAGGATATTTGATATATGGTCTACCACTTTTACTCATCGCCTTAATATTACATAATTCCTTAGAAGATAACATGGTACAACAACGGGTTTTAGTAAATAAACATTCAATATTAATTTTATTTCTCAATGTTTCTACCAAAATCATATTTAAATCAAATTTTATATTGTGAGCAACAATAATATCACAATTTTCAAACGCGGTTTTGAATATATTTAAAACATCGCAGATGTCATATCCTTGCTTTAAACTAATTTCTTTTGTGATGCCATGTATGTTTGCACATTCCTCCGGAATGTCTACATCATTCGGAACCTTTACTATAGCATCGTAGGTTGTCATTAATTTGTTTAACGAAGTGTCGTAAATAATAAAACTTATTTGAACAATATAAGGCCATTCGTGTGCGGTGTTATTACAAGGGGATACGCGAAACGGCGGCAATCCTGTGGTTTCTGTGTCAAAAACAAACACTTTCATATTTATATTTATAAAATCTATAATACTTAAACTATATTCAATTTATATTAATAATAGTATCAAATGATTTACATATTCCATAAGACCTGCGATGCCATTTTGTGATACCGTGCTGTTTTATTCCATCTAAATGTTTTTTTGTACCATAACCTTTATTACTTTTTAATCCGTAATACTCGTCTAATAGTGGATGCTGATTACATAATTCAAGTATATATTTGTCTCTCTCGTATTTTGCCAATATTGATGCCGCAGCTATCGCGGTATAAGTATTATCGCCACCTTTTATACATACATAATTAATTGGCACCAATTCATTATTGTGGTAATATACCAAAGGTTTAAAATCATTTCCATCTACTAATATAAGAGTATTATTTGAAATATCCATATCTTGTAAAATATTTTTTGCAGATGTTTGCATAGATTTTAACACTGCTTGACGAATATTTATTACATCAATAGTATCGTTTTCTTCATAATTCACATTCCACGAAATTGCGTTTTTTTTTATATAGTTGGATAATTCTTCAAGTTTTTTATAACTTTTAATTTTTTTACTATCACACATTAATTCGTGTTTAAAAGAATTGTTTTTAGGTAATACAACACCTCCAGTATATAATCTTCCAAATAATGGACCCCTTCCCGCCTCATCTATTCCAATTTCCACGTTGTTATTATCAAGATAATATGAAGTCAATACATTCTTCATTGTTTACATTAATTTAATTCATAGTATTTAAATTTTTTCCGTATATAGATTATAATGATAAGTAATAAAATGATGTGTTTACTATTGTTATTTATATTTATATTAATTTGTAGTTTTATGATGAATAATAATTATCTTAAAAGAGAAGGCTTAGATAACCGCGAAGAAGACATAAAATATAATCCTGACGATGCTTTTGAAGATAATTTAGAACGGCCCTCGCAAATTACACCAGGATTTGAAGATCTTTATGTTTTAAAAACAAGCACATTTCCACCTGTTAACACAAAGCAATATGTTTACGTAGATGACGATGAACCACTTGAAGAGGAGGAAGAAACATTACCAAAGGGTAAATGCCCACCTTGCCCACCTTGCGGAAGATGTCCTGAACCCGCATTTGAATGTAAAAAAGTTCCTAACTACAAATCTAGCAATGACCAATATTTACCTAGACCAGTATTAAATGATTTTAGTCAGTTTGGGATGTAAAACGTTTTTTTATGCATTTTTGATCAACCTGAAATGTATTACATCTCGTTTCTTGTGGTATTATTTTTAAAACACATTTAGCTTTTTTACCAACCAAAGGTTCCGTGCATCCCTTTTCTTTACTTCTTTTAGCAGTTTTATTTAATTTAAATATCTTTTTACTGATTTCATCATTTGTGCATCTGGATCTAAAATGTTCATAACGTTCCCTAACATCTTCATACGTTAATCCAGATTTTTTGTTTAACATCTTGTTAACTAATTCGTGCAAATCGTAAACATATCTTGAAAAACTTTCACGATTTTTTAAATCACAGTCTCTTAAAGGTAATCTCTTAAAGTTTTTAACCAAGTTTATTCTACAATATTTACAAGGTAAAATGTTTTTTAAATTTAATATCATATTTCTATGATTTTTTTTATCTTCACAAGTTGGATTAACAGGATAATTAAAACTCATCGTATGTAAAATATGCCAATAACTTGGACCCCAAATAGATGTTACCATACCATCACCACTGTTAAATTCTTTTTTTTTGAAAGTACGGTTTTTAGTTTTTTTTGAACGCGTGGCCTTCATTTAACTATATATAGTATTTAGAACTTTATTTTTGATGTAGTTGATAAAAATTTAATATTAAATTTCATGTAGAGTATATGTTTGTATATATCAAAATCAGAAGTAAAATCCTTTAAACTAATATTAATTAATTTATTATCATATGTCCTTATAATCATAAATATAATAAATAAATTAGTTTATTTAAGCAAATTTATTATATTTTTAATATAATATAATGAAGCTAAGTTCGCTATTAAAACCAAAGGGTTTATATTTATCATTGATTGGTAATAAAAAAAATCTTAGAAATAAATTAATCATTGTTGTAGTTGCATTAATAGCTGCTTATTTTGCATACAAAAAATATGGTATACCAAAAATTAAGAAAAAAACCGGCGATGTAAAACATAACGTCAACAAAGAGTTGGTGAAAGGTGACCAAACTGCTAAAATATATTACTTTTATACCGAATGGTGTCCCTATTGTAAAAAAGCAAGACCTGAATGGGACAAATTTAAAAATGTGTACAAGGATAAAACCGTTAATGGTTATAAATTAGAATTTATTGAAGTTGATTGTGATAAAGATGAAGCAACCGCAACACAATTTGATGTCGAGGGTTATCCTACAATTAAATTAGTTAAAAACGGAACTATTGTCCAGTATGATGCCAAACCTAAGTTTGACACGTTAGAAGAGTTTGTTAAAACATCACTCTAGTTGTTCTAACATTTTTTTTGATTGTTCATATCCTTCTTTAATCATATTTTTACGAAATTCTATATCATGTGCAAAACACTTCCACAAAAGAAAATTACTTGAATCATGTTCTGTTTTAAATATAAAGTTATGTTTGATTTTTTGTTGTTTATCATCCGTCATTGTGTTGTATACCATATTTTGCACTATATTCATTAAATAAACTGGAAATGTATCGATTTCTAATAAATTATATCCATGTTTTACATTAGATAATTGTAATCCAAATATCTCATCCTTATTGTATCCTTTAGACAAGCAGGAATTTATTGGATGATTATTAACAAACCCTCCATCTATATAATATTCACCATCGTATTCTATTGGACCAAAAATTGGAGGTATTGAACAACTCGCGAGACAACCTAATATAACAGGCATATCAGGTGTAGTTTCATACGATAATTCATATATACTAAAATCACTCAATTTAATACAATAAAATGATAGTTTTATGTTACATTTTTTATAAAAATCTTTGAATGTAATGTTGATATCTATATCCTTTGATTTATAAAAGCTTTCCAAAGCATCTTTTATAAATTCATGTTTTATAAAACCCTTTTCTTTGTCTAATTCTAATATATCATTTGTGTATTTTACAAAACTTTTAATCCAAGGTTTGTTTACGCAATAGTCTTCAATATCAGTCAATTCAATATTAAGACATAATAATATTGCCATAAACGTACCTATTGATGTAGCATATATATGCTCTATATTATTCATAGAAATATAAGATTCGGATAATTTTTTAATGGCACCTAATTGATACAAACCATTAGGTCCCCCTCCCGATAAAACTAAATATTTAATAGTCATATTTTTATTATGTAAATTACTTTTAAATTTTATGTAAAATTATATTATGAATAGTAATTTATTGTTTAATGATGAGTTTGATACTAAGATTAACATTGACGATTTATATGAAACTATTAAACGGACAGATCAAAACACGCTAATATCATACAACAAGATCTTACAGCGTATACATACACGCATAAAAACAACTGGCAAACAAAAAAACAATAGTCAATGTTGTTGGTATGTAGTACCAGAAATATTAATAGGAATTCCTAAATATGATGTCGGTTCTTGTATAGCATATATAATAGATAAACTAAAAGACAATGAATTCAAGATTTCTTATACGCATCCTAATTTACTCTTTATTTCGTGGAACCATTGGATTCCGGATTATGTAAGAGAAAAAATTAAAAAAGATACCGGTGTAGAAGTTAATGGGTCTGGTTTATTGGTTAAAAAGAAAGATAATAATGATACATTGTTATTAACAAATAAAAATGAATCCATAGATTTGGCTAAAGAATACAGGTCAATTAACAGTTATAAACCTAGTGGTAGTTTAATTTATAATAACGATTTAATGAAAAAAATACAAGATAAATTGTAGATTTACATTTTGAAAACATCCGCTAATTTAAGAACCTGGCGGCGCGATCTAACCGAATGTCCTTTGCCTTTGCGGCAGAACGAGCGTTTTTTGCCGCTAGCATATTTGCATCCCTTCATCGAACGGCATACGGCAGGTCCCTTTCCTTTGCAACCAGACTTCTTCAAGTGGCGGCGGTACGAACGTTTCATCGAACGTTTTCT